>Ga0208316_1001567_pt1 | contig 13266 bp, 15 predicted proteins | sample MalvireepMed_231_FD_184240 | JGI IMG/M metagenome (GOLD analysis project Ga0208316, IMG submission 184240) | Marine viral communities from the Global Malaspina Expedition - Malaspina viral metaG DeepMed_231 (SPAdes) (version 2) | ecosystem: Environmental > Aquatic > Marine > Oceanic | place... | reverse complement strand
GAGGAACTGAGACCCCTCCAGCACCGCTAAAGAAAATAAGAAAGGGAGGAATCTCAACTTGAATCAAGACTATGATTCCGTGTCGTCACCACTACCGCCGACGGTAGAACGATTCGGAGATATTTATACATTGACCTGGGCTGACCGGAATATCCGGATGGTCATCGACAGGTTTGATAATGATCGGCACCAGAATGTTACAGCAGAAATAACCGTGAAGGTACTCGATGCCCCGGAAGGAGAAAATCATATCACCCGGGGCAGAGCCGGATTACTTTCCACCTTCAAAACAATTATTGACGACGGCGTGAAGTTCGGAGGCGAAATCAACGACCGGCTGGACTGGGAAATCATGTTCAAACAGATGTCCCTGGCTGTCCTTGATGATTACAGGATGGGCGAGCCTCTGATTAACCTGGCAGAAATGACCCCGGTCGGAAAGAAACCTTATATCCTTTCGCCCTTTATATACGAGGGTTGCCCGACCGTTATATACGGCAGGGGCGGAGTGGGAAAAAGCCTGTTCTGCCTTTACCTTGCAGTCCTGTTACAGACAGGACATTCAGAAAACCGGATACGGGCGAAAAAAATTAACGTTATTTACCTCGACTATGAGGCAGATCCCGACGAGTCAAAATACAGGGCGGATTTTATTTCCCGGGGGATGGGGATCGACCCTTCCCTCGTGGCTATCCATTACCGCCACTGTTCCAATCCTCTCCGGGAGGAGATTGACAGTCTCCAGAGGTATATCCGCCAGGTGGATGCGGACTGTATTGTCATTGATTCTGCTATTCCCGCCTGCGGGGACGCGCTGGATTCGGGCATGGTTGCCAAGTTCTTCAATGCCCTCCGATCGCTATCAAACAGCGAGAAGCAGATCGCGTCATTACTGATAGGACATACAACAAAAGCCCAGGATACAACCGGAGGACCGTTCGGCTCCGTGGTATGGAGAAACGGTCCAAGATCAGTCTGGGAGTTCCGGGCAGACCAGCAGAGGAACCTGAACAGGATCGACGTTCAACTGGTCCATCAGAAGGTCAATTTAGACCCCCTGCTTGCCCCTGTCGGATTCCGGATTAACTGGGGAGAAGGGGAGATAACCTTTGAGAGCCTTGACGCCCGGCGTCATGCTGTATTCGGAGCGGAAGCCCCGCTCGCTGACAGGATCGAGGTTCTGCTTGAGGACCAGGGCGGAATGTCAACGGATGCCCTACAGATAGCCCTGGGCGCCCAGATTAGCGACGTAGAGGATATTCTGTTGCTTGATACCCGGTTCAGTGAGAACGGCGCAAAATGGGAACTGTCGGCGATTTAAAAAGGAGGACGACATAAAAAACAAGGAACAAGCCAGGAAAACAATCGTACTGATGCCTGTATGGTCTGTCGGGCAATGCCGGAAACGGATCGGAGAAAAGGATGCCCGGCAATGTCCGATATGGGGCGATCTGGCGGACGGATTCTGCGAGAAGCACTGGGACACTCTCTGGAAAAATACGGGGGGGGATAGAAGTCGGAAAAAACAAAAGAAAAAAAATTGACGTCATTTTAACACCTTTACAATATCAGCGATTTAAAAAGGGGGACTAAAAAGGAGAACGATATGCCAAAAAAAGACGAGCGGATTATGGATGTTACTGAGGTCGCTTTTATCCTGGGTGTACATAAAACTCTTGTGTACAAGTTAGCAAAGGAAGATCGGCTACCCGGTGCATTCAGGATAGGGAAGACCATTCGGGTTAGTAGAACGGTATTTGATGAATGGCTTAGAAATCCAAGTTCCCTGTGATTGACTTAAAACTCCCCCTGCTCGAAAGAGTGGGGGGCTTTTTTTTGCCCTGAAAATATGATAGGAAGACGTTGAGGAAAAAAGAGGAGGGCAAACCTCAACGCCTTCCGAAAACCCGGACAGGAACTACCACGACCCGCCCAGGTTTCCAGTTTACCAGAAGAACTTTTCCGATGCTTTGGATAATGGCTGGATCTTGTAAAACGTATATATCCCAGCATTACATACCGCGCACGATCCCCGGAGAACATTCCGCACCCTGCCGTCTGCCATTTCTATGGTTTCCCGAATTGGCTTTTTAATATTTTGTTTTGTCTCGCACCTAAGACAATGAGCCTCAATTATCAGAGGTGATAACATCTTTCGCCAGTGCAATAATCCCCGCCCCAGCGACCCCGGCGATTTCAGCCATGTTTTGATACATTGCGATAATCGCAATAGCCCCGAGAATGAAGACCGCTGAAAGAACTTGAGGTCGAACATGAACGATCTCCCACCATTTTTTCGGCATTAGTACCTCGGCTTTTTCTTAGGTTTCTTAGGTTTCTTGGGCATATTCCAATCCCTTTATTTTATTCATTTGTCAGGGTCTCAGTAGGCTCGGCGATAACTATTTCCACGTTGTCGGTAACCGTCCAATTTGCTGATGTCACAGTCCCCGCAATGACAAAATCCTTATCATCAAAGCCATCACCGGCTCCCGATTCGTTCAGTTGAATTGTGAGGGTGCCGATCTTCATTCTCTCGAAGGTACAAGCACCGCCTTCTGTATATAGATTGCTCAAAACCAGCTTCCCGATCTTGCCGTTTACTGCTGACGTGGGAGCATCAATCCATATGCGGTCATATGTTCCTCCATTAACTATCATGGCATCCGCCTGATGATGTCCACCTCCAATTGCCCTCATACGGGAAGTTCCAGCCGTTTGTATGATGGACTGACCATCTGACGCATTTCCGATTACGTTGATGGTATGGGCGTCGATGTTAGAAAAATCCATCGTCTTACATCTGGATTTCTCAATTATCAATTCGCCTATCTCCAATACCGTGTCGGTATCGAGATCTACACCACCCACAAGGATCGCAGTCGTTGAGCTTGCATTTCCAACGGTTGGCAATTCAGACCCAGAATAGACAGTTCCTACAGATACGTTCTCGATCCTAATTTCCCTGACGGGAGTTGTGCCGAGGACGATTCTTAATGTGTTGTCCTGTTTGTTCTCTTTTCTCCATGCCATTTCCTGTTCCAGTGTAGAGGAAGGGACATTTGACGGAGCCGCATATATTCCAGAATCTCCGTTGGTAAATGACCGTTCAGCGAGTATCGTTTCATTGACTACCACTCCGGTTGCCGCAGTAGATCCAACCGCTAAGATCCCGACAGCCATCTGTGGACTGAATCCCATGGCACGAAGTAGCGAAAAAGGGAATTTGGCGATATTGAATGCGGTTTTCCACTTGGCAGATTCCTCATTAAGATAGGTGATTTTTGTAATTAACCAATCCCTCCAGACAGTGACTTTTCTGTAGACCCTGACAGGGGATCTTACGATAGCCATCGGAGTGAATGAGCTGGCGGCATGTAGGAGGAATCCAACAATAATTAGACTGGTAGATATCCCAATTGATAGTACAAGATTAGCCTGCATATAAACGACTGAATCAAACAATTCATCGGCTATATGAAGTGGGATATATGGGGTGATATGCGGAACTGGATTGATATATGAAACAAGTAATCCAAGACTACCAAGCACAACCAGGATAAAGGTAGTTATTGCCCCCAGGATCAACCCGGTCATTCTGAACGGAAATGAAAATGTGAGCTGTCGCCAGGGAAGTTTAAATGACGCAAATGTCAGGGCGGGGAATTTTACTTTAGGTAAAGACACTGTAGGAAATTTTAATTTTTTCAACTACCAACCCCTATCGTAGATAATTGCCAAAGCCACAGCCCCGATAGTCACCCCGATTGCCCCTAATGCCACTCCGATCCATGCGGTTTTCTTTGCTCTCGTTACCATGCGTGTAACCTCTCTCATCAATCCTCGACGTTGACGCTTTATATCCTCAACATCATTTATTAAACGCTGTTGTTCCGTTTTCATCCAGAGAGTCTAGCTTACTTCTTCAAGAACCCCAACACCATTTTCGGACATCTCCGAGGTGTTTTCTGCCAGTTGTTCTTCCAGTTTGGCTACTTTCTTTCTAAGCATAATGTTGTCTATCTGTAACTGATTCAGGGCGTTATTGAAATTAACATCCTTTGCCCTTATCAATTCATTTAAAACGTCGACCTGTTCTTGCATGGGAATCTGCGATTCTGTCGTCATATTGTTCCTTTATGTAGCCGCCGTAAATGTCTTGGGTGTATAAGAAAGCGATGCAATACCATGCTTGTTGGCACGGTTAAGAACACCGTTGCCCATCTTGTTTATTTCGTACACCTGCCATTTAGCATCGTCATCTATGGTTTCATCCATAGCCTCAACATAGGCTCTAGCAAGAACCCTTGTAGCTGAGTTAATAACAACTGTTTTAGTCACCCCACCTTCAACCGCTACGCTTATAGTCACATCACCTGTTGCCATGTCTATTTCCCTCCTTCAAGGGCTAGTAACCTTGTCTTCAATTCGTTTACTTCTTCTTGTAGTTCCATCTGCCGTGTGTATCCCTGCCAGATAGCACCATTATGTAGTCGTTGTAATCCTGTTACGTTCAGTAGACCTTCATTCTCTATCGTATCTCCAAGTATGCCAGCATCAACAAGGTCTTGCTCGTTGTACTTAACAAAGTCATCCCACTTTTCTTTAATCACACCCTTACCTCTTGTATGGTCTAAGGCTCGTACAAGTTGAGCGTCATCGTAAGAGTCGTACACACCCACAGTAGCTGTTGTGGTGTTATACATTTCCCCATCACCCTTAACAAGCATTACGGTATCCAGACCAGAAGAAACACAGAGTAGGTTATCGTCTGCACCTAAGTTAACCCTAGAAGTGCCACTAGTTTTCATATTGCCATCTAATTGAATTACGCCAAGAGCAGCAGCACTTGTGGTTTCATCTGGAGCCTCTGCGATTGAGCCTCTCACTAAAAATGCGTATCCTGCATCACCATCAGCATCTTTAAACGCCTCAAGCATCGCTCCACCAGACGCACCACTAGTTTTTCTAATGGCGAAAAATACATCTGTTGCTTTGACATCAGTAAAACCATGAGCAACATCAGAGTTTCTTATCTGAAACGCATCACCATCATCGGCACCTTGGTCAATTAAGATACCATGTGACATCGTACTACCAGTTTCTGTAGGAACTGTAGTTGTGTTCATAAGAAGATTACCATTAACGTCAATTGCAGCATAGGTCGTGCCAGAAATATCGAAATTTATTTGAGTGGTTGCATCAATTGTTATGGGATAGCCCGAATGAATAAGGAACCCAACAGAAGCCCTTGTATCGTAATCCATCTGGATTTCAGAATATCTAGTGTCTGCGGTGTTAAATGTCCAAGCAATTCCTGTGGCATTAGTGGAAGTTCCTCCACCTTTCATGTAAATCCAAGCACCATCAGAATCCAAGGTGATATTGCCATAAGAGACTATGTCTCCATCACCATTAATGGACAACGCTCCATTAGAGCCAACTGTAGAACCTGTACCGATGTACAAATCGTCTGTCCCATCATCTAAGCCAATGTAAAAGTCTTGGGCTTCACCGTCAAAAGTAATCTGGGTATCAGCTCCTGTACTAGTAGTTCCATAGAGGGTTATATCGCCCTCAAGGTGAAGGTGTCTCCAACTAAAGCCTGAACTACCTAGGTCGTAAGTAGCATCTGCCTGTGGCTTTAGATTGTCTTGTATATATACATTTCCCCCAGCACTATTAATAGTTAAATTCCCATCAGCAGTTATCGTGTCTCCATTAACTGCTATGTCACCATCAAATGTCGTGTCCTGAGCAAACGTCACACCCCCACCATCTGCAATCGTCATGGCTAGGTCACCATCAGAATAGTCAATGGTTCTTATCTGCATACTTCCTGTTGAAGTCAGTGTGTTAGAGCCAAGGTCAACAGCCGTTGCAAATGTCGCCAGATTTCCAGCCAGCTTTAGAGTTTCGACCGCATTGTCGGCGGTGAAGAAACTCATTAATTGCGTGTTAGCGGTTGCGTGATGGTTGTATTCGATTCTACCTCTGGCAGTTCCGCCAGACTCAAAAATAATCTCGCTGTCCTGACCCTCATCAGTATCGGAATTAAGAATTAAATATGCATCATTTGTCGTTGATATAACCTCAATCTGGGAGGCTCCCGATTGGGAAATCGTAAGGTCAGCGGTTAGCGTTCCCAAGTCTTTGCTATCCGTTCCGGTATGGGAATGTCCTGATGATGTATCGAGGACATCAATTCTCAGATTGTTATACTGTGCCGCTGTTGCGACATCACCTGTTGAAACTGTCGATGAACTAGCCATTTTCTAACTCCATTTGAACATTCCCCAACGAGCCGATCCCCATTTCCCTGGCGATGCTGTAACCTCTGACATCGTTACATGGAGGGTTTCTTCTATCACCGTGTTGCCCTGGGAGAATTTTATACTATAGCCTTCTATATATGCCGAGAAGCTCATCCCCATGCCTGTTTCTATAACATGCACCCGGTCGCTGATCCTACGATGAACAATATCCAGCAGGGTCGCTTTGTCGTAATTTATGAGATCCAGCCTCATTCTTACTATGGGGTCTTTTACCCTTGCAAGGCGATGTTCTGCCGCTAATGCGGCATAGGTACTGTTGTCAAAAAGGGTCTTGTCCCTCGTTAATCTCCGATGCCCGTGAGTGGTCATCGAGGTAGAATCCTCAACCCTCTTAATGCCCTCATTTACATTATAAAGAACAGCTGACATTCCGATCCCCACCTTGGTGATATATCCATCAAGAGAGGCGTGATTATTCTTGACTCCAATACGTCCCCAGAATCCCGAATAAACATTATCAATTTGATCAGGACCCTCACTCGTAAAATATTTATATGGTGTTAGCTGAGTCCCTGTTCCGTCCGCATTTGTCCATATCTGAATGACATCAGAAGACGAAAGACTTCCGGGCGCACCGCCGCCTCCGGGCGGAGCTGGAGATGAGGGAACCTGATTAGTTCCAAAGTTGGTGTTATCCCTGTATTTACCAATGAAATAAATTGTCTCTTCCGACTCGATTGCGATGGCTCCCGCACTACTTTCAACACTTGGATCAGTCCACATTAAATCTGTTGTTGCCGTAAAGGAATTAGTTTTACTTGTCGCTCCTTCCGCTCTGGACGTTCCAAATTCCACAATATTATAAACACCATCAATGCCATCATCGTAAGCATATTGCATATAACCCGCATTGGTTCCATCATAAGACCCCTGGTAGACAGTAACGGTCTGTTGATGAATATCACTCACCCTGTGGTCATGGGATTCAAAATGGAACATTCCATGACCGTCCACATAGATGAAGCCGTCCTCTGAATCCTGGATGATATACAACATTGCGAGGAGATTATCGCCATCAAAAAGTCTTTCTGATAGTGCCGCCGTGCGGGTCGCCAGGTAATACGTTGACTCAGTATCCTCTATTGCCTCCGATGATTCTGAGGTGGTCACCGTGGCTTTCCCTCCCATTATGAGAGTCTGCCGGAAAGGAAAGTTCTCCCTTTTATCAGCAGAGCCAAGAAGATAGGTGTGGCTCTGCATCAATTTCATATCCTCAAACGAGTCAAAACACCTCAGATAGCAATACTGGTTCCCTTTTGCCGGGCGCGGACGTATTTCCTTCACCTTCCCTTTGAACAGCGGGCGGAATCCGCCGAAGTGATGGAACTTCGCGGCGGTCGCACTGCTCTTAGCCCGGAAACCGTGCTTTGTAGCGTAATCAATATCCGCCGTTCCTGTTGACCCGATTGAATATGTCGCAACCTTTGCATCGTCGACATAAACCCGAACCTTATCCCCGTGGACCCTAGCCATCAGGGTTCTTTTCGTATTACTTCCCCAGGTATAAGCAGTTGTGCCGAGAACCGATGCACTTCCTGAAATCGTCTTACTACAGGTAATGTTATTGGCGGAAACATTGGCGGTAACTTCAATATAATTATCCGTATCTATATATCTGAGGATAAGCCCGACATCAAAATCCGCCGTTGAACTGGATGGGGCGGTTGTGATTTCAGAGGATATTTCCGTGTCGTATTCCAGCGTGTCCATGATCGCAAAAGATGCCGCGCCAGTGGTTAATTCCGCATACCCGTCCTCATGGCATTTAAACGCCCCGACCGGAGTTGTCCAAGTAAATGCTGAATCATAGGGAACCGTATGACTTGTCAATGCTGTTCCTGTCGTATCCTCAAAATTATCGTAGGGATACCACATTCTCAGAACGCAATTCTTCCCGGAAACCAACTTCCCATATAAATCACCTGATTCTTTCGGAGGGCTGTACAGATTGTCGTTATTATTTAACTGCACATTGAGGACAGCACCATTCATATAATCGGTGGTGCTACTCCTGGTATGGGAAAAGGACATCGACCGGATGTTCCCGGTTACATCGTCATATGTCCCCGTGTAATTACCGTCAGCGTCCCAGTCGACCAGCATCCTTACATATGGACTCGGCATCAGAAGGCTCCCTGGGTTCTGAGAACCTGACGCACCTGATCAGATATGAAATCTCCGAATCTCTGGGCGGTCGATTCGTCGTCAAGAATTACTGTCCCCCCTGCGGGCATCATTACATTTACAGTAACGTTTCCACCAAGCCCTCCCCCTGCCCTATTTAGAGGCACAACGGCTTCCGGACCAGCCTCACCCACCATCGCAAGAGTCGGGCGCTTAACGATTCCACCCTGGGCAAGAGTGGGAATCGTAGCAATATCAAATCCGAAACCTTTCCCACCGAGTCCCGGAACCCAGGAGGGAACATCAAACTGGATCTTGTTCATTCCCTTGATGAGCATATTGAATGCTCCGATCCACAGGTTAATATAAAATTTAATGGCACCCCAGATGCCTTCCAGAACGCCCGTTATAGCGCTTTTTAATCCTTCCCATATCTTTTTACTGCCTTCGACGATTGTGTCCCAGTTCTTCCAGATAAGGATTGCGACTCCAATTGCGGCGGCTATTGCTACCACAGCGATAAGAATCGGACCCATTGAGATACTCAATGCCCCCATTGCCGCAGACATTCCCGTCACGGCAGTTGTCATACCCGGAATTAAAATAACAAGCGGTCCGATTGCTCCAGCCATATCGCCAACAGGGGCTAACGCCCCCTTCATTTTGTTTTTCAGAATATCCATCTTGTCTGATGTCGTTAAGGTCGATTCTCCCAGGGCATCAACCTTTCCCTCAGAATCTTCCATCGCGGCTAGTAATGGTTCAAATTCCATGGCGCCGGATCGGATTGCATCCTTGAACCTGACCCCGGCACCGGCTCCGAAAGCATCGGTTGCAAGTGCCATCGCCTCGGTTTCGGATGTTGCGTTTTTGATCTTATCAAATAGATCAGTAAGCCCCGCCCCCATGTCCTCGATCCCTTCTTTGCTCATCTTCTGCATGGCTGTGGATAATCCCGGCATGATGGCTTTGGTCTCTATTCCAGCCGCCGCCATATTCGCAAATAACGCGGTCGATTCATCCAGGGACAACCCCATTTCTTTTAACTGGGGTCCAAACTTTACGACCTGTTCGGATAATTTAGTCATCGGAACGCCGACAGCCTGAGATGCTGTGACAAGTTTATCCAGTTGAGACTCAACCTCTGATGCTGGAACCCCGAAGGCAACCATTGAATCAGAAACGGCTTTGATCATGGGGGCGGTTTCCTCACCCATGACCCGGGACATGTCGAGGAATGCCTTGGACGCATTCTGGAGTTCATCGCCCTGGAGACCCAGTTCCGTATTCAGGTCGGCAATTACGCTTGAGACTGCGGCGGCATCCTGGGGAACATCTGCAAAAACTTCTTCGAAATCCGTTTTCAGAGCTTCAAGAGCTTCCCCGGTTGCCCCGGTTCCAGCGGCAATAGTATTCTCTGCCGCCTTGAATTCATCTCCGAGTTTCACAGCCGCCATAGCAAATCCCGTCGCCGCCGCAGATCCTATGGCGATTGGCTTCGCGAGTCCCTTGACCTTATTGCCAAGACCCCCGAGATTCTTCTCGGCTTTTTTTGTATCCGCCGAAACCTCGACTGTAACCGTATTCGCCAATTTACTTCTCCGTTTCCGGTTGGTTTAATCCGACAATATGCAACAACCGCATGAGGCTGACATCTTCCCCGTACAACTCCGACGGCAGACAGGAATACCTCTGGCATATCCCGTCCACTATTTCCGCCTGATAGAGTTCCAGGGGCTTCTCTATCACGTTCCCGTCCTTATCAGTTCCGCCCTTAACGTGTTTCCACCTGACGATGTCAGCCTCTAGTTTTCCCCCGAGGTTCCCGCCGCCTCCGCCCATGCCCCGATTATCGCAATACAGACCGCCGGGGGAAGCGAAAGGAATCCGTCAGCATCGGGAGTTATATTCTCACCGTCATCGTCGCAGAGATTCCATGACTTGACGATTTCATTCCCGAATCTTTCAAAAGCTGTTTTCGTTTCCCCGGCAGTCGAATCTTCCCCGATATTCTGAAGTTCGAAAAAGGTACGGACATCAACATCCAGACGGGCGTTGATCTCAGCACCTTCGTAATCATGCCCGTCCGGAAACGTCAGGATTGCCTGGCGCCTCGGAACTATGAACGGCTGGGAATGCCGGGATAATGATGTTGGTCGACTGCGTTTCTCAACTACCATCAGGGAACCGTATCCCAGTCTGGAACAGTTCCATCCTGAAGAGACAGGTCACAGGACCAGGTTGCCGATCCATCAGTTCCCCTGTCGAAATTATACGCCCCGATAACCATCTCCATCGTGAGCCTTGGATTGGAGGAGGTATTTCCCCCGATCCGGTAATCGAAGGTTCTCGTTGTCCCGCGACCTTCTGCAAGAACGGCATGCTCCTTATTCGCGGCAAAATCACAGGTGCCTCCCAGGGTAACCGTCCCGTCGCTCAGTCCAACAAGCCTCTCAACCCCACTCTTATCGACCCCGGTAGCCTCCAGTAAGTTCTGGGAGTTCCCGATCGAAAGGGAGCTTACATTAGAACTTATGTCCCGGGCAGTGCCGCCGGAGTCGTCTATCGCTATGTAATCCCCCAAACCAGTCTGCTTCGCCATAATAGCCTCCTGAAAAAATTCCTATATTTTATAAAACTTTAATTAATCCCTGACATAACCAATCGCAAATGTTATTGATCCGGATGACGCGTCCAGCACCACCCTGTTCTTAACCTCCTATAGTCTGCATAGTGCTACTGCTATTTTTGCGTTACTGAAAGTGCCTGTTGTTACTACTTTTATATACCTTTGAACTGTTCCTTCCATCGTCTGCCTTACTGCTGTCGGGGCGCCTGCCGCCGCTACGGTTGAGAAAGTCATAAAGTTCGCGTAGGAGCCGCCGCTAGAGGTTGATTCCTGTAAATTTACTGTGACACTGCCAGAGTCAAGGCTTAACAGTTGAAGATAAGCAGATGCTCCATTCGAAGAAGATGCTCCACTATCAACAACGGTTCCCGATCCCGCTGAAGAATGAGTGTCATCATGAGCGGTTAACATTTCGCCAAATTCCAGCGGCGCTCCACCGGTTGAGGAATAATTGACAACACCCGATATAGCAGAACCCGGAGCCGAATCCACAGAATAGTCTGCCTGCTTGGCAACTATTCCCGCGCTCTTAGCCCCGACCGCGCTCCCCATTGGGACCAGTACTGTCTGGTCTGCTGTCGGCTGTTTTCCGCTGAGTGACGTGAAGACCGAATGGGATTTACTGGATGCGGCATCAAACCAGACATTTACCGTCATTTGCCCGGAAGCCTCGCCGACGATCCTTTTGACACCCGACGAGTCCAGCGTCGTAACATCGAGAAGGTTCTGGCTCCATCCCGCCGAGGCAAGTGAATTCGCATCCCCCGAGAGATCATATCCCTCAACATAAAGCCTTGTATCTAACCCGGTCGTCTTTGCCATTGATTGCTCCTATGGGGTAATTGTTACTTCCCCGAGGATCTCGACCTCGAAGGGAATGTCCATTGTCCTGTATGCCACCCCGCCGATATCCGTGTAACCTGTCGCCATTGTTCCGACATTTGAATCAGAACAATTCCCCGCCAGATTCGCATCACTTCTCAATGCCGTGTCGATATTGACAGCGGCATCCCACAGATCCTCTTCAATTGATTCCCGAACGTCCTGAGATGCCTGCATCCTGAAATATGATCGAATTGTAAAAGTGGTCATTGTCGAAACATCAGTAAAGGTTTCGAACATTGTTGACCGTGAGACTATCCAGAAGGCGCATAGAGGCGTCCCCGGGATAGAAAGGGGTTCTCCCCTTAGAATCGCCGTGAATGTCGGGTCTGAGACCGTCCCAAGCAATGCGTCTATTCTGTTAATTGCTCCTGACCGGCTCATTTGAACTCCTCAAGCAATGCCTGTTCAAACAGATCATCAACTTCCTTTGGTCCCCTGGACAACCAGTCTTTCACATTCTCAAACATGTGATAACCACCAAACCGGGTTGTCTTATTTCGGGATGAAGTCCCTTCTACCCATGACGCATAAACAAGATTCGCCCCGTACCTGGCTTCTCCGGCATCGATCTGGGCATGGAGGGTTTTCACCAGGTTCCCCCCGACATGATTTCGGAGGTTTGCCGTGATTCTTCCATGTCCCGGGTAAAGTTGTTCTTTCACCTTGTTGCTACCCATAACGGCAATATCTCTCAAGGCGAGATTCGCGGCTTTAATCAAATGACCCACGGGGTCATCAAAAAGCGGTCCATTTGCATAAACACTCTGCCTAGCCATTAAAAATAAATCTCCGAATAAGCCGTCACAGAACGGAATTCGTCAAGGGTTGAAAGAACTGAACTTGCGTCGGCATCGGATCTCGTGATTCCTTCCGCACCGCTTCCGATTGTCAGGGTTGTTCCCATATCTCGATCCCGGAAGAAGATCTTCCCCAGATCCAGGCACGCCTGGACGACGATGGGATTATATTCATAACTGTAAAGCGAAGCCCCCCCGGAATGAGTGGCGGCGGTTGTCCCGTTGACGCCTCTTTCCACCGTGAGGGTATTTCCGCTGATTCCTGTTATATACAACTGTTCAGAATCAATCAGAATTGTCTGGGCAATACTCAGGCTACTTGCGCTCGACACACTTGCCGATGTCGTCGTGGTCGATCCTATTGCGTCGGCGGTTGTTTCGCTTATGGTGTCATTCGCATAACCCCATGTTGCGGCAACTGCAAGGGTTTGTTGCCCGGCGTGGAAAGACTTTGACGAATCCTCATTGAGCTTGAGCCGGGTCTTCGGGGTCGTGT
>Ga0208316_1001566_pt1 | contig 13272 bp, 17 predicted proteins | sample MalvireepMed_231_FD_184240 | JGI IMG/M metagenome (GOLD analysis project Ga0208316, IMG submission 184240) | Marine viral communities from the Global Malaspina Expedition - Malaspina viral metaG DeepMed_231 (SPAdes) (version 2) | ecosystem: Environmental > Aquatic > Marine > Oceanic | place... | reverse complement strand
GCCAACATATATGTTGAAACCGATGATGGTTCTGCGAAGATAGCTCAATTTCCTAAAAGTGACTTTGATACAGGGGTAACCTTTGAACCAATTCAGATGCCACCGTGGTATACGTCACTCGACATAGATAACCTGGTCGGAGCTAAAGTACAGGTTGTTGCGGCTTACAAGAGTATCTACGAAGGAACCAAGGAATACAATCGAGTCCAGACATTCAAGGTACTCGACGGTGTAGCCAAGGTACAAGCAGACTCTACGCCGGGTGTAACCTCAGCTCCTACTGCATGGGGTAGCCTAGACGAGCGCATCGCTTGGAACTCAGCCCTAAATAACAGTTGTTCTGCCATTCCATGGAAGGAGAATTATGTGGTAGGAATGGGCGTCGGGAATACTGAGTGGCTGAATCAGGTAGACACCTTAGCACAAGACATATATGCCCTTATCCGCAGAGGGCCATTGCCACCAGTAGAAGATACCCCTGATGCGGATCAGCCAGATGACAACCCCGAGGAATCTCTTGGTGTACTGAGCGCAGAGGGTGACAATGCCAACTGAAGTACAACAGCACCCTCTTACCAATGGCACGTCAGTAGATATAAGCCGTAACGGTAACCACCAGTACTGGATTGGTGATGGCCCTAAGATGAAGAGCGTGACCCCTATGACCCGGCACGTTGAAGGCGATACCTTTGGGGTAGGTATGAACTGGGCGCTGAAGATCGCCAGGGAGAATGGGGGTAACCTCAATGCCCCTCGGCAACTCTCCAATAGGGCTATGGAGGCAGGGAACGTACTCCATGAGGCCGTGGATAACTACATAAGACACGGCACTATCACTGAAGATAACCCGATGTTCCTTGCGTGGTTTCAGAAGGGGCAAAACGTGGAATGGGTAGCATCGGAACGGTTCCTCTACCACCCACAGATGGAGTTTGGTGGAACCGTAGATGCCCTCTCCAGAGAGGGTGACGGTAGCATTGCGATACATGACTGGAAGACGGTCGAGCCTGTGTCATGGAATAAATACGAGGATAGCCTCAGACGCAACAAGGACTGGTCCCAAGTCTCAGCTTATGCCGATGCACTACAGGCAATGAATAGCCTATGGACGCCAATCACCAAGGGATACATCACATACATAATGCGAGATGGCAGTGGTGCTGTTGTTGTCAAGGTAGACCTGAAGCGTGGACTCGCCTTGTTCCAGGCATCCAGAGAATTATTCTTATTAACTGAAGGGAGTGAATGATGACCCCAGAGAGAGCGGAAGTATTAGATGGATTGGTAAATGCTAAACATCGCCATAGGTATAAGCTAAAGGAAGGGCTACTTTCCGGGCGTGTTTTTAGATTGCGTGTATGTGACACTCCTATGAAAGATCCAACCAGGCTCGATGAGTGTAGCATGGTGGAGGAGTGGTATCCCATACCGGAAGGGTACGATGGAGTGGTGCGCTTACCCAAGGAGTGGGCCATCGGTGTGCGTGAGGCAATCCGCAAAAGGGCAACGCATAAAACCGAGGGGGAGGCGGTAATATGAACGCTTCATACTACCATAATGAAACACCCCATCGCTTACTGATTAGGGTGCATGACAAGCTAGGCGTTATCGAAGACAAGTTGACCCAACTAACCGAAGATAACAGGGCTATGCTCCTCCTGATGGGTTGGGAACCACCTGCACCACCCGTCCAGACCCCAATCGAAACCTTATCGAATGGGATAAAACCCGATAAGTACCGAATACGAGCATTGAGGCGTAAAGGTATCACCACTATTGAACAACTGCTGACTAAAACACCAAAGGAACTTCTGGAACTACACTCTTTCGGCAAGGGTGCGCTTGCCAATGTACAAGCCCGATTGGAAGCCCTGGGCTATGGTTCTTTATCGTTAGGAGAAAAGGCTAAATGAAGCGTTTACCAATACCGCCCAGATTCCACGCAATAGCGGAACGGTTAGGGATAGGAGTCCGTCACTTTATCAACGATTATGCCATAAGGGATAACTACCTGGGGCGACATGAAGAAGGACTGCTAACACTTGATAAGGACGAACGGGACTACTTGATTAACATCATGGTGAACAGGTCAAACAGACCTCATTAGAATCACAACATAAATCACAACAAATCACAACAATCACAACATGACAACAAATCACAACACAACAACTACAACATTAGGCACGGATTACCTTGTTGTGATCTGGTGTTGTAATGGGGTCTCTTAAAGACCCCTAACAACACCCCACAACATAACAACAACAAAGGGGAGGGGAATGGTAAGAACCAGAGCAAGTACCAACAGACAGGCCAGGGGGAAAGGTTCAAGGGCTGAAGGGTTATTGTTACGGCAATTAGAACAGCAAGGGTATGAGGCCAGAAGGACTCATCTATCCCTGTTCCCTGATATCATAGCGTGGAGGGATACTGAACTACTACTGATAGAAGTTAAGGCCCGTGCGGACAACCCTGGGGCTGTTAGCGGTGCGCTCTCACTGTTCCGTAATGGGGTTAGAACTATGACAAACATACCCGATAGAGCCAGAATGCTGTGCTATTTGCGGATGAATGATACCTGGTCAGCTTATGAGTGGCAGAACGGCACGACTGGAAAAGTTGAACCAGTCATAAACGAGGAAAGATAATGGCAGGGAAGACGAGACGGAGCAAGAAACTGAGCATCGCAGTCAGGCAGAAGGGGCAGCAAGCAATCCGTCTAAGGATGGCTGGTGCTACCATAAACCAGATAGCAGAACAGCTTGGATACGCTAACGACTCCGGTGCGTATAAGGCTATCATGAGGGAGCTAGAACAAACAGCACAGGACATGGGGGAGAGTACCGAGGCAGTCAGACAGTTAGAGATTAAACGGTTAGATCAGATGCTGTTCCCGATCTGGCCCCAGGTACTAGCAGGTGATCAGGGAGCCATTGGCACAGCCCTCCGCATCCAAGAGAGGAGAGCAGCCCTGCTAGGACTAGATGCACCCAAGCAGATAGAGGCTAGGGTAAGGGTAGATGTCATAAGCTGGAACCAAGCCCTGAGAGACTTCCTTGATGTCTACCGTCAATACCACAGCACAGCACCAGAGGCTCCGATGCTACTGGCAGACCTGGACAAGATAGGACAGGAGAGGTTCGCTGGTGTACAGTAGCCAGGACAGGACAGGGGAGTTGCCAGGATACACAGCAGTTGGAGGGGTGGGTGATTCACCCATTCACAGATTTTTTGCAAAGTTTTGGATTCGGTTTTCTGGAGGTAACCATGCAGATTAAGAACAGGATCAAGGAACTGAGACAGGTGAAGGGGTCGGAGTTGTTGCCCAATCCTAAGAACTGGCGTACTCACCCCTCCCAACAGGCTGACGTTCTACGGGGTGTTCTGGCAGAGATAGGGTATGCGGATGCCCTGATAGCCTACGAAACTCCCGACGGGTTAATGCTGATAGATGGTCATTTAAGGGCAGAGACAACTCCTGATATAGAGGTTCCTGTTCTTGTCACGGATTTAACTGAGCAAGAGGCAGATATGTTATTGGCTACGCTAGACCCTTTGGCGGCGATGGCTAGCCGTGACCAGGATAGTTTGCTGTCTTTGTTGGGGACTCTTGATGTACAGAACGATTCCGTGCGGGTGATGCTTGATGCGTTGGTGGAAGGAGAGAACGAGTTCTTGCCAGACCCAGGGGAGACACCAACATTGGATTCTTTGACGGACGAGTACGGGGAATATGACCCCTCGGCTTTATGGCCTGAGATACGTTTGAAAGTGCCGCCAGAACTCAAGGCACAATTCGACACCTGGTTAAACGGTGGCGAGGGCGATAATGAAGTGGAGAAACTTGCGCATTTACTTAGTTGACACTAACCCAGGGAACATTCAGGCGGGGGTACAGGGCAACCCCACGACTCGTCTAAAGTTTTTGCTGTCGTTTTATTATTATCGTAAGGTTGATCTGGAACAGGCGTTTGGTAATCCTCGGCCTCAGTTAATGGCTGACTCTGGAGCGTTTTCTGCTCTCACTTTGGGCGCGCCCATTGATATCAATGAGTATGCTTTATGGATAAAACGGTGGGAGCCGTTACTTGAGACATACGCGAATCTGGATGTAATAGGGAACGCAGGGGCTACATTGGACAACCAACATAGACTTGAGGATATGGGTCTACACCCGTTACCTGTTTTTCATGTAAACGAACCCTGGGAATACCTGGAACATTATTTAGAAAAGTATAATTATATTGCCCTCGGGGGATTAGTTGGGGTTAATCGGATGAAAGGCATGATGCCCTGGCTTGTTAAGGCGTTTCGTATGCTACGCCCAGGTCAGTATTATCACGGCTTCGGATTAACGAGTTGGCCTATGTTAGCGGGTTTGCCCTGGGGATCGGTAGATTCCTCAAGTTGGGGATCGGGCTATAGATACGGTAGCATGCCAGTATTTTCGATGCGTTTGGGCAAGTTTGTTTATGTGAGGCTAGGCGATGCGTCCTCTTGTTTTCGGTGGCGGCATCTGTTTGCATTGCATGGATTCCATTGGCAGGACTTCGGCGATCGTTCCCGTTATGACCAAAGTAAGGTGATAAAGGTGTCGGCTACTGCTTATATGAAAGCCGAGGACTGGTTAACCCAACGCCATAACAGCCCCTCGTCCATCTATTTGGCGGGTCTGGGGACAAGTGATTTGGACAATGTGAAAGGGGTGTTACCTCATGTGTAGTATCTTCGGGGCGATTGGATTGAGTATAGACGAGGATATGGTGGGACGTATTTCCACAAGGGCAAAGGATAGGGGTCGTGACGGTGGTTTAGTACAGAGATTTGAATTGCAAGGGGGTTATACGCTCGTGTTGGGGAACTGGCGAGCTACTCCCACAACGGAACTAGAAGTCTCACCGCTACAACCCTATGAAGGGATTGTACATAACGGCATCATAGCCAACGACGTAGAATTAGGAAACCTGGATGGTTCTGTGGACTCCATGATACTGCCCCAGGTGATAGACCGTTCGTCCCTGGAGGCAGTCGTCGATTCGGTACAGAAAATTCAAGGAAGCTACGCTATGGTTATTCGGGCGGAGGCTACAGCGTTCGCAGTGGTTAATTATAAACCTTTATATCTGTTGAAAAGGGGGGAGACGATATACTTCAGCAGTATGGAAAGACACTTGAGTTCGGAATGTTCGTTTGGGGAACGCCCAGGGAGGGTCGCTCCCTATACAGCGGTTGATTTGAGGTCGGGAGAAACGAAGCCCCTGCCTCGACGAGAAAATAACAAGGCTTTAGTGATTTGTTCGGGAGGCCTGGATAGTACGACTGTCGCATACTCTTTGCACGAACAGGGGTACGACATTTCCTTGCTGTATTTCATGTATGGTTGTCAGGCAGAAACCCAAGAACTGGAAACAGTCCGTCGCATTGGGCAACACCTAGCAGTTCCAGTCATCTCTCAGGCCATCGACTATACATCCCTCAGAGGGGAATCCCCTTTATTAACAGATAGACAGATAGCTGACGGCATAACTGGTGCAGAGTTTGCTAGTGAATGGGTTCCTGCGCGGAACCTTGTTATGCTTGCTTATGCCACAGCCTATGCGGAAGCCAATAACTTCACCACGTTAGCCCTCGGCAATAACCTGGAGGAGAGTGGCAGTTATCCAGACAACGAAGAAGAATTCACTACGTTATTTGCGTCGGTGTTGGACTATGCTGTAGCGGCGGGGGGGCGAGTGAAGATTGTGACCCCAGTTGGCAACCTCATGAAACACGAAATTGTCTCCCTGGGACATCGTCTGGGAGTGCCGTATGAACTAACGTGGTCATGTTATCGTGGAGGGGAATTTCATTGCGGTAGGTGCGGCCCTTGTTTCATGCGATATACGGCCTTCCAACGGAACAACTTGCAAGACCCAACTATTCGAGAATTAGTGGTATGAATATAAGCATTGGACGAGAGTTTTGGTTTAGTATGGGGCATACGTTACACAATCACCCTGGGAAATGTGCCAATCTCCACGGACATAACTACCGATTAATCGTGGAGATACAGAGCAACCAGGTAAATCGGGAGTCAATGGTTATGGATTTCGGTGACCTCAAGGACATTGTAAACAGGGTGATAGACGAGGATTATGACCATCGGTTCCTCGTATGTTCCTCCGACCCCAGGGCAGAACTACTACGAACCATAGACCCGACTGTCAATATCGTCTGGTTTAATCCAACCGCAGAAATGATAGCCGAATCAATCAAGGCAAGGCTAATTCCCAAACTGGGGGAAGTTACCCTGTCCAAGGTAACACTCTGGGAGACGGAGAACTCATATGCGGAAGTATAGTGTCCATAAGATTTTCGGCCCCACTATACAGGGGGAGGGTGGTATGACAGGAACGGTCTGTCACTTCATCAGGTTATCGGGTTGTAATATGTGGGATGGAAGACCCGAAACCAGGGGGGCATCTTTGTGTCCATTCTGTGATACTGACTTCTTTTCCCATACCATGATGACAGCCGATAACATTATCGAACAACTGGACTCCCTTGGTCGCAAGGGTTGGGTCACTATATCGGGTGGTGAACCTGCGCTACAGTTAGATGAACCTCTGGTAAATTCTCTCCACGGGGCGGGTTACCTGGTGGCAATAGAAACCAACGGCACGAAACCCATTGCAGGAAAAGTTGATTATTTAACGCTGTCCCCGAAGCTGTCTAGGCGTGAAACGGTAGTGACAGACTGCGATTCCTTAAAACTTTTATACCCACATCCGAACCCGTTAATACGACCTGAGTTGTTCAATGACATTAACGCACGGGATAAGTATCTTCAGCCGATAGATACGGGCAGCGACCAGGGCAACCAGGTTAATGTGCGGAGAACTATAGACAAGCTGTACGAACTGGACGGGTGGCGGTTAAGCCTTCAGACTCATAAATATGCAGGAGTGGAATAATGCATAAACAGGATATAGCATCCTCGGTTCTAAGGTGTCTGGAATACCTGGGCGAAGACCCCTCACGGGATGGGTTACGGGATACACCCCGTAGAGTGGTGGCTTCATGGCGCGAGTTATACGGGGGGTATAATGTAGACCTGTCAAGCTTGTTGCGTTGGTTCGATGATCCTACAGACGAGATGATTATATCCAAGGATATCCAGTTTTATTCCATGTGTGAGCATCATATGCTTCCCTTCTTTGGACGGGCGGCAGTTGGGTATATTCCCAGAGGGAAGGTTATCGGGATATCAAAACTGTCCCGCATTGTGGAGACATATGCCAGACGGCTACAGACTCAGGAACGGTTAACGCATCAAATCGGAGAAGCGTTGGAGGATATGGTGGAAGGGGTAGCCGTACATATCACGGCACAGCATTTCTGTATGATGGCAAGGGGGGTTAATCAACAGCATAGCGAAATGGTCACCAATTATCTGACAGGCCCATTTCGTGATACCCCAGAAGCCCGCAACGAGTTTCTGATGGCGGTGGCTAAATGACAACGGGTAACATATCTGTTCTGTTGGCCTCAGATTACTGGGACGATACGGTTAACAAATGGCAACCGTTACCTCACCAGGTTCCACCGCCTGGGGACTGGTACGTCTGGCTCCTGTTGGGCGGGCGTGGGTCTGGTAAGACGATGGCAGGAACGCACTTTGTTCTAGACCATCTGAGAAGCCAGGGGAGGAAGGCAAGGGTTGGGATAGGTGCGCCCACGATAGCAGATGCCAGGGACGTATGCGCCGAGGGTGTTACTGGCCTGATTAGCCTAGCCCCAACTGAGTTTAGGTATAACCGTTCAATGGGTGAAGCCCATCATAAGGATGGGGGATATGTGAAGTTTATGGGGTCTGAGGAACCTGCCAGGTGGAACGGCCCTCAGTGGTCGTTGCTATGGGCTGACGAGTTGGCCTTATGGAACGAGTCCAGTTGGCATCAGGCTCAGTTTGGTTTGCGTCTTGGAGAACATCCCAGGGCAATCGTTACCACTACTCCCAAGAACAGGGAGTTCGTTCGTACCCTGTCCGAACTTGGAACCACGGCTACTATCAGGGCTACAACCTACGATAATCCGACGCTATCCCATACAGTACAGGAACGACTCCGTCAACAGTACGGGGGAACCAGGATCGGACGGCAGGAGATATTGGCCGAGTGGTTGGATGATGTACCTGGTGCGTTGTGGCAATGGTCAATGATTCACTCAAAACCCCTCTTGGAAATTCCTGCCCTGGAGAGGATAGTGGTGGCAATAGACCCTGCGACCACAACCAACAAGACCTCTGATGATACAGGGATTGTAGTTGTGGGTCGTGCCGATACCGATGAATACTATGTCCTGGCAGATTACAGCGGCAAGTATAGCCCTGATGCTTGGGCGGGCAAGGCTATAGATGCGTATGAGACACACAAGGCAGACCGCATAATAGGGGAGACGAACAATGGTGGAGATATGGTGGAACATACTCTTAGGACTGTCAGGACTGGTATACCTTATACTTCTGTTCATGCTACAAGGGGCAAGCGTATAAGAGCCGAACCTATAGCTGCGCTGTATGAGCAGGGCAAGGTATTCCATGCCCCAGGGCTTAACGATCTGGAGGAGCAACTGGTATCGTGGACACCAGACAGTGCAGGAAGTCCAGACCGTCTTGATGCCCTGGTATGGGCAATGACGGAGTTAAGCCAGAAGGGAAAGCCGAATATTAGATGGATAACAATATGAGATGGAATCTGTTTGATGACAGACGGGGGCTGATACCCGTCGTACTGTTACGAGCAAGGATAGCTTTATGGTGGAAAGTTGCGACACATCCTATCAACCTACGGCGGGCAATTGCAGGATTGATGGAGTTCGCAGGAATAGCCCTCCTATTGGTTGGGCTATATCTAATCCATACCCTGGCATTCGTTCTCGGATTGGGGGCATTGTGCCTCCTGCTTTCCCAGGGAATAACATCTGGAAGGGGTGAAGAATGACACTATTAAGACGTTCCATACAATCTCTGTTTAAGGCCAATACTGAACGGCCACCGATGGCAATTGCATCGGGTGCAACTTTGGCGGGTATCCAAAACGGTGGAGTGAACAATACCAACCAGGTAAGCCAGATGCAAGCTATGGCAACAACCTCATGGCTGTTTGCTGTGGTGGATAGGATAGCGGCATCGGCTGCGGCTGTACCCTGGGGGTTGTTTCGTTCAATGCCCTCTGGAGAATCCCAGTTGGTTCCCAAGCATCCGATTATGGATTTATGGCAATCGGTCAACCCCTTCTATACCAGGCATGAATTCCTTGAAACATCAATACAGCACTTTGAATTAACTGGTGAGATATGGTGGCTGATAGTCAGGAACCGTGGTGGTAGACCCATGGAACTCTGGCCTATCCGTCCAGACCGTATCAGGCCGGTTCCTCATGCAACCGATTTCATTGCAGGATATATCTACACTATAGGAACCCTCCAGATTCCACTAGAGCGGAAGGATGTTATATTCATCAGGCGACCAAGCCCGCTCGACCCCTACAGAGGGATCGGCACGGTGCAGTCAATGATGATGGACATAGGTGCAGAACAGATGGCCTCGCAATGGACTAGAAACTTCTTCAGCAATGGGGCAATGCCTGGGGGGATACTACAGTTCGACGAGGGTATGAGTGATGCGGACTTTGAACGGTTGGTATCCAGATGGACGGAACAACATCAGGGAGTGGCCAACGCCCATCGGGTGGCGGTTCTGGAGCGTGGTAAATGGGTAGACCGTAAGTTCAGTCAACGGGATATGCAGATGGAACAACTGCGGAAACTAAACAGGGATATTATCTTTGGGGCGTTCGGGGTTCCTGCAAGCGTGATGGGTATAACCGAGTCAGTCAACAGGGCTAATGCAGAGGCGGGGGATGTACTGTTCGGTAGGTGGATTCTCAAGCCCAGGTTGGAACGTATAAAGCAAGCGGTTAATGAACGCCTGGTTCACCTGGTGGACAAGACTTTGTTTCTTGATTATACAGACCCAGCACCAGAGAATCGGGAACTACATTTGAGGATTGCGGATACGGGTTTCAAGGGAGGTTTTCTCACCAAGAATGAAAGCCGTGCATTGCTAGGATATGGTGAGGCTCCCGAAGGTGGTGACGAGTTTATGGCTCCAGCAGCACCAAGTGTAGGAATCGGGGCTGCGATTGAGGATGCCATATCGAAGGCTGCAAGCCCTGTACACCCCGATGAAGTTAATGATGAGGAAGATAGTATGGAGGCACGATGGGCAAGGAGGCTGCGTGAGCAAAGAGATTCCCTGATCGAGTATCTGGAGGAGATAGGGACATGAATATACTTACCAAGTTGGAAGAAGCTGACGTTGATGGATTCAACTGGAATAGCTGGTATGAATATGAGGAAGAAGTGGTGGAGGAATTAACACGGGCGTTTGTGGCATCTTTTACGGCGGTGCTTCCTCTTCCTAATGATTATGTGCAGCAAAGGGCAGCGGTATGGGCTAGGAAGAGAGCCATTGAGCAGATTGAGTTGATAGCTGATTCTATCAGAGAACGTGTCAGAATTGTGATATCTACAGGAGTCAGGGAGGGGCAATCCATTCAACAGATAAGTCGAGCCATTACTGGAGACTGGGCTTTCAGTCCAGAGAAAGCCAGGATGATTGCCAGAACAGAAACGGCAAGTGCCTTGGGAAACGGTATGAAAGATGCAGCGGTTGAGCAAGGACGAGACGAGAAGAGATGGGTAACAGCAGGAGATTTCAAGGTTACTTCTGAGTGCCAAGCTAATGAGGAACAAGGGTGGATCGGTATTAACGATATCTTTACCAGCGGAATAGATATGATTCCTCAGCATCCAAACTGTCGATGCGTGGTGCGCTATAGAACCAGCGAGGCAGGTGCTGACGTGCCGTTACCACCACCAGAAGTACGACTCCAAGAAGAGTTCCGTTGCTCAGAGTGTAAGCGGCTCCTCGGTAAGGATGTCGGCCCTGGTACTCGCATCCTATGTAGGCATTGCAAAAAGGAACGGATTGCAGCCCATACCATTTGACAGCATAGAAACCATTGTGATACCTTAACGCAAACTGAATAGCCCAGAGGCTCCAGAAGCCCGATTTGAGCAGCATTGATTGCCTAGCTTTAGTCGGGCTTTTGTTATTGATATGCCATACGCTGATGAACATAGTTGTAGGTTACTGTCACCGACAGAGTTCGATGAATTCCGTCGGCAGAACAACTTTAAGCAAATAGACGGCAAGCGGGTGGACGCTATATGGGGACTCAGGAATGGCGGTAGTGAACTCCAGGCAGTACGGTATCCAAAGGATGTCTGGACAAGTGCAGATGCCAGGAGCCATTGCTCTGCACAAGACGGCCTACTGTTTGAACCCGCAAGCGGGCCACAGATACGGGAGGGAAACATGACCCATGTATCAAAGTTTATACGGCCAGAGGTGAAGATACTGGACAAGGCCACAGGAGTCATCTCCGCTGTAGTTTCTACGGAATCAGTAGATAGGGACGGGGATGTAATACGCCAGGGGTATTGGGATTTGGAACACTTCAAGTCGCACCCCATTCTCCTCTCCTCCCATAACTACCGAGGGCTAACTAACCAGATCGGGCATTGGACAGATATGGGAGTGAAGGATAACAAGCTGGTTGGCGAGGCTCAGTATTACTTGAAGGCAGGAAACCAGGAAGCCGATTGGGGCTTTGTCCTGGCAAGCAAGGGCATGGCAGCGTTCTCGGTAGGGTTCGTTCCGGATATGTCCAAGGCTAAACAAATAGAAGCCAACGGCAACCTGTCATATGAGTTCAATGGGCAGGAGTTGTTGGAGGTTTCCCAGGTAACAGTTCCAAGCAATGCGGATGCGTTGCAGTCATTCAAGGCTTTTGGGCTACACCCCGAACTTGACCAGATGGTGACCGAGATGTTGCAGGAGATAAAGGTTGACGAGGTAGTGGAGGAAGTTGTGGATACGCAACCCGTTGTTCAGCCAACCTTTGATTATAGGTTATTGGCCGAAGAACTGTTCGGTCACATTAAGTCTGAGTTGCGTGTTCTGGTACACGAGCAACAGCACAATGAAACAACCAGGGTGCAAGCCCCGCTTCCCGATGTTAATGACATCGTGCGGAATGTTATAGATTCATATAAGGAGGGAAGGTAATGTCAGAGATAAAGAGTCAAGCAGAACTAGAGGAAATGCTTAATGACCCCGAGAAACTTAGCCGTTATGTACAGGAGAAGTCTCTGGAGGTTATTGGGACATCTGTCAAAGAGCAGATGGACGAGGCATTGAGAGAGGGTGCGGTTAATCGCCCACCAATGTCCGAGGAAGCTATGGTGGAAGGCCAGAGTGTACAGGGTAAGAATTTTGGTGGTGGTTGGGCCGGTGGGGATGACACGAAGATAAACGTAGCACGGGAAGCCAAAACAATGGACGGACAGTTCAAGAACTTTGGTGAATTCCTTTCTTCCATTGCTCCTGGCACGATAAGCCGAGGTATGGACAACAGGTTGAAGGTGTTGGGTGAGGGTCAGGGTGACCAGGGCGGTTTCTTGGTTCCAGAGCAGTTCACCTTGCAACTCCTCTCCCTGGCGTTGGAGGAAGCGGTTGTACGCCCCAGGGCGTTCCGACTTCCTATGAGCAGCTTGAACCTCTCGCTCCCAACCATAGTCGACACGACCCATGCGACGAATGTGTTCGGAGGCGTGAGAGGCTACTGGACTCCAGAAAGCGGTAGTTATACATCAAGTGAGCCTAGTTTCGGACGGGTGACACTTACTGCTAAGAAGCTGACTGCCTACACAAGTGCAGCCAACGAACTCCTGGCAGATGCAGCCATCAGTTTAGAAGCCCTGCTCATGAGGTTGTTCCCACAGGCACTTGCCTACTTTGAGGACGACAGCTTTATAAATGGAATTGGTGGAGGACAGCCCGTCGGCATCATCAACGCAGATGCCTTGATTACTGTAGCCAAGGAAACAGGCCAGGCAGCCACGACAATAACAGCCGAGAATGTTGACAAGATGTACAGCCGGATGCTTCCAAGCAGTAGGGCAAGAGCCGTATGGCTGGCGCATCCTGACACCCTGCCCCAGATCGTAGCCATGTCCAGAAGCGTCGGCACGGGTGGAAGTTCTGTGATGATGAATAATATGTCCGGAGCCGCACCCGCAAGCATATATGGCAGACCTCTTATTATGACAGAGAAATGCCAGACCCTTGGAACGGCAGGAGACATCTTCTTTGTAGACCTTGGT
>Ga0208316_1001560_pt1 | contig 13293 bp, 13 predicted proteins | sample MalvireepMed_231_FD_184240 | JGI IMG/M metagenome (GOLD analysis project Ga0208316, IMG submission 184240) | Marine viral communities from the Global Malaspina Expedition - Malaspina viral metaG DeepMed_231 (SPAdes) (version 2) | ecosystem: Environmental > Aquatic > Marine > Oceanic | place... | reverse complement strand
ATATATTTGTAGATGATATCACCCGTGCAACAGGAGGCGGCTTTATGGTCGATGGGAGCCGTGCATCGTTTCTTAACAACACGAACGGGTGGGGAAGTTATGAGCCTGTCCAGGACAACACGCACCTTGTCACACTCGAAGACATAACGACTCAGTACGATATGGACTGGATAGATATACTTAAGCTGGACTGTGAAGGTTCAGAGATAGGAATATTGGAGAACATGACCCAGAAGTTGAGAGATCATGTTGGGTGGATTATCGGTGAGTACCACACAGATGTTAGGTCGTTCATCAAGCTCGCTAAGGAACGGTTCCCTAACCATCTGGTATCTATTAGAGAAACCGGTAATCGAATCGGTATGTTCTGGATCAGACCTATGGGAGGTGTACAATGAATGTTGCCGCGATAATGATCGGTAAGCATAATAGCATAGGCATGCCTGGTAAGAACACTATGAACATATTGGGTAGGCCGCTATGCGAATACCCACTAATAGCTGCAAGCGAATCTGGTCGAGTTTGCAATATGTATGTCTCAACCGACTCGCCAGAGATCATGAAGGTAGCACGCAGGTACAAAGCTACTGTCATAGAACGCCCGCCGCACCTGCTTCTACCAGAAAACCGAAGTGAGCATGTATACTACCATGCTTACGAGTCAATACTGGCAGCCGGTGACATACCAGATATGGTGTGCCTGTTGTACGCAAATGCACCATTCGTAACCTCTGGCCTAATCGATGAGGCTGTAGATAAGCTATCATTACGTACTGAGTATGATTCATGTATAGGTGTATACCGTGCGGATACGTTCGCAGCGCATAGATCGATTGAAGTGTCCTCAACCGGAGATATAAGTCCATCTGTATATGCCAATGGTGCAAAGGATATCAACAGTGATCGCTCTTCTGGTGGTGGTACATATTTTGTTGATACATCCTTGGCCGTTGCTAGGAGTCGATGCTTGGATAACCCGTATTCTGGGACACTTCCATTCGTGCATCTAGGTAAGAAGCGATTGGCTATTGAGAAGGATGTTGGATTTGACCTTGACGAAAAATGGCAAGTCGCAGTAATTATAGAATACCTAAAGTCTCAGGGGTTTGGAGTCTAGGATATGCGTGTTGTACTACTTTATCCCACATGGACGGGTGCGTATGGAATCATCGCCCACTTTGCTAGACGTAACTCACGATGGCCACCACTGAACTTAGCACTCCTCGGAGCAATACTTGAGGAACATGGACACGAAGTGCATATCATAGATGGCGAGGTGGACGGGCTGTCTATCCCCGATATTGCCAGTCAAGCAATTGCACTTAAGCCGGACATCATTGGACTCACAGCGTTTAGCCCGTTCTTCCATATCAACAAAGACTTGGCATATGCGATCAAAGAGATCGATGCCAGTATCCCGATAATGATTGGCGGACCGCATATCACCATCACCGGCAAGGATAGTATGTCATCGGCATTTGACTATCTGTTCGTCGGTGAAGCTGAGTACTCGTTACCCCAGTTCATCGATGAGCTTGAACGGGGCGGGGATATATCTCAGGTCGGGGGTATTCTGTATGCACAGAACGGGGATATCATATCGACCGGCGAAGCAGAACCTATAGATATGACCCGTGAGTATCCGCTTGACAGGTTCCCGTTCCCTGCACGACACCTGTTGCCGATGCACAAGTATCAGCTTGGCACGCTCCGGGGTCGGCTACCAATGACATCGATTCAGACGATGCGGGGTTGTCCGTGGAAATGTATATTCTGTGCGTCTGACGCGCTCAAGACCACACGGGTCATTAAGCGGTCACCTGCGTCGGTTGTGGCAGAGATGTCGCAGGTCGTAGACACGTACGGTATTAAGCACTTCTATATCGTTGATGATGTGATGACGCTCTGGCCTAAACATATCACGGAGATATGTGACCGGATAGATGCCGCTGGACTCGACATCACATTTGAGGGCAGTACCCGTGCAAACTTGGTGACCGACGAACTTATTGAACGACTGGCAAGTAGTGGACTTATACGCCTGTCGTTTGGGCTAGAGACCGTTAACACAGAGATGCGTAAGACGATGAAGAAGAAGGTGCCGTTAGAGTACTATGTGACGGCGAACCGTATCCTTAACAAGTATAACGTCGAGGCACTCAACTCTGTGATGATTGGCCTGCCCGGTGAGACGCGAGAGACTGTTGACGAGACGCTAAGGTTCCTTGAAGCACAGAAGGATATATCTCAAGCGAACTTCGCTATCGCAGTGCCTTACCCCGGTACGGAGCTTCACACAATGGCGAAGCAGGGTATGGAAGGCATGGAGCTGTTGTCGGACGATATGTCTGAGTATCGACGATACGGGAGTGCGGTCACAAAGGTGAACGAGCTTTCTCCAGAAGATCTAGTTGAGTTGCAGAACGAAGGGTTTGCACGTATCTATAGCAGACCGCATCGATGGATACCGATGCTTCGTAAGCACGGAATCATGGGCGGTGTGTTGACACTCTTGCGTGTGGCAAAGTATCTAGTATCTAAGCTGGTCAAGCCTCGTGCTGTCTCTGGGCATGTCGGCGACCCTAAACATCCAAATACGGTGTAATATGCTACGCATGGGCATTCAACGTATCACTGAATTTATCGATTCACGTCCTGTATTCATGATGCTGCACGGTAAGTCGGTTATCCGGTTCACCAATTATTCAGACTTAGTAGAGCGTGCCAATCCCATACTGGTGAGTATAAATGCGTTCTATATAATTGAACGGGATGTGCTGGCACCGATGGGTCTGAACCTAGACATGATTGGCATGTATTTCCCGCCCCAATGGAATGTCAGTACAGCTGAGATTACAGAGTTCTTGGGTCGGGACGATGACAATCTGTTGGTTGTGCCGCACGGCACCGATATGATGCGTGATTGCCAGAACAACCTTACGGAATATTCTGATAAGATCGAGATTGTTGAGGGGCCTAATATTGTTGGGGGCGGGGGGCCGAACTCCATGACCGCACTTATACACTCACTTATCGGTGCGGGTGCAAGAGAGTTGGTATTGTTTGGTGCAGATGGTTGCCACACTAGCACCCCCAATGACCAGGAGTACAACACGTACATCGGGGGCAACGAGATACTGGCGCGTAGGCTTACCAAGGCATCTCTTGCAGGGGATGTCCAGCTTATGAACAGGTTAACCGGTGCATATGTTGAGGCGTCACGCCAGCTATTCGGCGTGAGGGATAGAGTATTGATTATGAACTGCTCTCCAGGTTCGCACTTTACATGTTACAAGGATGTCACGTACGATGAACTGATGGATAGGTACAAGCCATGATGGTGATATTTAGTGCGCTCGATGACCTAGGAGAGAATCAACAGATAGAGAAGTCTCGTGACCCGGACTGGTATTCGTGCTGGTCACGTATGGCGGAAGGCGATGTGTATTACCAGCGTATGGATTCACCTGATCCAGACATACTTGCATCAGCAGATATTGCAGTCATCATACTGTTCGATGTGTCACGTATGGGCGACGCTGGAATATGGAGGCTCGGCAAGGTGTTAGGCCAGCTACAGTGCCCGGTCATCTTTGAGTGGGAGAACATACTTCATCAGCCGACATCGACTGTGCGGCCTGACATGCTACACGCGATGGTGAACATGCTAGATCCGTTCAGTGATAAGGTGATGTACGACTTCTACATAGACCCTGATACCGTGGGGTTGCGTGGCAACTATATGGTGGGTTGCGAGCCACTAACATCAAGAGCGAGCTACTTCGATACGCACCGACACAGAGAGTTATTTGACCCGAACGTGGAGAAGGACGGTAGCATATTCGTTGTTTACGATGCGCTCGACTACGCACGGAACGGGTACTGGTCTCATAAGTATGCCAACGATATAGCCATGCGCCAGGGCGTGAAGTACTACACGCACAAGGGATATGGGCATACAGACTTCAACTATCATTTCTTTGATAGACGGAGTATACTGGATCATAGCGGTGGCCTGCCGTATCCAGAGTATATTGGATATATTGAGCGGGCATCGTTGGTGGTTAACCTCGATGATCGGCCTTGGCAGGGCTGTGTCGCGTTGGACTGTGCTGCTGCTCAGACCCCGTATCTATGTATTAACCGTGCAGTTTTACATAAGCGGCTATGGTCGCATGCCGCGCTAGACCATTGGCATAATGTTGGCTTAGTGATGTCGCACGGTATGGGGTTGTATAATAATATGTCAGCAGCAGCCGCTGCTTATGATAAGCTCGATGGTATCGATTGTGAGATAGCGAAACGTGAACTCAGGCAGACACTGGAGATAGACTTTTGATAACACTGGTTGCGACTGCGAACGATTATGGGCCAACAGGCAAGCTCCGTATCGATGACAATCCGATATGGACTCAGGCGTGGGGGAGGCTGTCATCGGATACGGCATACATCTATAATAACCAGTCACCGGATGATAAGTTACTCAATAACGCGGATCTCGTCGTATTCTATCTGTACGATCGATTGTTGACCGAGGAGGATATGTTCTATGACTTCCAGCACGCGTTGTTGCAATGCCGATGTCCCGTTATCTTTGAGTGGGCATATATCTTAGAAGAGGCGTCTACGAACTATGAGCGTATGTTCACGCATATGGCACCGTTTTTAAACTCAGTGAACTTGACGATGTACGACTTCTATCACGAGCCGAAACATGCAGGCCTGCGCTCACACTTTATGCCGAAGTGTGAGCCGCTGTGGTTAAGTAATATGTACTTCGACCGTGTGTTCTGGCAGCGAGAGATACTGGCACATGACAATGAACGGGATGGCCGTATCATTGTACTGGATACCACACATGTAACCGATGGGTTATGGCAACACCGATACTGGTCGCACAAGTATGCCAACGACATCGCCACGCTACGGAATACGACGTTTCTTGCACATAATCTGCCTGAAGGCGCACCTTCCCCGTTTGAACGGCACGAGGTCATGCCGTATCTGAAATGGCGAGACTTCGTGGAACTGTTGTTGACGGTATCTATGGCGGTGAACCTGGATACACGTCCATGGATGGGGCGTGCGGGGCTTGATGTGGCAGCGGCAAAGATTCCGTACCTGTGTGCAAGTGACCCTATTGTTCCAAGGAAGTTGTGGAAGGATGTCGCTGTCGATGACATATTCGATTATGAATCAACCCTGCAACGTGGGTTAGACCTATATGATGGTAAGCTCGATGCGTATGTGGAACTCGCACATATACAGCTTAACCGCATGAACGTCGATGCCAATAAACTGGATATACGCGAGAAACTGGGGATAGACTTCTGATGGGACAAGACACAAAGGTCAAGACAACGGTAGAGTTTAGTAGTAGCCAGTATGAGTGGCTGGTCAATACCGCTGACCGGAGCGATACGTCTGTGAGTAATCTGTTAAAGTCAGCGATAGCCGCATTACAGGTATACCGTGAGATTGTTAGTGATGGCGAACATGACGTGATATGTGAGCGTAGGCCTGGGTCTCTGAACATTCCTGTAGGTACGTCTATCGCTGACGCTGAACGTGCGTTGGTAATGAAGACGATGGACTACTGTAACTGGCAGCAGAAATCAGCTGCTAAGTTCCTAGGTGTGTGTGACCGAACGATTAGGAATAAGCTGAGGATTTATAATACCAATGGTTGACAAATTCCTTGCTGAACTTAGAATTGCGACGCTGAATATGATACAATTGGTGTCGATGATTCCATATGCGTGGATCCCAAGACGCACACCGGGTCGGTTGTATGGTAATATATACCGTAACGTGAGGCTATCTTAATGGCACAGGAACTACTCTATCACATCAGACTGTTGCAGGACGCTATGGGCATGGCGTTGACAGGCGGGAATGTCAACTACGAGGACGTTGATTACGCTGAATACCCGGACAATACTGACCCGCTCCATTCCGATGCGAAGTTGCGTGAAGACATACTTCGTGGCGTCTACTGGGTGATATCCGATATTGCGAAGCAAGGTGGCTGGCAGATCAAAGAGGAGTATATGTCTGTCACTGCGGGTGTCAATGAGTATGTGATCCCCAAGAATGTGGTTGCGCCATTGGCACTACGATTCTTCTTCGGGAACCGATGGACAGCGCCTGTAGATATTATCGATCCAGACGAGTTTCATTCTGACTACTGGGAGGAATACCAAGGTGTCTATCCTGAGTATGCCACGCTCCATGTCAGTCAAGGCAGAGAGAGCCACATAGAGTCTACTATCACCACCGCGAACAGTGATGACCCGTTGGTTATCCACGACTCGAACCAGAACTTTGCAACGACACTGTCCGGCCAAGAGATTGACCGAGGCGATTATGTGTTCAATGATACTGGCGGGAGCTATGGGTTCGTGGACTACCTAGACATAACAACGTCTAAGGTGAGTGCTGCCGCGGGCACTGTCAGTGGGAATACGGTGACGGCCGCTGCTATTGGAGCGGCATCGCCCGCAGTTGCAGTCGGTGATATACTACAGCTCGCAGATAACTCGTGGTCGTTGATTATTTCCATCTCAGGGAATGATGCTACATGCTCTCGGAAAGTGCATGGAGACTCCCCTACACTAGCCACTGCGGCAACGAGCTTCAACATCGGCACGTCCAACCAGGTGGTTATACAGGACACGTCGTTCTTTGTTGATGACCTCGTAGAAGGTCTTATCGGTGGAGATGATAACGACCTGGACTTAAACGACATCTATAATATCCAAGCGCGTGTCCCGACTATCGATATTCTCAAGATCCGGCCCGCATTCAACTTCACGGACAGTGAGCCGACACGCTCGATGAAACTGGAGTTCTGGGGTCTGCCACCTAAACCCGTTAAGCCGTTCCATGAGATAGGACTGCCGGACCATTACGAACAGGCCGTTCACACCAAGGCAAAGGAATTCACGATGGCACGGGATACGGGCCAGTCCATGCCGTATTTCATGACCATCAATGAGGTCGCTAAACAGCGGCGTATCCACAATGTTAAGAGCGGGGACAGGTATAACAAGATGACCCCGCCCCATCTCGGTAGGCGTCAACCGCGTTATCAGGCCTATCGGTTCACATCATAGCTGCAGCAGCAGCTGCTAGGAGCTTAGTAATGGCTACCAAGACAATGAACTACCCGAACATCCCTATGGAGAACTCCATGACCCCTGGACGTGGCGGAATGACACGTATTCAACATGTGGCTCCGCCAGCTGGGTTCGTATCTGGAGAGACTGAAGGGAAAAGTAACGTGAAGCTGACGACGAATGATCCCCACGGGATCTTCTATGAGTATAACCGCGATGACCGGCTGTATAGCACAGATGCCATCAAGGCACATATCAGCCAGGGCGGCAAGTAACTCACGCTTATAATTAACAATGCGCCCGCAATGAGCTATCCTCTGGCATGGAACTACGCCACTGCCGGGAGATAGTTCGCGGGCATTACATTAAAGGAGGCGCGGCGGGCACAGTATATCCTGAGCTGAGCTGACTGTACCGCCTCGAATGCTATGTTATCAGGACACGCAATGACTGCCAAAGCGAAGGGTTGGTCTGAGAGAGTCAGAGCGCAACTCTTCTCCTACCTTGATTCAAATAAGATCCTCATATTCCGTTCACCCGATAAGACAGAGATGCTTCGCATCGATGGCACATCAGCACAGAAGGCGGTAGTGATCAATGATGGGTCTGCCGATGTGGATGGCGCAGCTGAAGCCAAGGCACTGCATGTCCGGTCGCAGGCAATCTCTAGGAGGTTATCATGGCAAGTGTAAAGATACCTTCAAGCCATGCAATGACTTGGGGTGAGGAACCGGGCCGTCAGAGCCAGTCTAGGCTTGCAGTCCTTAAGGACAATGATAAGCGGTTCAGGTTGGACGCATCTATATGGTCGGACATCGTTGGATACTCTGTCAAGGGCGTGCCTGACGGTTCGATCGGAGATGGTGTAAATGACGATGCTGCCAATATACTTGCGAAGAACACAGCGGCAGCAGCTGCCAATGGTGGGTTTATATTGTTCCCGCCAGGAACGTACAAGATATCCACCAACCTCACTATCGGTTCTGCCACTATTCAGCCCGTATTCATGCCAGGTGCTCAGCTATCCATCGACTCAGGTATCACGGTGACTATGCCAGTGCCGCAAGCTGGTGACTATCAGATCATCTCTGGTGCAGGGAGTGTGACATTCTCTGGTGGGCCGACGGGCACGTGTAATCCTACATGGTTCGGGTTCAACACGTCAGCGACTGCTGCTGCAAATGCAACGGCATGGTCTAACTTCATGTCGGCGATACCCGCAGGCGCAGATGTGATCCTGAATGAGGGTACGTATGCGGTTGATGGGACAGCGACCATTTCTAAGGCGTGCCGTATTGAAGGTTATGGCCCAACCACACTGCTCAACTTCACGACAAGTGCTAACAACCAAGGTATCCGCATCACCGCATCAGATGTTCGGCTATCCCACATCAAGGTTCAAGGCCCACAGAAGGCAACACTGGACACAACACAGAACGGTATCGGTGCTGACGGTGGTGTGGTAGGAACGCCGCTGACTGGGGTTATGATCAAGGATGTGGCAGTGATTAACTGGGGCGGGAGTGGCATAGATCTAGAGTTCTGTGACAACTGGCATATACTTGACTCAGATATCAGGGAGTGTTATGAGTTTGGTATTATTGCCAAGAGTTCAAACTACGGGATTATCGCCAATAACTATGTGAAGGAGATTATCGGTGATGGTGTAGATACCAAGAGCTATGGCATCTCCTGTACCAAGACTACGGGATTACAGGCAACGTTCCCTGTATGTCACGATGTGAGTATCATTGATAATACTGTTGAGGATTGCCGGACGTGGGAAGGTATAGATACGCATGGTGGGTTTAACTTAACTGTTCGAGGGAATCGTGTCCTCGACTGCTTGGTCGGAATTGCGATGGTGAAGTTTGATGCAACCGATGGCTCAGAACGCGCACCCAGCTACTGTGTTATTGAAGGCAATACGATCCGTAACAATCATGGCGCAGGAGAGCTTGTAGACGAATCCGACCAGAGATACGCCATCATTTGCCAAGGCGATGTGGCGAGTTCTACCCGTGGGATTGGGAATATTGTACGCGGTAATACTATAGACGGGTTCGGTGATAGTGCTGAGAGTATCGCGAACATCGAAGGTGCAATAGAGTTCCAGTACCAGGACGGTATTATCATTGAAGGTAACAGTGTCAAGAATTGTGGTCGTGTGGGTGCCCAGATATTCTCGTGCGAGAACATATCTATGTCAGGCAACCTGATTGATACCGTCGTTGGCACAGATGCCGATGCCGCCACAGGCAGCTTAAACTATACCGGCCAGCCTAGTGCAACCGAGACGATCACAGTCAACGGTGCGATATTTACATATATCGATGGAGCATCGACTGACACAGACATCCAGATCGGCGGTCCGGCCAGCGGGAATCTGGCTGCGACGCTGCTTGAGACAGAGACGGTGCTGAACGCCAGTACCGATGGACGAGTGAGTACAGCCACCTATCTATCAGACGGTGCCACACAGGTTGATGTGACTTTTGATACGATTGGTACGTTCGGTACGTTGTTCACCCTCGCCACTACAGTTACAGGCGGCACAGTTACAGCGATGTCGCAGGTATCGAATGTTACTGGGAGTTGTGGTATACATATCGACAACCTGTCAGATGGTGGCGCGAGCAACGGGATTATCGCAAACAACATATTCGATGTCGGTGCGTATACCGGTGTCCAGATTGCAGGTGTCGATCAGCTAAATCTATTCTTCTCCGACAACGACCATCTTGGTAGCGGCCCTCTATATGACTGTGATGGCACTAGTCCTGGTGCGCAAACTGCATCACGTCGATTAGACCATTATGGCGATATCCGATTCAGTGTTAACCCTCCACCAATTGAAGACAACTCTAGCCATACAGTCCATGTCCCTATGGCGGGCATGAGTGTAAATTCCAACATCGTGTTTAATGTCCAGTCTACGCTACAAGGACTGGTTCCGTATGCAATTCCGTTCGATAACTATTTCCAGATGGTACTGGTCAATGAGACAGGTGGTGAGATCAACTTAGGTTCAACCATCTTTATCTGTTATGTCAACTACAACCGGCTTGCGACGGAATATTTATAATATGCCAAGACCCTTAGTTATGGAAGGCGACAGCATTATTGGAGGCCAACAGCGTGACGCCCAGGGCGAGGATAGGTTTAGGTCATGGCGAACGCTTGAGAACTTTGATACTGTCCGTGACCCGGTTATATCGCTCAAGATGCGTAAAGGCTATGACCGATGGAACGCCACGGAACTGGCTGCGAATGCACGCCAAATATACATATTCCGACCGACCGATGGGACGGAACATGTTATTGCATACCTCAGTGACGACGACATATACCTGTTGTCCGAGACCGGCGCGCATACCCGGATATACTTGGGTAACGCGAACATGCCGGCCCGTATCCCGTTCCTCACGGTCGGTGATAGATTGTTCTGGGGCACGCATACGGTGAGCGGTGGGGCAGGGTTCTTCTGGACTGATGCGACCCAAGCGGCGCTAGGTAATAGCTTTCAGGTTGGCATCAACGCGCCGACGTTCACACCAACGTTCTCTGCTGTGAGTAACCTGTTCAGCCAGCAACTCGCCGATGTGTCCGTCGAACTTGATGAGGGGTTAGCGCAAACTGTTCAGTACTCGACTAACGATGTGCGTATAAACAATTTCGGAGTGTTTATCGGTAAGACCGGTTCTCCATCGGGAAGTGTTAGGCTAAGTGTTAAGACGACATCGGGCGGTACACCCACAGACACGCTTGCATGGACAAAAAGCGATTCGGACTGGTTTCCGGTTGATGAGCTGGGCGCTGTCGCACAGATATATTTCTATTTCAACCCAGATGTAATGGACAGTTCAACGGTATATGCGATTGTGCTGGAAGGCGATGAGCAGTACCAGGCGACATATAGTGCCGGCGTAGATTATGTTGAGTGGCATGCACATACAGCAGACCAGTATCCGGACGGTGATGGGTTTGTCAAGGTCGGTATTTGGGGCTCTATTGCGGGTGTAGGCGACTTCCGGTTCGGCCCGACCAGAGGGCCAACCAACGATGTGAACCACTATAAGTTTGCGTACCGAAACGATTATGGTGAGGAGAGCCCACTTAGTGACCTGCACCGTCCATTCTCAGCGACCTCTGGACTACTGCCATTACTGGTTACAGGTCTGCCCACAGGATCTGATGGACAGGTCACAAGTATCAGCATCTATCGTCAGAAATGGGATGATAGCACATCTGCGTTCGACGGGATATATTACTTGATGGCAAATGTGAGTGTGACGACCGATTACGTTGAGGCTATTGAAGAAACGGGTATTATGAAGGTTGGGTACACAGTCAGCTCGCGGGTGTTGTTGCTAAAAGAGAATAACTACCTAATCCAGCCGCTCCAGGACGAGGACGAGAACCGGCTCGCACCGGCATACCTTGCACTCTGGAACGGACGGATATGGGCGTCACCAGCGAACAGCAATACCACGTATTTCAGTGGCCGTATCGAGGAGGAGAACGCTTTGGGGGTTGTAGGTGACTCGCTGTATGATGTCTATCCTGCAAATAATCGGTGGGACTATTCGGTTGGTGGGTTCGTGTCAGGGATACTCAACTTCTATGACCGGCTGGTCACAACGTTCAGGGACAGGGTAAGGGTGCTTCGGGGCGGGGATAGCCCGTTCAACCCACCGGCCGATCTGTTCATGGAGGAGACAATTAACGAGGAAGGAAGTATCGACGGATACTCCATGGCTGAGGTACTAGGCAGTCTGGTGTTCGTGAACTCACAGAAGGAAGTGAAGGTCTATCGTGATGGGCCGTTCACTCAAGGGGCGAACGATATTAACGACTCGTTATGGAAACCTGCCGACATCGCTGATACGTTCATGGCAGCCAATATCGATAACCAGTACTGGATATTGGTCAACAGAGCTGCAGCAGCAGCTGCTTATGATGAGCTGTGGATATTTAATGCCAGTACAACAACGAAGCGGTGGAAGGTGTATCGGTACGATACAGAACTGACATCTATCGTACAACTTAATGATGGCACTATACTTGCGTCTGATGCTGGTTCTAGTTATGTGCTGGAACTGAACAACACAACGAGTGATAACGGCACGGACATCACGGCGATTGCTGAGACACATTCTATGATGAGCGAGAACCCTAGAGGCAGGAGCCGATGGAACCGTATATCGATGTCAGGTAACTATCCAGATGCCAATAACTTCCCTGCCGTCACCATGAATGCAATAGATCGCAAAGACATAACCACAGGCAAGACGGTGACACCGACAGGTTCAGACGGTGTGCGTGAACACTGGACAGGATTAAGAGTATTCAGCGAGGAGTGCCGTTCCAAGATTACGATGGTCGGTATCTCAGACAACGATATACGCCGTGTCTGGCAAGGCAGTACACGCGACAGCGCTGTGATATCAGGAGGGCAGGATGCGAGACGATCAGTTTAAGAATATCCATGAGCTGGAAAGTACAGGTGGGACCACGAAAGGTGTTATACGTACCAAGGCGACCAAGGTGCTTACGCATCTACCTAACGTGACATTGATTGACACAGACGACCAAGTTGACCAGAACAAGTGGAGCAAGTCAAAGACGGTCAACCTTGCAACCGCTGTGCGGACAGGTGAGATTATCAGTGTGCGTATAACGACCAAGGAGACGGGTTCTGGCACGTTGTTACGGAACCCCATAGACCTTGTTATATTCAAGGAAGACCCGAGCTATGCAACCAGTAATGTTGATCACTACGAGAACTTAACGGACGAAGGTGATGACGGACTGGGCCATATCAGTGTGCTTGATGGCGATTGGCTTGCTGGGAGTGATGGGACAGACGAGTTTGCAGAAGCAACTGCTGTGACCGCGTTCCCGTTTATTACGGACAGCAGTGGTAATCTCTATGTGGCTGTAGTTAACCGTGGCGCTACTGCGTATAACTCTGACCCGGGCGATGAAGAAGTTGTCAAGGCATCGTTCTTGGTTGAGTGGAGAGACTGATATGCGCAGGAAACTGAAGTTACAGTCAGACCCATACACACCGCGTGTGCCCAGCAATCGTCGGATAGTACATAACGGGCTAATGTCGTACTGGGATTTCCGGGGCGGATACATGACCACCACGGTGATTGACAGGGTAAGCAGA
>Ga0208316_1001559_pt1 | contig 13300 bp, 14 predicted proteins | sample MalvireepMed_231_FD_184240 | JGI IMG/M metagenome (GOLD analysis project Ga0208316, IMG submission 184240) | Marine viral communities from the Global Malaspina Expedition - Malaspina viral metaG DeepMed_231 (SPAdes) (version 2) | ecosystem: Environmental > Aquatic > Marine > Oceanic | place... | reverse complement strand
GCTATCGTCAACAGCAGAAAAGCCCTCTAGATGCGCCCCGCCGGCGCTTTCCCACTTTTTTATATGAAAATAAGTGTCAGTCTCAGCATAATTAGTTATGAGATGAGCCACCTCACTACTCTTCAGCGCAAACGCCTCATTATCATTCGCCCCCTGATTGATCGTCAGCCCTACGGTCATATTGGCGTTGGTGGTAGTGTCGTTGATGTTGACGTTGCCGGCAGAGGTTATACGCATACGCTCGGTGCCGTTTGTCGCACCCGCTGCCGTAGTGTAGAACTCCATCCGCGACGCCGAGGACGAGGCTGTCCAAGCCGCATCAGCATCCACGACTATCTGGGCAACATTATCTTCAGACCCGCTCTCACCACCACGCCACGATAAGCGGCCTATTTCATTGTTGATAGCAACGCTAGTATCCTCACGCTCAAGGTAGATTGCCGTGGCAGTGTTAACGCCTCGCACCATAACTTCAGCGCCCGCAGCAGCCTCGACAGTAAACAGGTGGCTAGGACTCGCCGTGCCGATGCCTACGCGTTGAGAAGAATCGATGGTCATGGCTCGGGTAAGCACCGAAGGTTGTGCATTTGTGGACGTATAAAACTGTAAGTTTGATGGAGTTCGGTTACCAGCTATAGTTCCTTCAACAGCTCCGATAATTCTAACCGCGGCCTGAGCCATGTCAGTGCCATCTGCGGCATGCCAAAATATGGTCCCAAGAACATCTCCGGTTTCTACTGTATTATAAGCACCTATTGAGGAACCTCGACTCTTTCCAATATGAAGGGCTGGACCACTAGAATCAGCAGAAAATCTCTGCACCGTCATAATAGAGTCGGCATCCGATGTTCCTAATACTTGAAGCTCTGGAGTTTGTCCGCCACTTGAAACTTGCGCCGTATGCCCAATCACCATCCCATAGCCATTGGCAACCAACAGTCCCACTGCGCTCATCTGAACTACATCAACAGTAAGGATCTCAAAGTCCAATGTGCCAGTGTTGGCGGCTCGCATAGAGGTGGTGTTGGCGGTGTTGAAGTCGATGCGGTTGCCGGTGGCCACCATATCGAGAATCCCTGCTTCGATTTTTATTACCGTTGCACCGTCAACGGCAAATGCCATTCTTGAGGTGGATTGCGCTGCGCCAGGGTCCAGATCAAAGACAAACTCTGAGTTCGCACCTCTCATATCCATGTAACCAGACGCGCCCGTGTCTGTTATTCGCAACTTCGGTACTGAGGCACTGAGATGAAGCGTCGTTGCTGGACTAACACCAATGCCAACATTTCCAGTGAACTGAGATGTGCCTGTGACTGCAAGGGTTCCACTCACTAGAGCATTATTAGTGACCACCGTATTGCCCGTAGCGGTCAGGGTAAGCAATCCACTAGAAGCGACTGTCAGGTTAGTTCCATCTCCCTCAATCTTCTCTCCATCATCTCCAAAGGTCATTCCTACATCAGTAGGGACATTGATGTCATCCGTCGCCTCTAGCTCTATATCACCGGCAGAATCTAAGGTGACTGTCGTGCCTGCTAATTCTGCTGTGCCGTCTGCGGTTATTTGGATATTAGCAGCCGCCGCATCATCATCTGTGGTTATAATTGTTGTAGCACCATGAGTGCCTACAGCAATTTCTAATTTATCTCCTGTATCAGAACTATCTGTTACAGTTAATGTTGAAGCGTTGGCATTGATATAATCTACTTGTAAAGCTGTTAAAGTTCCAAGACTTGTGACACTACCTTGAGCAGCAGTTGCGAGCGTGCCAGCTATAGTTCCACCAGAAACATTTATCCCAGCACTGAATACTGGTATTTGGTTCATGGTAACTACGCCGCCAGACGAGATTGCTATAGCATCGGTATCAGAAGCAGATCCTATATTTCCAGCGTCAGGGATAACGATATTACCTCCAGTGGTCATTGTACCGCCACCAGTATACGTCCCTGCACCAGTTACATTAGCTCCACTAAAAGTAAGAGCAGTAGTTGTTCCAGATTTTATGATAAGATTACCGGAAGTATTTGTAGCACTACCAAATGTCGTACCAGCATCTTTGAAAAATATATCTGCCCCGTCAGCATCAAGAACAATATCACCGCTTGAATCCAACGTGATGTCTGTACCATCATTTGTAATAGTATCAAGAGCAATACTTCCAACATTAGTAATGTTAGCATCGCTCATATCAAAACTTCCCGTTACATCAAAATCTCCTCCAACACTTAAATTTCCACCTACAGTAACTGCACCATCAAGTTGCGTAGCTCCTGCATCTACCCATAGTGCATAAGGAGTATTAGTAGCAGTGACATTAGTACTATCTACAGGCACCCCTTGGATATACAAAGAGGCTGCATGAGTCATTGTCAGAGTGGCACTAGCGTTAGTCCACGTTGGAATACCAATGAACATAGCCGCACCGATAGCTATGGTTCCTGAGCTATTATCAAAGTTAGTAGTCTGAGCAGGGATATGAAGCTGGCTACCTACAGAAGTAATAGCAGTACGTGACTGAAGGTTATTAAGTGTAAAAGCAGCTCCGTCTACGTTAGCCCCACCGAGAGAAATAGCGTCTTGGCCCGCATCGAGTAAAAATCCGTTAGCGGTATTAGCTCCTTCGATACGAAAATCGATATCACCGGAATCGTCGTTGAAAACGATACCGTTGGTCTGACTCATATGAAGAAGTTCGGTGGTGAGCGTACCGCCGACAGCTGCTTCAAAAACAAACTCAGCGTCATCGCTAGCAGCTGTATCGTCACGCATAAGAACATACATACGAGCGTAAGCAGTTTGCGTATCAGCAGCATCCGGCATGATAAAACGCATACCGACACCAGAGCCACCATCCGTCATCTGACCACCGTCACCTGGGTCCCATTCCATGTCAAGACCGTAGTGAATAGCACTACCAGCGTTGTCGGTATCGATCAGGCGAAGTCCGGCACGTGAACTGGTGAATTGGAAGTCGACCGTCGAATCAGTTGCCAGATCCGTTGCAGTCGTGCCATCTAAGATCTGAGATATCACATTGGGATTAGCATCGACTTCCGCTCCATTGATAGCATCGTTGGTGCCATCGAGCGGAGAGTGATCAGTCAGGCTGTCTTTAATTGCTGTGGCCATGAGTCTATATCCTTATATGTATCTTTAAGCTGCTAGAATGTATCTACGTCTGGCGTATTCTACATCGAGTCCAAGCAGACGCCACCATTGATCCGCGCCGAGAGTTTCAAATCGAAGACGGATGGAAGAACCACGACGAACATCACCTGGGCGAAACCACTGTCCGTTTGAGGTAGCGCCTCCCCAGACAGCAACACCCCAGAGTCCAGTACCCCAACCATCGGTAGAACCATAATTGGAAGGTTGATTGAGACTGCCTCTCGGTGAAGGCTGATTAGATCGACCTAGAGTGCTGTGTACTTGAATCGGATAAGTTCCGTCAGTTTGAACATCCAAGTAAACGCGACCGTAGACTTTCATTCGGTTGCGTTCGCCTTGTGTCAAATAAGCTGTAGTAACAAAACCTCGATATCCAGAACCATCTCGATCGTGTCCAGAATGCATTTGAAAAACTCGACCAGAAGTATCACCAATAAGCTGGATTGGTTCGTCAGACGATAGATACATGCATCCAGCGGTTTTGTTACGCATATCGTGCATTGTCCAGCGAGGTGTTTTACCGTGGGCCATGTTACCGATCAACCCTTCATCTGGATGAGCGTCGTTGAGAGTGTATTGATGGTAATACTCACCACGAGCAGGATTGTAAGTCGCCCAGGTTGTAGCAAGATTAGTCTTTGAGCGACGATCGAGAATCGGCTTAACGGCTTCAGCTGCGTTACGAACAAAGAACCCACCGGTAGCTTGAGTAGGCACAATTTCATGGGTGCCTTCATCAGAGCTGAAAAAAAGTGTACCAGCGCGAGTAGTACCGGTGGTTTCGGCGATAGTATAATGAGAAGGAGTTCCAATAACAGAGGTCAAATCACGAATTGAAGTTGAGGCAAGAGAAGTTCCCGGCAGCATACGCAAAATCTTGTGACGCTTGAAAATCAATAAATTACCAGCGAAATTGTAGAGTCCAGTAATATCACCGGTGCCACGATCGCATTGAAATGACCCGCCTGTTCCGGTCCAAGTTTCAGCGTCATCGGCAGCTGAGTAGTGCAGAGTATCACCTGCTGCCATCCATAGACGACCGGCAAACGCTGTGGGGAATTGACCAGCTGTCGGAGGATCGCCGCCTAACGCTGAAATAGTGCTGGTAGTGTATTTCTGAGGTGCATTGCCGGAATATGAATTCGTCAGAATCAACAGATTCGCTGCCGTAGTAGCTCCGTAGAACATAGTTCCCGACCAGCGTACGCCGTCTGTGGTAGAAAAAGTACTAGCTCCACCACCAGTAACCGCAGCCCAATCACCGGTAGTTCGTCGATAAACACCACCGTCTTCAGAGGTGGCAATCTGCTCTGTGCCTTGATCGTAGTCGAACAGGCCGCTGACAACGTCATTGACGGTGTTAGTGCCCAATCGTGTGAGTCCACCTAATTTCTCTGGATCTTCAGACGCTCGGTCGTAGACCATGTTGTAGGCGTCCCAGAGGGCATCTCTAGGGAACTCTGGATTGTTCGGCGATACCAGACGATAGATACCAGCGCCGAAGATTTCGTGAGGATCGTGACTGTAGGGCATGTTTATGCCTTGCGATGTCTTTTTTTAGGCTTTACCGGTACTAATGAAGGACGCTCGTTGAATGCACGTAGCTCTTCCCAGATCTGTCGTGGATGTACTGAGTGACAGTGATTGTTCTTTCGCGTTACTTGTGAACCTCCATCAATACGAGGACCAGAACCTACAGGTCGATGTCCATGATTGACTTCATCTTCACTTAATCTCATCGACTATCTTCTGTAGGCCGTATCGAATAAAATTCCACTACGGGCAGGATAGCGTCCACCGTAACGTCGACGGTTGGTTTCTATAGTGAAACCGGTACCGATTTTCTCTCTATTTTCACGACGCAGGATGTTGTCGAAGGCATTTCGGGCCATCTGTTCGTAGACAGCCGACTTATTGGTGTTCTCGTCCCAAAGATGCGCAGCTGCTACTGTTTTATGCTCGATGTAATCGTAGGCGCTGCTTGGAGCGTCGTTGCCGAACATAACCGTAGAGAAGGTAGAATTTTCAGTAAACTCAACGGAGTACCATAGTTCGATCAGGTAGGTATCGTTCGGATAAGGCCAGAGAACGAACTGTGGGTTGTTGGATGAGTCGACACCAATTTCGGCAATAACACGAGGCCGACCGCTGGTATCTCGATGTCGATCACCGCCGGCTAATGCCATCAGATCAGGAAAGGTTTTCTTGATCAATCGATCGTCGGGCAGCACACCGCCCATGGCACTTGCCCACGAAGCTGAGTCTCCGTAAGAAGCCTCGACCAGATCGCCGAAACCGGAGGTGCTTATTCCGTAGCTGTCTTGGAAGATTCGATAGCCGACAGCAGTGTTGGTATCGTCGAGATAGGCTGTTTCTAGTTCTAGTGTATCGGGAGAACCAGAAGTTGTGATTGAGCTGATTTGATATGATTTCTGCGTACCGGAAGCACGAAACCACATGGAGGTTGAAACCGATCCCCAATTATCGGCATTATCTCCATCTGAAGTAACCGAATTAACGGTAGCGTCACCGTTGATGACGTGAGCGTTTTCGGTAGTGATATCGGCGTTTGTTGAAATCGTTGTGCGCTGAAGACGCCAAGTATAATCGAGTCGATCGACAAGCTCTCGCGTAGCGTTGTTTGAGACTTCTATTAAACGCTGCTGGAGAATATTGCTTGAAGTGAACTCGGTGACTTCCGGTTCGCCGACTTCTTTGAGTGCAGCATTGATAATGACGCCGAGAGTTTTAGTAGCGACAGGCATCGAAGGATATCCTTAATCCGAACCCCACCAAATGATTAACAGCATCTCATCTGCTGATGCAGCCGAAGTTGTAGTTACAAGAACATCACCCGTAGCTCCAGAGGCAGAAGGCACAATCCCTGGTCGACCTCCGAAAGTGAAATCAACATCGATGATTGTGGTCGAACCAAGGATGGTCTGAACGAACTGTTCGTTGGAAGTAGCGTCGAATAAAAGTTGAGCATCGATTCCAGCGGTGCATTCCATGTAGACTCGATCGATGCGGATCGAGTTGGTGTTGCTTGAATCAGCATCGGCCGAAAGATCGATAACAGTGACGGCTGAATGATTAGACGTCGAATCCCAGAGGGTGTGATAGGTTGTTATCGCCTTCTTGCCGAGGGCGTAGGTGTATTTAGTATTAGCAGTGGCCATTAAGGACTAGCTCCTCGCATGCGGTTGGGCTATGTGTGTTGTGCTAAAGTGTAAAAGCCGCCTCACCTCTGTTTCGGTCAAGCGGCTTTTCACTTACAAGCCTCCAGAAACCGAGGCAATGATGATCGGGATTATCTCTTGGCGACCTTTTCTTTTAACTGGCTGCTGTAGTCGGGAAGATACGGCCTGTTTGGTCAACAGCATCAGCTTCATAATTCTCGAAGCACATACAGCTGCCAGGGTCTATCCCGTCTCCGAGAGTAAAACCCTCTCCAAGCAAGTTTCTTGAAATAATCCCTGTAGCCGCTGCCGTAAACTGAACAGCAATACCCTCGTAGAAGGTGTTGTTGTCAATCAGGCAAGCAGTATGAGCTACGCCAGAGTTGATAGCTCCAGTATCCCACTTGTTGGTATTATTGTCGCCCGTAAAATTGCAATTCCTAACAATTAACCGCTCTGCCCCCGCAGCTTCAACCTCGATAGCGGCATCTGGGCCGTTGGCGGTAACGTAGAACCGACAATTTTCGACAAGAAGATCATCACCAGCGTCAGGAACAGTGATAGTCTCCAGATCGTTGGCCCCACACTCGAAGACACAATTACGAACAGTCAGACCCGCAGCACCGGCATTGATACGAGAAACGATCGAGGCACCACTTGCCGGAAAAAGCATGTTTTCGATAACGACATTGGCTGCGGTAACATCGAGAGCATCAAAAGCTCCAGTTCCTGTAAGTGAAGAAGCTGGAATCGGAGATCCTGAATCGATGCCGGTGATCGTGATGTCGGTCTTGGAGATGGTTGTAACAGCGGTTGTCGCTACATTGCCTGGAAGAATACAGATCGTATCTCCTGCACCCGCACGGGCAAGGGTAATGCCTTGAGAGATCGTAGCGAGAGGCCTGTTAGGGTCCTGACCGTCGTTCGTATCACTCGCGGCAATACCTGTTCCTGATTTACCCTTGGAAGCGGTTGTGCCTCCACCGACGAAATAAACACGCCCACCGGGCTTGTCGGTGTTCATCCAGTATCCACCAGATGGGTTGGGAAGTAACATTGTTAGTCTCCTTTTTGTTCTTCTTTTGCCTTTAAGTTATATCAGTTAGTAGCGTCGCCGACGTTGAGGATTTGCTCGACGTCGAGTTGGTCCTCCTAATCGACCACCTCTTCTTGTTATTTGTGGAGTACGCCTAGCAGCTCTAACAGCACCACGCAGATTCCTTCTTTCAGTAGCTCTACGTGCTGTACCAGCCCTAGCTCGACCTTGGCGAGTCAGTCCAGTAGGCTGTCTTCGGCTAGCAGCGGCTCCAAGACGTCCTAGACCTTGGCGTGTGCGAGAAGCCCCCAGCATACTCTTAGGACGCCGAACACGTCTTAACGCTTGGGGGTTTGAGGTGCGTGCCCCTCTAGGGGCTCTTAGAGTACGACTAGATTGTCGTGGTCGTCTAGCCTGTGGATTTACACGTCGTCTAATTGGCATATGAGTTATAAAACTCCTTACTAGTTAACGTCGAGTCCGAGGGGTACGACCACGCATAACTCCACGCGCTTGACGCCTCAAAGCTCTTCCTGCTTGAGGATTTCGAGTCGCAGATCTTGTTGGAGTCCTCCAACGTCTCGTTGCCTGTGGATTCGCTCGACGAATAGAAGGACCGATTCTCCTTCCCCCGACTCCAATCCCACTCATAGGTTTAGCACGAGCCCTAGTCGCTCTTCCTGCTTGAGGATTCGCCCTACGTCGAGGCGTTGCTCGAGGCGTTACACCGAGTGCACGAATAGGCCCAGATTTTGAACGAGCCCGAGTAGCTCTTCCTCTTTGAGGATTTGCTGGTGCTCTAGCAGCTGCGGTTCGTCTCATTCTACGAGGTAGAGGTCTACCGGGAGGACTTGGGATTCTATTGTACCCTGGTCGTCTAGCCTGTGGATTCACACGTCGTCTAACCGGCATAATATTAAGCTCCTCTCAAACAGAAGAAACCCTTCGGATCGCCCCATCCAGAAGACTGTGCAAACGCGGCCTTGACCTTGTAATCTGAGGTGTCAAAGTCGTATTCGTAGTCAGTCCACAACTCTTCACGAGTATAGAGCGTCAACGAGTGATGCTGTTTGTCCGACAGTAAGAAGGTACGATCCGTATCCGTCAGATAATGCCAGACTACCGGGGTAAGACCCATGGTTGCCAGCGGGTTGACGGCATTGGTGTTGTCTTCCGGCATGCGCGTAGAACGCAACAGCCGATCGGCGTTGAAGCCTTCTTCCTTCGGAACGACGAGATACTTAGGCTGGATCTTGAGACGTCGAGAACCACCTGTCCGCTGATCACTGAAATCGATCAACGCCTGTTCGAGAGATGTCTGCGAAAGATCGGCGGCACTGGTCAATTCGTTTGAATAAGTTGTGCCGTCTTCGCGAACATGTGCGGCAGACGAAAGCTCAACGCCGTCAGCGCCGGTATAGCTGCTGTTTTCAGCTCGATCAAAATGCTGGGCAAGCAGCGTTTCCTCCGTAGCATCACCCGACAGAGACAACTCGATTGCATTCTGCTCCATGAGACCATAAAGCTCATCACGGTACATACGCCGAGTGACACGAAAACCGTTGGCGTAATCGAGGTGGGTGAAAGTCTGGAGGAAGCCTTCGTTGTTGGACAGGTAAGTGATCTGTTCGCCTTCAGCTACCTGCTGCATCAGATTGATACCACCGGCAGTAAGAGAATGCTCTCGATACTGCGTCGACTCTTCCACATTGAAAAGCATTCGGCCAGTAGCCTCACGCTCATTCCATTTATGGAAGATGATGGTATTAATGCCGCGCAGGGTCGTAGCATTCGGCCACGCGGATGTTTGGGCAATAGATGCCATGGATTATTCTCCTTTGATTTGTCGGCTTATACGCCGCCGGCTACGGTGAGAAGGCCCTCACCAACATTGAGCTGGCAGACCCAGTCGCAATTGACGGCTGTGCTATCATTATCAGGACGATTGACATGATCCAGAAGGACAACGCCTCCAGTGGAGGTACCTCCATCAGATAACGCAATTTCGTGACCTGAGATCAGCGTTGTGGTACTTCCGCCTCCTGCGATGTGATTAGCTCCTTGAAAAAGTTCATCCTGAGCCGGAGTCGCAGAACCATCATCCTGAGCCATATAAAGCTGCTGCGTATTGTCTGAAACTATCAATGGATTGGCATCTGAAGTTGCTGTCGAAGCGGCAAGATAAGTCGTTGACGCACCCAAGATGACAATATCTCCAGCCGCAGCCGGAGCGCAGTTTCCATCAGCTTCAGCCGATACGAGATCGCCAATAAAGATAGCGGTACCGTTAGATGCATCGACGGAATATGAATTTTGCCTGAGAAGAGGGCCGAAAGCTACAAACCCGTAGGCTCGATCAGTGTTAGCCATGACGCGGTCTCCCTTAGTGTGTGCGCGTGGCGGTGGTTGACTATGATCTTACGATAGTGCTTGGATACTACTTGATTACGATTAATACATCATAGGCATAGCTATTAATATGATTTCATTCCGTGTCTATCGCTGACTGTAATGCCGAGGTTGGACGCTGGATCACCGCCTTCTCGTTCTCGACGACCTGAGAGTGATTGAGCGATGCGTCGAGCTTGCTCAGGTGCTAGATTACGATTCTTTACTAAGTAATCCTGAACGTCACCTTCGTAAGCATCACGCTTGACAGCCATCTCCTCAGCACGAGCGTTGAGTGATTCATTGAGGCGGGATTCTTTTTGCTGACGTCGGTTTTCGGCCAGTCGATGAGGCATCTTCACACAGACCATTTCGTTAGCCCGAAGGATGTTGTTTTCAGTCGATGGCTGGACAACACCACGCTCACCGTTGAGCTGGACGGTATCAGCACCCTGTGAAGTGAAGTGCTGAACACGATCTTCGCGTACCCAGCGAAAGACATCACCGTCGACATCGGCTTTAGCACGTATGGACTTAGGAATCGCAAGACGATCGTAGTGATCGAGATCTTGGACTTCGCTAAGTCCTGCTACGGATAGAAGTTCATCTTCAGCATCGGAAGGCACAGGCAGCAGAGAGGCTAGGCTGAGGACCTGCTTATCGAAGAGGTCGATAATGGTTTCACGATGGCGGTCTCGAACATGTCGAAGAAGAGAACGGCGAATCTGATTCTTCTTGGTGTACTTCCACGGTCCCCATTGACAGATACCACAGATCGAACCGTGATGGGCGATAGATTCATCGACTGCCCAATCAACGGCCTGAGCGAATTTAGAGCGAGTATCTTCAGGAACTGAGGCTTTGGCCTTAGGAGTCTTATCGACTGTTTGAACGTCGATTGACGCTTCGCCCTCAACCTTGGGTTCTGGTTTGTTTTCTTGCCGATTAGCCACGGTTTGCTGCCTCGTAGTGAGCTGTTGATGTGGTATCTGCTGCTTTGGCCTGATCTGTGTCTAGGGCACGAACGGACTTGAAGGGTGAGGTTTTCGGGTCAAGCTCTACCTGCTGAGCGTTAGAAGGCAGAGTGCCGTTTCCTCCTCCTGCTGGCTGTAGCGGGTTAGTCGGTCTTTTGCGCGTATGTGGTTTGATTTTCCCCTCCTTAATCAAGTCGTAGGTAACGGATTTAAGAAGCAGGGGCATCATCTTAGGATCGGCTGTCAGTGCTTTGTTGTTCGGATGGGCTAGTGCAGTGGAAAAAGCAGTTTGCACCAGCTCAGCTTCATCAGCGGCGATAACGTTGCGAGTGACCAGATCTTGAACTTCCTGGGTTGTAGCCAATCCGCTTCGCCATTGATCTCGAACAACGCCGGCTTCACTGGCTGCAATGCGTCGAACTTCGTCAGTTGTGAGCTGATTCTCTCCGTCGAGGCCGCGCTTTTTGAGCAGTAGATTGAGGTGTTTGTCGACTGCCTGTCGCGTATTTCGACCGACGTCATCGTCGGTGTAGATAGCGGCGATTTCCGAATCGACCTCAGAGGTGTCGTTAGCGTTAGCTGGAGATACGGCCTGGGCTTCTCCAGCCTTCTGGTTTTGCAGATTAGTCACCATTTGACGCCATTGAGCATCTCGATTCAACATCCATCCCTTGACCATCTCCTGCTGTGTTGAAGTCAGGTCGGTCGATACAGGAGTAGGGGTAGATGTATCTTCAGTATCTGTTGCAGCAACCTCCGCATCTGACGTCGATTCATCGGATGTGGAAACATCGGCAACAGCAGCTGTATCGATGGTTGCGGTATCGGTTCCGACATCCTCGTCGTATTCTGCCATTTGTCGGCTCCTTTTGTGGCTGCTTGCGCTAGTTTACCTGCTTGGCCGCTGACTTAGATGAAGTCTTCTTGCCGCCTTTGTGCTTGAGGGCCGGAGTTCCTCTCTGGCTGGAGGAATTGGCCTTTTTCGGATGCTTGCCAGAGGCATTGATCATTTTGCCCATATCCATGGGTCGAATCTCCTGAGTTGAAGGATTGTTGTACTGCTTGATACTGTTTAGTAGTACTTGATACTATAACCTATATATAAAAATAAGATCTTTGTCAAGTCAAGGTCAAGTCAATCTCTACCGTTTCTTCCGATGACAGGACATGCGTCTCTACCTGCTGACGGACCTCATCCAGCATATCCAGCCATTGGATATTGGTCAAAGGCCCAGAAGGCAGGACAACCGGAGGCTGAGAGCTGAGATTGATCAGCAGCCAAGGGCCTGGAGAATTCAGGGTGTTTCTTGCAATGGCGTTTCGGGCTGCTTGAGGAAGCGTGGATGAATCTATAGTGTTTTCTGTCATCTTCTATGGACAAGCTCTATGGGTTGTTTTGGTTTACCGTCGGCGCGAAAGTCTGCTAATGAATCGGCTCGATAGTTGTCTAAGCGAGCTAATACTCGTTTGATGCCCTCTACAATACCGGCTTGATGGTTAATACGAGCTAGATCGGACTCTTGAGCGTGTTGAGTTAGGCATTCGGTTTCCTTTCGGGTCATCTCCACAATTGCAGCGGTCATTTCACCGAAGGCAGGGTTGGTGACCATGTCTCGGCGAGAGCGAAGGCCGATAGGGGATACGGTAGTTGGTTCGATCATCGAGACTGTCCGTTAGTGTTAAAGGGAGGAGCCCCACCTTGTGACATTTTATCCGGTCGTTGGTTAATATCTCCCATAGCTCCAGCTGATTCTACACCTTCGAGGCTGGCAACGTTACGAGCGTTAGGCTGTGGAGATGGCTGTTCAGTCTGTCCACCACCTTCGCCGCCACCCATACCGTTCATCATGGCCATGGTCTGCATTTGTTCTTTGCGCTGTATCGATGTGAGGTGAGATTCGATATGAGCTATATGTCCAGCTTCGTTCGGTCGACCCATGGCTTCGTAATCTGGACCACTGAGGTGTGCTTGGTGTTGTCTTAGATGGTCCTGATCGTTGTCAGACGGATGGACAGGTGCAGGGATGCCTAAACCGTGTATCATTTGATCCATTTCACCGTTCTCTTCGTCGGGTGCTGTCGGTGAACCTGCCGATACACCGGATTTAGGACCGATGAAGAGTTCAGGGTTCGGGAATCCGAAAGCATGGTAGACGAAATTCTCGACCTCCCATCGACGGCCTGGATCGGCGTTGACTAATGGAGATTGACCGGCGGTCTGCATTAGAATCTGAGCCTGCTGCTGTCGAAGCATGTTGGAATAGAGGCCGTGATTGGCACCGAGAGTGAAGTCGTATTCTCCACGAAACCAGAGCTGATCACGAGAAAGAGCCTGAGTGAGTGGGCCTTCTCGGCCTTGAAGTCGAAGAATACGTTCGTCGGGTCCGAACTGAACTTCAGCTTCGTAGACCATGTGACAGAGATGAGAGAAGGCGGTAGCGTCGGCAGTAAGAACCTCTTGAGTTCGGGCTAGAGATTCCTGCTGAGTGCCGACAAAACCGGTAGCATGACGAGCGGCAGCTCCTTGAGTGGGAGAGATGCCGAGGAATAGA
>Ga0208316_1001557_pt1 | contig 13329 bp, 12 predicted proteins | sample MalvireepMed_231_FD_184240 | JGI IMG/M metagenome (GOLD analysis project Ga0208316, IMG submission 184240) | Marine viral communities from the Global Malaspina Expedition - Malaspina viral metaG DeepMed_231 (SPAdes) (version 2) | ecosystem: Environmental > Aquatic > Marine > Oceanic | place... | reverse complement strand
CCCACCAAGGACGGCAGAGCGATTGATTCGGAAGCTGCGCAGAAAATTCTCGACGCGGATCTGACGAACATCGTTCGCAAGGTGAAGGCGGGGAAACCGTTGAACGCCCGCGAACGGAACACCATCCAAGCGGCGGCGGAAGTTCGCCCCGAGGCCAAGACGCAAACCGAACTGCAAGCCATTCTCGGAATCTCCAAGTGGCTCTATTATTCTTACAAGAAAAAGAAGGGATCGCCCGCCGGTCTCGACATCAAGGAATGGCGAACCTTCATTGCGTCCATCAATGCCGATGCCTTGTCGGACAAGGTCTTGACCCCCGAGCAGATCGCGAACCTCCGCGGCCAACTGCTGGCGGAACGTGCGGCAAAGGAGAAGATCGACCGCAAGCTCAAGGAGTTGAAATACGAGCGCGAGTCGGGAAGCTGGATCACCTTGGCCGAGGCGAAGGAACTGGTGAGCCGCAACCTCGAACCGGTGAATCGCTTGCTCGACGGGATCCCGAAGAAGTACGCCATGCGGATCAACCCTTCGGACGCCGACCACGCCGAGGTCGAACTGCGCGAGATGGTGATCGACCTCAAGGAGCAACTGGTGGCAAGCCGCGGGGCGAAGATTTCCAAGCGGAAGGGGGTCAAGTGAAGAAATCCCCACGCGATCAACTCAGCGACTACGCCGATGAAATCTTCGCCCCCCAAGGACGCGAGACGGTCGTCGAATGGGCCGAGCGGAATGCGTACTTGTCCGAGAGGGTGACCGAAATGGCGGGCCATTACCGAACGAGCGAACACCCATACGTTCGCGAAGTCCTCGAATGTTGGCGTGATCCCAAGGTGAAGAAGGTCTCAATGTGCTGGGGATCCCAAACCGGCAAGACCACGACCATCTACATCGGCCTCGGTTGGGTCATCGACCGGAGTCCCGGCCCGATCCTCTGGGTCTGGGCTAACGAGAAACAAGCTCGAGCATTCGCCAATGACCGCTTCATTCCTTTCTGCGAGGACTCCGAGGTCATCGCCCGACACCTTCCCAAGACTCTCGACGGAAAGATCGACCGAGACCGGGCCGCGGCCCTTCACATCGAATTCGACCGATGCTCCTTGAACATGATCGGGGGCGGATCCCGGCGGAACGTGAGGAACTACCCGGCAAGCTATCTGGTCGTGGACGAACTCGACATCATCGAGGGGGCGATCATTCGCGACGTCATGGATCGTACGAAAGGACGGCGATCATCGACAACTTTTTTGAGTTCCACCCCACTGGAGGAAAATGGCATCTGGGCCGAGTATCTCATGGGGGACCAAAGGAAGTACGTCATGCCATGCCCGCATTGCTCGGAGTTCATCCCGTTCGAATGGAGACGAGGGAAGACGAAAGACCGCCCGCCGAAAGCCGCCCCGATTTTCTACAACGTCCAATTTCCCGAGGAAGCCCGCCTCGAGGACGGGGCATTCGATTGGCATCTCATCAAGGCGGCGACCACGTACGTCTGCCAGCTTTGCGGAGGCAAGATCACGGACTCCCAAAAGTTGCGGATGCTGAAGAAAGGAAAATGGAAGGCCACCGCAAAGGGGGAACCGGGAGTGCGTTCGTACCATCTCTCGAGCCTCTACTCCCCGACCATTACCTTTGCCGAAATGGTCACACGGTGGCTACGCGCCCAAGATTCCCTCAACGGTCTGAAGCAATTCATCACCGGGTGGCTTGCGGAACCTTGGCGCGAGGAGATCCTCGACGTTACCGAAGAGGCGACTCACGCCTTGGCCGGTGACTATGAACGCGGAGAAATGAAGGGAGAGTTTCGTCTTCTCGGGATCGACGTCCAGAGAAGCCATTTCGTCTGGGTCGTCCGGGCCTTCGGATCATCGGGGGAATCGTGGTTGCTCGACCACGGGAACGCCCCCACGTGGAATGATCTCGACCGAGCCTATGACGATTACGAATGCGCCGGGGCGGTCGTCGATACGGGATTCGGGGAAAGGACGCAAGAATGTTACGAGGCGATATTTCGACGCCGAACGAAATTCTGGGCGAGCAAGGGGTGGCAAACTCTGTCCGGGCCACCCGTCTCCATCAAGGCAATCGATCCATTCACCGGCACGAATAAGGCGGCGAAATACAAGATCCGCCTCCTCCACGTTGACGTCGGCGTCTTTGGTGGAGAGATCTTGAAAAGGCGAGCGGGCCTCGTGGAAGGTTTCCACCTCTACCGCGAACCAGACCGAGACTACGTAAAGCAACTCAATGCCAAATACATCATCGAGAAGACCCTCCGCACGGGTCTGGTCAAGCAGGAGTGGCGAACGAAGCGGCACGGGCAAGATCACTATTTCGACTGCGAAGTCTACATCATGGCCCTCAGCCAAGTCTTGGGTCTGGGAACCGTAAGAAAACGAAAGGCTAAAAAAAATGAGCGAGGAGAAAAAGGAGATTCCGGAGGAGACGACAAAGCGAGGAAGCGGCGACCCGTTCGACGCTCCCCCCAAAAAGGGGCGGGGTCTATTTGGTAGCGTCTTCTGGGCCTTCGGAGAATCGGTCTTCATTTGCTCGGCCCTTTTCTTCGGATCCGTCATCGGCCTCATCGTGGGGGTGATCTTTCCCCTCTTCCTTCCCGCCTCCCTCATCTGGGGACGCTACCGAAGGGACGGATGATCGACGTCACGATTGACGCCAATCAATTCAACGCGGCGATGCGTGAACTCGCCAAGAAGACGGGACGCTCGTTCTCGAGCATCATCAAGGCGGAAGCCGCCAGCATCCTCAAGACGGCGGTCGGGAACACCGGAGCGGCCACCGTCAAGACCATCAACGCCCGCTATGACTACAAGGGCGACTGGGCCACCCCCAAGACGGTCATCAAGCGCACCCGTCTGAACGGCGTGATGGTCGACGTCCGCTCCATCAAGAAGCGCGGGATGCGAGTGACTACGAAAAAAAAGAGTTACTGGGACAACAACCGAATCAACCCCCAGTTCAAGATCCTTTCGGCCAAGTTGAAGAGGATGAAGAAATACGCGAAGGACAACCGGGGCCAGAGCAAGGCGACTTGGCTCTACGTCGCCAACCGCCTCGGCCTCGACCTCGACGCCGCCAAGGGGAAAAAGATTCCCGACATCGCAAGAAAAGCCCTTGGGATCCTCCCCTCATCACTCAAATCCAAGCTCCGCGGATGGGAGGAGGGCGAGGCCGACTACGTCATCACGATCAAGAACGCCGGACGCACCGTGATGGCTCCGGCATCCAAAAAGGGGCCGGGTGGATTCGACGCCTTCAAGAAAGCGATCAATGGCAGAACGAAGTTTTTTCAGACCAACTTGCGTCTCGGCGTCTTCAAGGACGTCGAAAAGACGCTCGCGAAATATCCCGGCCTAGCGGCGAAATCCTAACAAGTTGACGGCGCGCGCCTTTATATGGCGACCCGTTCACTCATCAGCCTCGAGGAACTCATCGAAGTTCGCGATGGCCTCGTCGCGTCCTATGCCGAGATCAGCAAGACCCCGATCAACCAGTACTCCATGCAAGATCGGCAAGTCATCTACGAGCAACGCCGATTCCTTCGCCGCGAGATCGAGTCATGGGATCGGAAGATCGCCCTGGCCGATCCCGACGTGAACGCCCTCGGGAGCAATAAGGTGGATTTCAGAAATTTCCGATACAACGACTCAATGTGATCGCACCCGCAAAAACGACTCTCTGGAACCGTATGCGGAAGGCATCCGCGGTTCTCTTCAACCGGGCGCACGGTTACGATGCCGCCAAGAATACGCGCCGCCGTGGAAGACGCCCCGACACCGCCGTCCGGGCCGAACATTACGCCCTCGACTCGAACGACCGTCAACGAGTCATCGCCACCCTTCTCGACTACCGCCGCAATAATCCAGTCGTCGCCTCGATTTGCCGCCTTCGCGAGACCGACGTGGTGGGGCCGGGTCTCATTCCCCAAGCCCAATCGGGCAACGAGGAACTCGACTTCATCCTCGAGGAAAAGTGGAAAGTCTTTTCAAGGGATCCCGAGGTCACCCGGACAATGACCATGCGCGAACTCCAGCAACAACTGGCGAGCATGCCGTTGATTTTCGGAGACGGTGGACTCCTCCTCACCTCCACGGGCCGCGTCCAACTTGTGGAGGGCGACCGGATCGGGACGGAGGACGAGAACACGAACTCGATCATTCGCCGCAGTACGTCCACCGAGTCGGAGGATGAGGGACGCCGCTCACGCATCATAAACGGGATCGAGGTGAACCGCGTCAACCGCCCCATCGCCTATTTCGTGGGGACTCGCGAAGACGGCAACCTTCAAGACGTCCGGAGAATTCGTGCGAGCAATTTCATCTTCATCAAGAAGCGGATCCGCCCAACGCAGATTCGCGGAGTCCCCGAACTCGCCACGGTGGCCGATGATCTCCAAGATTTGGATGAGCTGGATTCCATAGAAATTTTGTCGTCCAAAGTGGCGGCCTCACTTAGTGCAATTGTTAAGCGCGAGGGGGCGATGGACTTCGAACTGGCGGCGAGGGCCGACGACGACGAGGACAACCGCCTCGAGACTTTCGAACCGGGTTCTTTTCAATACCTCGAGCCGGGAGAGGACGTGAGCGTCATCTCATCGTCGGGACGCCCGAACACCGACATCATCGACTATTCCATTTATCGGCTCCGCAAGATCGGCGCCGCCATCGGGATCCCGGTGGAATTTCTACTTATGACCATCGGCAAGGTCTCCTTCTCGGCGGCGCAAGGGATGATTCTCCTCTATCAACAGACCGTCGAGAGCGAGCAACGCGACCTCATGCCGACACTTTCCAGACTCTGGCGGTGGAAGGTGGCGAACTGGATCGCTGACGGTGAGATCACTTACGACGAAAACTTCGAGGATCCCTTCGACGTGCGGTGGCAACCGCCGAGCTTCCGCTGGGTCAACCGGGCGGCGCAAGTGAAGGCCGACCAAGCCTATTTGAACATGGGGGCAATCAGCCTCGACGACGTTTCCGCCACTTTCGGGACTGACGCCGAGACCGTCCTCGAGAGAAAGGCCAAAAACATCACGACCGCCAAACGCCTCGCCGAGGAATACGATATCGCCGATTGGCGGGATCTCATGAACCCGATCTCGACCACCCTCCAAGGAAACATCGTGGACGTGATGGACATGGATCGAAGTTGACGGCGCTGGGCTTATTAAACGGAGGAACCGAAAATGAGGCAAATCGTGGAAAAGTATCTCGAGACGCAAGACGAGGCGTTGCTCAAGCAATTGACGACAGAGGAGATTCGCGTCATCGAGCGGGACAACCCGGCCCCCAAGAAGAAAGCGAGCAAGGGCAAGCGGGCAAGAAAGGCGAACGGTCAACTCAAGGGAGACGATCCATCGACCCCGAACGTGAACGAAGCATGGGACACGTGACCACCATCGCCCTCGCACAAGTCGCCAACCGCGGGGCCGAAAGCTTCGCGGAGAAACTCATTCGAGCGGGCAAGACGGTTTCCTCGGAATCTTGGAGCGGCCCAAGCGCCGGGGATGAGAACCGCTACCTCGACGCCAACGGATACGAGGCTTATGGCAAATGGTTCCTGGGTCGGAACGACGACGAGGATCCCGAGACCAAGGCCCATTATTCTTTCCCCATGTCCTCGGACTTCGAGCGGATCGACCGCAAGGGACTCGTCGCCATCCGGTCGCGATCCGCCCAGTTCGACGACATGAGCATCTTCGAGGCCGCGGGACGCTTGCTCGACCTCTACGCGAAGGACGACGAGACCGAGGCCCGGAAGCCCCTCCGAATATCTTTCCAACGTCGTTGCCTAAAGAAGCGTGGGCGCTATCTCGTCAACGCCACCAAGGGCGTCATGTCCGACGTGAGTCTCATCCAGATCGGCGAGGCCAAAGGTCACGGGATGTGGATCGACGAGGAAAGCCTCTCCACCGCCCTCGAGGTGATCGGCGAGAACCTCCCGGCATACGTTACCCACGAAGGCGCCGTCGAGTCCGACCGGATCCTCAAGGAGATCGGGGTCTTCAGTTCCTTCTACGTCGACAAGGGAAAGCTGAAGGCCGAGACCTTCACCGCCCTTTCCAGTTTCCGCGAGGATGAACCCGAACGCTACCGCCGCCTCTTCGATTTGGCCGAGGCCATGCCGGACGCATTCGGACTTTCCCTAGTCTTCGAGGCCGCTCTCGTCTGGGTGAATCCTTTGGGCGAAGACGTCGCCCTCGAGGACGGAACCCCCGAGGAATCCCTCCGCGACCTCCCCTCCGTTCGCTTTCAATCCATTCGAAGCGCCGACTTTGTTGACGCGCCAGCCGCTAATGAAGGCGGCTTGTTTTCTTCAACCGCAAAAAACACCAAGGAGGAACCGACCATGTCGGAAGAAAAAACTGACTCGCAAGAGGAAATCGTACTCGAGGAAGAAGTTCTCGATGAGGTCGCCCTCGAAATTGAACCGGCAGACGCCGAGGAGGTGGCGGAAGAAGTTGATGCCGTAGCCGAACTCGCCGCCCAAGTCGCGGAACTCACCGCCAAGGTGGACGAGCAAGCCGCGCGGATCGAGGAACTCACCTCGGCCCTCTCGGACTCGCAATCCACGAATGAAAAACTTTCGGCCTTAGTCAAGGGTGAGGAAGCGCTCAGCGAAGGAGACGGGGAACTTGCCCCGAAAGCCTCCGTGATCGAGCAATTCCAAGCCGCGACCGGGGCAGACAAACACCGACTCTGGAAACAGAACCGCGACGAAATTCTCCGCAACGCGAGGAGGGCATAAACTATGGCTAATACAATACCGGCCGGACTACAGAACAACATCATCTCCCAATCGGCCCTCGAGGCTTTCACGAAGAAGCTCGCGCCGTTGCAAGCCTTCTCGACTTCGTTCAACGACGAGGCCACGCGGAGGGGCAAGACGATCAACGTCACGACCTTGGCGAACACCTCCAGCGCAGCGAATTTCGCCGCCGCCACCGGATATGCAGCACAGGATACCGTCTACGCCACAAGTGAGATCTCACTTACGAATCACAAGTATTGCACGTGGCACGTAACGGACACCCAAGCGGCCCAATCCTCGGCGGTGGAACTCGAGCGATTCGGCTACCAGAAAGGCGGCGATCTCGCCGATGCGGTCTTCCAAGACATATTAACCGAGGTCACGGTCGCGAACTATGGTGACGCCGCCGGTTTCACCGGAGCCGCCAGCACATTCGACGGCGACGACGTGGCTGACCTTCGGGGCGACATGGTGGACGAGAACTGCCCGCCGGAGCAATGCGCGCTGGTGATTGGCAACGATTACTACACCAACCTTCTGAAGGACGGCGACATTAGCGGCTATTTCGACTACGGATCCGCCGACATCATCCGAGATGGTCGCATCCCGAGTCTCTTCGGGGTGGGATTCATATTCTCGACGGCATCCATTCCGACAAACTCCGAGAATCTCATCGGTTTCATAGCCCACCCGTCAGCGATGGCGGTTGCCATGCGCTACCTCGAGCCGACGAACACGCAAGAATATATCGCCGCGAATCGTCTCTATGACGAAGACTCGGGCATGGTTCTGGGCTATCGCGAATTTTATGACGCCAAACTCGGCGTCCAGACCGCCGTTCTCGAGGCAGTCTACGGGTTCAAGGTTGGCATCAGCGGCGCACTTCGTCGGATGATTTCGGCTTAATTCGATGGCCCGCATAGCAACGATTCTCGGCTCCAAGGGTGGCAAGTGGTCATCCATCTCGGTGGGGTCGCCGGTGGACCTTCGACCCGAGTGGAAGCACGGTTCCTTTAAAGGTTTTGATCGTGTCGTTTATCTCGATACGAGTGGGGGAAGCAAACGCAAGAAGGGCCAACCCGCCGCCGCCCCAAAGGCGAAGGCGAAGAGGTCCTCGGATTAAGGGGTTGATCCGTCGATTGCGTTTCGCGAAGGAGGGTGAACGGGAGAGCCGCGCCCTCCTTCATCATCTACGATGTCCACGCTGAATCTGGAAGTTCTTTCAGCCGACTTGAATTTCCTCGTCGGTGAGCAAGGCAAACCGCTCGTCGGGGTCTCGCCCGCCGCCATCGCCGACCTCACCTTCACGGGATCCATTTCATCCCTCGAGGAGGGTTACGAGGTGGAGCTTGCCGGTCGCGACGTCGTCCTCGACGCGGAGATTCTCATCAACGGGAACGCCTATTCGACGTTACCCACGAAGGGCGCCGTCCTCAAGGATCTCGACGGAACCCACCACAAGGTCTGGGAAGTCACCAAGGAAGACGTCGGCCCAGCATACCGGATGAAGGTGGCGAGTCGATACGCCTCGGAGGATTAAGGAATGGCGGCAAGCAGTCTGGCGGATTTGTACAGCATCGAACTGCACTTTGAGAATGCAGCCGAGACCTTTCTCGAGGCCGACGTGGGGATTTCCGTCTTCGCCCAAGCCTCCGGGGAGGATTACGTCACGCCCAGAATCGAGATCCAGTTCCTCGCCCTCGAGGCAACCTATCCGGATGACGCCCCCATCACCTCCGTTCCGTCACTCGCTCTTGGCGAGTTCCGAAAATACTCGGGAACCTTCGAGGCCCGAATCGTGACGGACGATGCGGCGGGACAAACACGCGCCAACCATTTCGCATACGTCGGCCAAGCCCGAGCCACCTTGCTCAGATCAGCCGACAATTGGGACGCAAGCACTTTGCCATACTACGGCGTGAAGCAGATCCGTCAGACGGGAACCTCGCGCGATACCGATGGCGACCTTCAAGTCACGACCGTGACGTGGGAAGTCCTCTTCTCGATCCGCTCGGACGCCTTCCCCGAGTAGCAAGTTGACGAGACCTCCTTTTGTGAACCGCCATCGCGCGGCAGCATAAAAACACCAAGGAGGAAAAATCATGGCAATCACATCTGACGGCACACAAAGTTTCGGGATAGAGACGTCGCCCTTGAGCATCGGGGGGGTGACCTTCGTGGCCGAGGGACTCAGTTTCTCGTTCTCGGGGTCGAGAGTGGATATTACGGACAGCAACGGCGAATTGACGGGCGCCACGGTCATTCCGGGCCCGCTCGAATGCAGCGGAACGGTGCAACTCGCGGCGGGCGACACGGGCAGCAACATTCGCCAGCAAGAGTTCACCATCTCCGCGACCAATCCAAATCTCGACGGCACGTATCTCATAACATCGGCAAGTGAGACTCAATCGGCCGGTGAGTACGTGAAAGTCGCCTTTGAATCTTATAAGAAGGTCAACTGATCGGGCGTCATGTGGACGACCGGGTCGCCAAGCTTTGGGCCGAGTATGAACCGCGGATCCAAGCCGCCAAGGCCGCGGACAACCGCGACCGACACCGCTTCTTCTCGAACCTCCTAGAGGAGACCATCGGGGACTTCCCCGCCGTCATCCTCACCCTCGAGCGTTACCTCTTGGTTTCGCTCGACGGCATCTTTGACGATGGCGAGGACGACCCGCGCATTCCGGTTCTCCGCTTTCTCTGGATTGTCTCGCCCGAGTTCGATCCGGATCCCGAGAAGGCGATGGAGTTCATCAGAAAGAACCGAAAGCTCGACCCGATTCCATATCCGCTGCACATACAGAAATATATGGACGATGCCTTCGCCTATGCGCCTCCCCAGAAAGCCGCAAATTCATCCGGGCAAGTCACCCCGAGAGAATGGGTCTCGTCCATCGTGGACACCATCGCGAGCGAATACGGATGGGCAGAGCGTGACATTCTCACGCTTCCCCTTCCCCGGCTCTTCCTATACCTCCGGAGGATTCGCGTTCGCCTTGGCCTCGACTCGGTTGACTTCTCATCCGAGGCCGACCGACTGCAAGCCGAGTTCATGAGGCGGGCCAACGAAAGGAACTAGATGGCCGGTTTCTCAATACTCGCCAAGCTCGGCCTCGATTCCTCGAAATTCAAGAAGGGGATTAAGACGAGCGATACCGCCCTCTCGAAATTCGGGACGGCGATAGGCAACGTGGTAAAGGCGGGGGCCGCAGTCGCGACAGCCGCCTTCACCGCCTTCACCGTGAAGGGCATCAAGGACATCGTCGAATTCGACAAGAAGATGTCCGAGGTCTTCACCCTTCTCCCCGGCATCACGAAGGAATCGATGGACTCGATGAGCGCCGACACCCGCAACCTCGCAACCGCGATGGGCGTCGATCTGATGGATGCGACCAATGCGCTTTACCAAGCGATCTCGGCGGGAGTCCCCAAGGAGAACGTCCTCGAGTTCATGAAGGTCGCCTCGAAGGCCGCCATCGGCGGGGTAACGAGTCTCGAGGTCGCCGTGGACGGGATCACCTCAGTCATCAATACTTACGGACGAGAGAACATCACGGCAAAGGAAGCCGCCGATTCGATGTTCACGGCGGTCAAGCTCGGCAAGACGACGTTCGACGAACTTTCCGGATCCCTGTTCAACGTCCTCCCCATCGCCAAGCAAGCGAACGTCAAATTCGACGAAATCTCCGCCGCCCTCGCGGTGATGACTGCGAAGGGGACGCCCACCTCGGTCGCGACCACGCAACTCCGACAAGCGATTACCGCCCTCATCGCCCCGACTACGAAGACGGTGAAGCATTTCGACACTTATGGGCTTTCCGTCTCGAATCTGAAGGCGTTGCTGGCGGGGGGTGACGGTGGCCTCGTCAAGGCCATGCAGAACGTAATGATCGCCACGAATGGGGACGAGACTGCACTCAGAAAGCTGGTCGGATCCACCGAGGCCATGAACGCCATCCTCACCCTCACCTCGGGCAATGCGAAATCCTTCGGGGACGCGATGGTCGAGATGGCGACCAAGGCGGGCGCAAATGACGCCGCCTTCAAGACGATGGCGCAGACGGTCTCGCACAATCTGAACGTCATGCTGGGCCATCTGAAGGATCTCGGGATGGAATTCGGGGCCGCTTTCCTTCCGGTAATAAATCAGATGCTGCCCGATATGGCGAACGCCTTCAAGGATCTCGGCCCAAAGGTTCAGAAATTCGCCGCCAATTTTCCGGCATTCATAGAAGACATCGTGAATCTGGCAAAGACGTTCGCCGGATTTGCCGGTGCCGTGGCGACTTTCCTAATAGCCGGTAAGGGTTTCACGGCGCTGATGGGAGCTTGGAAAGTCGCCACGGGATTATTCACGGTATCGGCCGGAGCGGCAACCGTGGCGACCACGAAACTAAGCGCGGCGACAAAGGCTAACATCTTCGGTTTGGCGGCGGCGGGGGCAATAGCCGCTCACTTGGCAGTCAAAGAATGGATGAAAAGCCAAGAGGATCTGCACAAGGTTCTGAAGACGTCGCCCGCAGTCTTGGAAAAAATGAAGGGCAAGACGAAGGATGCAGCCGAAGCTGCGAGGACGGCAAAGGATAGATATAAGGAACTGAAGGAGCAACTCGAGGAAATCGCCAAAACCAAAGAAAGGCCGAAGGAGGTAATCACCCAGTTGCAAGACGCGCTCGAACTCACCAAGAAAAGGGTAGAAAAGTTAAAAGAGGAAAAAGGGCTTTTCGACACAAATCTAGAAAGACAAAAAGTCGGCATCGAGTTAAAAAGAAAATCGTTGGAAGATGAACTCGCAATGACGGCGAGCGTCACGGGGAGGGAGTCAATAAAAGAAGAACTCCTTTTGCTGGATGAACAGATTTCCACTTTGCTCGGCGACCAACTGCAATTCGAAAAGGACATCGAAGACGCCGAGCAGAGAATCCTCGACATCACGAAGGATCGAGCCGACGAGGAAGATCGTATCCTCCGCAAAGCGGAAAGAATCAAGACCGCGACCTCCGACATCGACGATCTGCTCGGCGACGTAAACCAAAAGCACGAAAACTCGAAGACCGCCCAAGGTCAGATCCGCAATATCGCCGTCGAGATTCGCGACCTCATGACGGAGCAGAAAGACCTCACGAAATTAATTGAACTCGGCCTCGATGAGGATGGGGAAGCCGCCAAGAAACTTGCGGATCTGGAGGGCGACGTCCTCAACAAGCAAGACCAGATCGAGACAATAATCACGCAAAATCTCAAGCAAGCCCGGAACGACCAGATTGCTCTGATCAAGACCGAGATCACGGAAGTCGAGAAACTATGGCGGGCAGAGTTGAAGTTTGCCAATGCGGCGGGGGACGCCGCCCAAAAGCTCGAGGATCAAGTCGATGCTCTGCGCAACCAATTGAAAGACGCCGAGGCGGGCGTGGACGAGCAGAGAAAATTCTGGAAGGTCGAGAAGGGAGCCTTCGGGAAGGTGAAGGTCACGGCGAACAAGAAGCAGATGCGCGAGGCTTGGAAGGAAGCGCGCAAGGCCGGGTTCAAGGGAACCCTCAAGGATTTCGAGGAGCAGAAGCGAGAAGAGATGCGCCTCGCGATGAAGAAGCGGGACGACATCATCAAGGAAGGCAAGAACAAGCTCAAGGTCGCCAAGGAACTCCGAGAACTAGAAACGAAGGCCCGAGAGGATGCCAACAAGGCCGAGCTTGCCATGATCGAAAAGCGGGAAGCCTTGGCGAAACTCGAGAAGGAAACCGTCACGGAGCAAAAGAAGTCGGCCAAGGAACTTGCCGATGCGGTCAAGGAATGGGCCGCGGCCCTCGCCAAGATACAAGGCAAAAAGATTCCCGTCACCATCGACACCTCGGCCCTCGAAAATATTACTGCCTCCATCAGAGCCAAGGACGGCGGGGTCGCCGGTCGTCTCGACGGCGGCGGAACAAGTGGGGCCGAGACCCATCACCACGACATCACCGTTAACGTCGAGGGAGCGGGCGGCGGTGGAGGCGATGCGGATATCGAACTTCCGGCAATTCCGACCCGCGAAGATACCGAACTTTCTCTCGAGTCCACGCAAATCGAGGTTCTCGACACTCTGAAGGGTTACTTCGTGAACCAGTAAAATGACTTTCAAGCTCTTGAAATCCCGTGACCAAGTCCGGCGGATGGCAACCGTGGTCATTGCTTACCTTGCGAAAATCGCCAACGTGGGGCCACCTCCTCGAGGGGTTGCCGGTCGGCGAAAGTCGGGGGCGTTCCGCTCGGAGATGGACAAGAAGAACAAGGAGATTCTCGACAAACTCACCGCCGAGAAAAGGGCGGAATTCCAAGCCAAAGCGGACGATCAACTTGGGAACCAGTTGGCCGAGATCGATGCCGACCGGGCTAATCAAGTCGCCGCCGCCGACCAGTTTTTGTCAAAGCAAGAGGCGAAACCGGCGCCTTGGTTCTTGACGGTGGGGGCCGAACGGGAAGCCCGCGCCGAGCAACTCCGAATCGAGCGGGGTCAACAGCGTCTAAAACTGGGGAATCCGAACAAGTGGGCAGATCGCTTGGCTGAATATTGGGCCAAGCGATCTG
>Ga0208316_1001553_pt1 | contig 13349 bp, 13 predicted proteins | sample MalvireepMed_231_FD_184240 | JGI IMG/M metagenome (GOLD analysis project Ga0208316, IMG submission 184240) | Marine viral communities from the Global Malaspina Expedition - Malaspina viral metaG DeepMed_231 (SPAdes) (version 2) | ecosystem: Environmental > Aquatic > Marine > Oceanic | place... | reverse complement strand
CCTCTTCGATCAGCTTCTTGGCGTTGTCCCAGGCGCCGCCGCCCGAGGTCATCGAGATGGCCACGAACAGGCCCGTGACGATCACCCCCATCAGCATGGCGCCCAGCGCGGAGAAGGCGTCGCCCTTGCCGGCGATTGCCATGATCACGAAGAACAGCACCACAGGCGACACGACCGGCAGCAGGCTGGGCACGATCATCTCGCGGATGGCGGCCTTGGTCAGGATGTCGACGGCCCGGCCATACTCCGGCTTGACCTCGCCGGTCATGATGCCGGGGTTCTCCTTGAACTGGCGGCGAACTTCGACGACCACGGCCTCGGCGGCCCGGCCCACGGCGGTCATGGACATGCCGCCGAACAGGAAGGGCAAGAGGCCCCCGAACAGCAGGCCGACCACGACGTAGGGGTTGGACAGGTCGAAGGCGACCTGCGTCATGCCCTCGAAGAACGAGCCGGGCTCGGCCGTGGCGATGAAGTAGCGCAGGTCCTCGGTATAGGCGGCGAACAGCACCAGGGCGCCGAGGCCGGCCGAGCCGATGGCGTAGCCCTTGGTCACCGCCTTGGTGGTGTTGCCCACCGCGTCGAGGGCGTCGGTGGAGACGCGGACCTCAGCGGGCAGGCCCGCCATCTCCGCGATGCCGCCGGCGTTGTCGGTGACCGGGCCAAAGGCGTCCAGGGCGACGATAAAGCCGGCCAGAGACAGCATGGCCGTGGTGGCGATGGCGATGCCGAATAGGCCAGCCAGGCCATTGGCGACGATGATGCCCGCGATGATCACCAGGGCCGGAAGGGCCGTGGATTCCAGGCTGACGGCCAGACCCTGGATGACGTTGGTGCCGTGGCCCGAGACGCTGGACTTGGCCACCGACTTCACCGGCCGGAAGGCCGTGCTGGTATAGTATTCGGTGATCACGACGATGGCCGCGGTCACGGCCAGGCCGACGAGGCCGCAATAGAACAGCGACATGCCGTCGAAACTGCGCGCGCCCACACTGACCACGCCGGGGACCATGGTGGTGGTGACCCACCAGATGGCGCCGACCGACAAGAGGCCGGTGACGATCAGCCCCTGATAGAGGGCGCCCATGATGTTGCGCGACTTGCCCAGCCGGACAAAGAAGGTGCCGATGATGGAGGTGATGATGCAGACGCCGCAGATGGCCAGGGGCAGCAGCATCATCGTTTCGACCGCAGCGGTTCCGCGGAAGAAGATCGCCGCCAGCACCATGGTGGCCACCGTGGTCACCGCATAGGTCTCGAACAGGTCGGCGGCCATGCCGGCGCAGTCGCCGACATTGTCGCCCACATTGTCGGCGATGGTGGCGGCGTTGCGCGGGTCATCCTCAGGAATGCCGGCCTCCACCTTGCCCACCATGTCGCCGCCCACGTCGGCGCCCTTGGTGAAGATGCCCCCGCCCAGACGGGCGAAGATCGAGATCAGCGAGGCGCCGAAGCCCAGCGCCACCAGCGAGTCGACTACGGTGCGGCTGGTCGTCTCATGGTTGAAGGGACCGGTCAGGACGAAGAAATAGCCGGCCACGCCCACCAGGGCGAAACCCGCCACCAGCATGCCGGTGACCGCGCCCGAACGGAACGCCAGCGAAAGGCCCTTTTCCAGGCTTTCGGAGGCGGCCTGGGCGGTGCGCACATTGGCCCTGACCGAGATCAGCATGCCGGCGAAGCCCGCGCCGCCCGACAGGACTGCGCCGACCACGAAGCCGATGGCTGGTTCTGGGCCTAGCAGCAGCCAGACGGCGATCAGGATGACGGCGCCGACCAGGGCGATGGTGGTGTACTGGCGGCGCAGATAGGCCTGGGCGCCTTCCTGGATCGCCGCAGCGATCTCTTGCATCCGTTCGTTGCCGGGTGAAGCCCGCATCAGGAATGCGGACTGGACGATGCCGTAAAGCACCGCCAGCAAGCCGGCGACAATCACCAGCGTAAGCACGAGACTCATCGTTTAGGCGCCCCTTTTGATGGCGCGAGCCGGCCCAGGCCGCCCCCGGATGGAGACCGCCGCCGGTCGCTACGTTTCCTCTTGGGTGGGCCAGCATGCATGCGCCGGCCCTTATCTTTTCTAGCCCTGGGACTGTGCCAAGGTTGCCAAGGGGGCGCAACGGTTGTGGTTGATGGCTCGCTCGCCTTCAGCGGCGCGCCTGATCAGGCGCTGGGCGGCTTGGGCACGCCTGTGCGCCGCTTGGCCGTCTGGGACATCACCGACACCGACTGAATGTCCTTGCCGCCCAGGCGCACGGCCTCCTTCAGCATCACCGCCTTGAGCCGATCGACGTCGAGGCTCAGATAGTCGTCATTGCGCGTGAACGGCGTGCGATGACCGGCGCGGACCAGGGCGTCGCGAAAGAAGGGTTCACGCTCGCGGAGCTTCTGGATATTGGCCACCTGAGACAGGTTCAGCCGAACGGCGACGAAGACGTAGTTGACGACGAGGCCGCGCACCACCACCGGCAGGGCCACGGGCGAAATGTCCACATGCTGGCCCGTCGCGGCCTTCTCGGCCGGCGCGCCCCCCGCGGCAAGACCAGGTCCAGCCAGCAGGGTCAGGGGAAGGGCGGAAACGAAGGCGCGGCGCAGCATGAGCTTAGCTTAGCGCAAACAGGGTTGCCGCAGTCTTTACGAACCCCAGGGCCAGAGCTCAGGGGTGTGTCCACCCCCCTCGTCCCGGCGGCGCGGGTGTTCCATCGATCCGCACCTCAACCCCCTCCCCGGCTTCGATCACGCCGATCACCGGCAGCCCGAGCACCTTGCCGGCCTCGGGCGGCGCGGTCAGGACGAGTTCATAGTCGTCCCCGGACGTGGCCAGCGTCATGAGGCCCTGGCGGCGATCGGCTTGATCGGCGAGCCAGGCTGCGCCGACGGGCGACAGAGGCATGCGATCAAGATCCAGGCGAAGGGCGACGCCGCTGGCCCGGGCGATATGACCGGCGTCGGCGATCAGGCCGTCTGAGATGTCGGCGCAGGCGCTGGCCTGATCTCCAAGGGATCGGGCGAGGTCCAGACGCGGTCGCGGCAGGCGGTAGCGGTCGGCCAGATAGCCATCCGGATCGTCCAACTGTCCCATGACGGCCCTGAGGCCCAGCCCGCCGTCGCCGATCGGCCCGCTGACCATCACCAGGTCCCCCGGCCGCGCGCCGGCGCGACGCACGGCGCGCCCCTGCGGGACCCAGCCCAACAGGGTCAGGCTGGCCACCATCGGCCCGGAGATCGACACGGTGTCGCCGCCCAGCAGGCTCAGGTCGAAAGCTTCGCCGTCCAGGCGCAGGCCATCGGCGAAGAGCTGGCGCGCAGCGAAGTCGGTCCCGGAAGGCCAGGCCACGGCGAGAAGATAGCCATAGGGCGCAGCGCCCATGGCCGCCAGATCCGAGAGATTGGTCCGCAGCAGCTTCCGCGCCACGAGGTCGAGCGCCTCGTCCGACGGGAAATGCACCCCCTGCACCAGGGCGTCCTTGGTCACCACCAGGTCGAAGCCCGGGCGTTGAGGAATCACCGCGGCGTCGTCCAGCAGCCCCAGGGCCTCCGGCGCCCCGCGGGTCAGGGGCCGATAGAGCCGGGCGATCTGCTCGAACTCGTCCGGCGGGGCTTGGCTGTCGTCAGGCCCGGACATCCTGGGCCACGCCGTCGAGGGCGCCGTTGACGAAGCCTGGCTCTGGCCCCTCGAAGAAGGACTTGGCGAGCTCGACATACTCGTCGATCACCACCTCGGTGGGGATGTCGGTTCGTTCCACCAGCTCATAGGTCCCGGCGCGCAGGATGGCGCGGGCGGTTGCGTCCAGGCGCTCCAGTCGCCAGCCCTGGGCCAGCCGCTTGACCACGGCCTTGTCCACCTCGGCCTGGCGGGCGATCACGCCGCGCAGAAGCTCAGCGAAGAAGGCCTCGTCGGCGCCGCTCAGGGCGAAGCCCTCCACGTCGCGATCGAAGCGATGGTCGGAGAATTCGCGGATCACCGCTTCGACGCCGGCGCCCGACACCTCCATCTGGTAGAGGGCCTGGACAACCGCCAGACGGGCGACCGAACGGGACTGGCGCGGCACCGGACCGGTGGGAACGGGAATGTCCTGGCTCATTGATCGTGTCCCGACAGCCGCGCCTTCAGGCTGATCATTTCCAGGCAGGCGCGCGCCGCCGACCCGCCACGGTCCCCCTGGCTGGCCCGCGCCCGCTCCCAGGCCTGGGCCTCTTCGTCGACGGTCAGGACCCCGTTGCCGATGCACAGCCGGCGGTTCAGCGACAGGTCCATCAGGCCGCGGGCCGATTCGTTGGCCATCACCTCGAAATGGTAGGTCTCGCCGCGGATCACGCAGCCGAGCGCCACATAGCCATCATAGGCCACGCTCCCGCCGCTGCCCGCCGCATCGGCAAAGGATATGGCGGCCGGGATCTCCAGCTCGCCGGGCACGCTCACCACGTCGAACTCGACCTCGTGGGCCGACAGCACGTCGGTGGCGCCGGCCAGCAGGGCGTCGGCGATCTGGCCATGGAACCGCGCCTCGACCACGAGGACGCGCAGCTTCTCGTCTTGCATCACAAAATCCAGCGATCGCGGGAGGCGATCCTAAGGGGACAGCCTTTAGGCGGTTTCGCGCCATCGCGCGAGATAGCGCGCCAGCATGTCGATCTCCAGATTGACCTTCGAGCCCACCGAAAGGCCGCCCAGCGTCGTCACCTCCCAGGTATGGGGGATCAGATTGACGCCGAACACGTCGTCTTCGACCTCGTTCACGGTCAGGGAGACGCCCTCGATGGCGATCGATCCCTTGGGTGCGATGTAGCGATGCAGCGGCCGGGGGACGCGCACCTTCACCCGGCGGGAGCCCCCCTCGGATGAGATGGAGATGATTTCGCCCACCCCGTCCACATGGCCCGAGACGATATGGCCGCCCAGTTCGTCGCCGACCCGCGCCGAACGCTCCAGGTTGACCGGTCGCCCTTCGCGCCATTCCCCAAGGGTGGTGCGCTCCAGGGTCTCGCCGGAGACCTCGACGGCGAACCAGTTCTGCCCCTTCTCCACCACGGTGAGGCAACACCCGGCGTGGGCGATGGAGGCGCCGATCTCTAAGGTCGCGAGATCAAAGGCGGTTTCGATCTCGAACCTGCGGTCGCGATCGGTGTCGCGCACAGCGCGGACCTTGCCGACATCGGTGACGATTCCCGTGAACATTCAGATCCTTTCGTAGCGTTCCCAAAGGTCTTCGCCGAGAACGGCGACCTCGACGCGGCGCATCCGAGGCGCCTGATCCAAAGCCGCGAGGCCCAGGGCGCCCACGGCCGGACGTCCATCGCCGCCCATGATCTGCGGCCCCCGAAACCACTCCAGGCGATCGACGAGGCCGCAGCGCAAAAAGCTGGCGGCCACCTGCCCGCCCCCTTCGACGAAGAGACGCGGGAGGCCAAGCCCGGCCAGAGCGGCGACGACCCCAGGCAGATCCGGCCGACCGTCGCCCAGCCCCGGCGCCTGTACGATCTGAACGCCGGCCTCGACGAGATCAGGCGACGGCGCGCCGGCGGCCACCAGGTAGACCGGGACCTGCCCGGCGGACTGGGCCAGCCGCGAGGTGGTTGGCAGGCGCTGCCGGCTGTCCAGCACCACCCGCGCCGGCTGCGGTCCTGTATAGCCGGGCAGGCGGACGGTCAGATCCGGATCATCAGCCAGGGCCGTCTCCGCGCCAATGAGCACAGCGTCGTGCGCGCTGCGCAGCCGGTGGACCTGCGCGCGGGCCTCAGGCCCGGTGATCCAGCGGCTCTCGCCATTGGCGGTGGCGATGCGGCCATCCAGCGAGGTGGCGAGCTTGAGCGTGATCAGGGACGCAGCCATGGGCGGGCGCCCCTCAGCGCTCCTCCTCCGGAGCTTCGGACAAGCCTTCACGCCCCAGGAAGTCGGCGAAGTCGCGGGTTTCGCGGAAATCCCGATAGACCGAGGCGTAGCGGACATAGGCTACGTCATCGAGCGCCTTCAGGGCCTTCATCACCAGTTCGCCGACCACCTCGGAGCCGATCTCGGTCTCGCCCATGCTCTCAAGCTGACGGGTGATGCCATTGACCATCCGGTCAACCTGCTCGGGGTCGATGGCGCGTTTGCGGGTGGCGATGTCGATGGAGCGCAGCAGCTTTTCCCGCTCGAACGGGGTCCGCCGCCCCGACCGCTTGATCACGGTCAGCTCACGCAGTTGCACCCGCTCGAAGGTGGTGAAGCGGCCGCCACAGGCCGGGCAAAGCCGGCGGCGACGGATCGCCGCGCCGTCTTCCGACGGGCGGCTGTCCTTCACCTGGCTTTCGGTATGGCCGCAGAATGGGCATCGCATCAGGTCAGCCCCTCCCCGGCCGGATCCTCTTGAGGCCTAGTTGTAGATCGGGAACCGGCGGGTCAAGGCCAGCACCTCGTCACGGACCTTGGCCTCGACGGCCGAATTGTCACCGCCCGCGGCCAGGCCGTCGACCACCTCGGCGATCATCTGGCCGATGCGGCGGAACTCGGCTGGGCCAAAGCCCCGCGAGGTGCCGGCCGGCGAGCCCAGGCGCAGGCCCGAGGTCTGGGTGAAGGGCAGCGGGTCGAAGGGAATGCCGTTCTTGTTGCAGGTGATATGGGCCCGCTCCAGCGCGACCTCGGCGTCGACGCCCGTGACGCCCTTGGGCGTCAGGTCCACCAGCATCAGATGGCTGTCGGTGCCGCCGGACACGATCTTCAGGCCGCCGGCCGCCAGGGCGTCGGCCATGGCCCGGGCGTTCTCCACCACCTGGCGGGCATAGAGCTTGAACTCCGGACGCAGCGCCTCGCCGAACGCCACCGCCTTGGCGGCGATCACGTGCATCAGGGGCCCGCCCTGCAGCCCAGGGAAGACGGCCGAGTCGATCTTCTTGGCCAGCTTCTTGTCATTGGTCAGGATCATGCCGCCGCGGGGGCCGCGCAGGGTCTTGTGGGTCGTGGTGGTGACCACATCGGCGTGCGGCATGGGGTTGGGATAGGCGCCGCCCGCCACCAGGCCGGCATAGTGGGCGATGTCCACCATCAGGATGGCGCCGACGCTGTCGGCGATCTCCCGGAAACGGGCGAAGTCGATCTCGCGACTATAGGCCGAGCCGCCGGCGATGATCACCTTGGGCTTGGCGGCCAAGGCCACCTCGGCGGCCTGGTCGTAATCGATCAGCTGGTCCTGCTGGCGGACCGCATAGGACACCGGATTGAACCACTTGCCCGACTGGTTGACGTTCTTGCCATGGGTCAGGTGGCCGCCCGCCGCCAGATCCATGCCCATGAAGGTGTCGCCCGGGCTCATGGTGGCCATGAAGACCGCCTGATTGGCCTGGCTGCCGGAATGGGGCTGCACATTGGCGAACTCGGCGCCGAACAGGCGCTTGGCCCGCTCGATGGCTAGGGTCTCGGCCACGTCCACCTCTTCGCAGCCGCCGTAATAGCGCTTGCCCGGGTATCCTTCGGCGTACTTGTTGGTCAGGACCGAGCCCTGGGCCTCCAAAACCGCGCGGGAGACGATGTTCTCCGAGGCGATCAGTTCGATCTGGTCCTGCTGGCGTTTCAGCTCGCGGCTGAGGACCTGGGCGATCTCGCGGTCACTTTCGGCCAGGCCTTGGGTGAAGAAGGCGTCGGCGGCGGAGGCGGTCTGGGCTTGTGCGGTCAAGGGCGGGGCTCGCGTCGGAATTTCTGGGGCGGAGGCGCCTTTTACTCCCATTCCCGCTCGGGTTCCAACAGCCCGCACGATCTTCGGGAACGAAGTCTGAGAGTTGACGTTTCTCGCACGTCCGAGCGCCTCCGGGTCCCGCGTCGGACCAGTATCCAGAGGGGAACAATATGAGTGCTGACAGCGGTCTCACGGAGCGTTCGAGCGATATGCTTCGCCTGGGCGTCGATATCGTATCCGCCTATGTGAGCCGCAATCCTGTCAGCACAGACGCCGTGCCGGACCTGATTCGCGCCGTCCACGACACCCTGGCGAGTCTTGGCGAGCCTGAGCCCGCCGCGCCGGAAGAGCGCCCCAAGCCGGCCGTGCCGATCAGCAAGTCCGTCCAGGACGACTACATTGTCTGTCTGGAAGACGGAAAGCGGCTGAAGATGCTCAAGCGCTATCTGCGCTCGCGTTATGACATGAGCCCCGAGGACTACCGTCGCCGCTGGGGCCTGCCGCCGGACTATCCGATGGTCGCGCCGACCTACGCCGCGCGGCGTTCGGACTTCGCCAAGCAGATCGGCCTGGGCCGCGGAGTGCGCCGGCGCAGCTAGCGCCGGCGAGCCGTCGCCTCAGGCGGCGACGCCGCCGACGCGCTGCACGTTGCAATGGACCCAGAGCGCTTCCAGCGCCTTGGCCAGATGGTCGATCATCTCATCGCTGTGCGCCGGAGACGGCGTGAAGCGCAGCCGCTCGGTGCCGCGCGGGACGGTGGGATAGTTGATCGGCTGTACATAGACGCCGTAGTCGCTGAGCAGGATGTCGGAGATCATCTTGCAGTGGACCGGGTCGCCCACCAGCACCGGCACGATGTGGCTTTCCGACGGCATGACCGGCAGGCCGGCCTGGGTCAGCCGCGCCTTGAGCGCCTGGGCGCGGCCCTGATGGGCGACGCGGACCTCATTGTGTTCCTTCAGATAGCGGATCGACGCCACCGCGCCGGCGGCCAGGGCCGGCGGGATCGAGGTGGTGAAGATGAAGCCGTCGGCATAGGAGCGGATCGCGTCGATGATCACAGCGTCAGCGGCGATATAACCGCCCATCACCCCGAAGGCCTTGCCCAGCGTGCCTTCGATGATGTCGATCTGATCCATCACCCCGTCGCGCTCGGCGACGCCGGCGCCGCGGGGGCCGTACATGCCCACCGCATGCACCTCATCGAGATAGGTCATTGCGCCGTACTTCTTGGCCAGGGCGACCATGGCCGGCATGTCGGCGATGTCGCCGTCCATGGAATAGACGCTCTCGAAGGCGATCAGCTTGGGGGCGTCGGCGGGCGCGGCGGCCAGCAGCTCTTCCAGATGCGCCAGATCGTTGTGGCGGAACACGCGGCGCTGCTCACGGGCGCCGGCGCGAATGCCTGAGATCATCGAATTATGGTTGAGCTCATCGGAGAACATGATGAGGCCGGGCAGGATCTTGTAGAGCGTCGAGAGCGAGGCCTCGTTGGACACATAGCCCGAGGTGAACAGGAGCGCGGCTTCCTTGCCGTGCAGGTCGGCCAGCTCGTGCTCCAGCTCCACATGATAGTGGGTGGTGCCAGAGATGTTGCGGGTGCCGCCTGAGCCGGCGCCGGCCTCGTCGATGGCCTGCTTCATGGCCTCGATCACGACCGGGTTCTGGCCTTGGCCGAGATAGTCGTTGGAGCACCAGACCACGATGTCCTGGGCCTCGCCATCGGGGCGGGTCCAGGTGGCCCGGGGGAAGTTCCCGCGGTGGCGCTTCAGGTCGGCGAAAACCCGATAGCGGCCTTCGGCGTGAACCCGCTCGAGGGCGTTGTGGAAAGCGGTCCTGTAATCCATCGACACGAAATCCGGCTGCACGCTCGACGATCTCACGCCGCAACCGGTCCCCTAAAGATTCCGTCCGGCTTTTCGCACCGGGTTCGGAGCATGTCTATAAGGCGCTGTGTCGCGCCGGCTTGATCTGCGTCAACGAACGCCCAGTCTTCGCCAACCGTCAGGTCAGCAGGTCCAGTCGCCCGCGAAGCATCTGAATTAGGCCCGAAAAGTCCTTTTCGCCATAGCCGAGACGGTCAAACAGCGCATAAAGCGCCTCAGCCTGCGCCCCCAGGGGGGTCGATGCGCCCACCGACGCTGCGGCGCCTTGAGCCAGCTTCAGGTCCTTCAGCATCATGGCGACGGCGAATCCGCCCTCATATCCGCGGTTGGACGGCGCAGCCTCGACCGGCCCCGGCCAGGGGCAGTAGGCGGTCAGCGACCAGCACTGTCCCGACGAGGCCGAGGCGATCTCGAAGAACCGCTCTGGGTCCAGGCCCAGGCCCTCGGCCAGCGAGAGAGCTTCGCAGGCCCCGATCATCGAGACGCCCAGCAGCATGTTGTTGCAGATCTTCGCCGCCTGCCCGGCGCCGGCCTCGCCAGCCCGCACGACGGTCTTGGCCATCGGCGCCAGAGCCGTCTCCATCGCAGCGAAATCGGCTTCCCGACACCCGACCATGAAGGTGAGCGCGCCCGCCGCCGCCGCCGCCACGCCGCCGGACACCGGCGCATCGGCTGCACGCAGGTTCGCGCCTTGCGCCTGCTCGGCCACGGCCCTGGCGGTCTCGACGTCGACGGTGGAACAGTCGATCACCAGCGCATCTCGAGCCGCGGCCGGCAGGACCGCCTGCTCATAGACGTCCCGCACGTGGACGCCGGCCGGCAGCATGGTGATGACCACGTCTGCGCCCGCGACGGCGGCCGAAGCTGAGTCCGACGCCTGCGCGCCGGCGCTGACGGCGCGCTGAAGGGCGTCCGCAGACAGATCGAAGGCCTGGACCTTGTGACCCGCGGCGGCCAGGACCGCGGCCATGCCGCCGCCCATGTTTCCCAGGCCGATAAAGCCGTAGCAGGTCATGCGCCCCCCGCGGAGCCGGCGGTTTCCATGGTGGTTCTCCCTTGGTGGCGGACGCGCGCCGCCTTACTCCAAGGGTAGCGGCCGCCAGGTCTGGGCGGAAGGCAGGGGGGCGAATATCTCGTCGAGCATGGCGTCGCTCACGCCTTCGAGGCTGGCCGGATTCCAGCGCGGCGCATTGTCCTTGTCGATGATCACGGCGCGCACGCCCTCGATGAAGTCGTAGAGACCGACCACCCGGGCGCCGATCCGGTACTCCATCTCCATGTTCTCGGCGAAGGTCTTCGCCTGGGCGCCCAGGGCCAACTGACGGAAGGCGACCTTCAGGGTTTGGGGAGACTTGGTCTTCAGCACCTCCAGCTGAGCGGCGGCCCAGGCGCCGCCGTCGGCTTCCAGGGCGGCGACGATCGCCTCGACGCGCTCGCCATCGAACAGGCGGTCCATCTCGTCGCGATGCGCCGCCAGGGGCGGACGTCCGGCGTCAGCCTCCAGCAGGGTGAGGTGCGTCTCGACCGCAGCGGGATCGGCGATCACCAGCGCCTTCAGGCGCGCGAGGCTGTCGGACTCCACGTAATCGGTGGCCAGGCCCAGCAGTTCACAGTCCGCGGCCTTGAGGCGGGCGCCGGTCAGGGCCAGCCACAGGCCAGCCTTGCCCGGCAGCCGCGGCAGGTGCCAGCCGCCGCCCACATCGGGAAACAGGCCGATGCCGGTTTCGGGCATGGCGAAGGTGGTCCGCTCGGTGGCGACCCGATAGCGCGACGGCAGGGCCAGGCCGACGCCGCCACCCATGGTCACCCCATCCATGATCGCCATGACCGGTTTGGGATATTCGAAGATCAGGTGGTTCAGCCGGTACTCGGTGAAGAAGAACTCGCGGGCGGCGAAGCCGTCACGGGCGCCGCTTTCGGCCAGCATGCGGATATCACCGCCAGCGCAGAACCCCCGCTCGCCGGCATGATCGATCAGGACGAAGTGCACGGCCGGGTCGCCCAACCAGTCCACCAGGGCGTCGATCATCATCCGACACATGTCCGTGGTCAGCGCATGCAGCGCCTTGGGACGGTTCAGCGTGATCCGCCCGACCGAGCCCTCGATGCGCGTCAGGACGTCGGGCTCATCGGTCATCGAAACATCTCCCGGGCGATGATCACCCGCATGATCTCATTCGTCCCCTCCAGAATCTGGTGGACGCGCAGGTCGCGGACGATCCGCTCCAGCGGGTAGTCGGCCAGGTAGCCATAGCCGCCGTGCAGTTGAAGCGCCTCATTGGCCACATGGAAGCCGGCGTCGGTGGCGAAACGCTTGGCCATGGCGCAGAGCTTGGTGGCGTCGGGGCGGCCGGCGTCCAGGGCCGCAGCCGCGCGTCGGACCATCAGCCGGGCGGCCTCCAGCTCGGTGGCCATGTCGGCCAGTTTGAACTGCAGGGCCTGGAAGTCGCGCAATGGCCGACCGAACTGGCGGCGCTCGGCGAGGTAGGCCTGGGCGGTGTCGAGCGCCAGCGCCGCCCCGCCCAGGGAGCAGGAAGCGATGTTCAGCCGCCCGCCATCCAGGCCCATCATGGCGAACCGGAAACCCTCCTCCTCGTCGCCGATGCGATTGCTGGCGGGCACGCGCACGCCGTCGAAATTCACCTGCGCCGTCGGCTGGGCGTTCCAGCCCATCTTCCGCTCCCGCGCACCGAAGGAGAGGCCGGGCGCATCGGCCTCGACCACAAAGGCCGACACGCCGCCGGCGCCGGCCCCGCCGGTGCGGGCCATGACCACATAGATGTCTGAGGTTCCGCCGCCGGAGATGAAGGCCTTGGCGCCGTTCAGCACATAGGAATCGCCGTCGCGTGCGGCGGTGGTGGTCAGGGCCGCGGCGTCCGAGCCCGCCCCTGGCTCGGTCAGGCAATAGGAGGCCACCAGCTCCATGCTGGTGAGCCGCGGCAGATAGCGGGCGCGAAGCTCTGGATCGCCGAACCGGTCGATCATCCAGGCGGCCATGTTGTGGATGGTCAGATAGGCCGTGGTGGCCACATCCCCATAGGCCAGGGCCTCGAAGATCAGCGAGGCGTCCAGGCGCGAGAGCCCCGCGCCGCCGACATCCTCCGACAGGTAGACGCCGGCGAATCCGAGCTCGGCCGCCTGGCGCAGGGTCTCCACCGGAAAGTGGCTCTCGCGATCCCACCGCGCCGAATAGGGCGCCAGTTCGGCCGCGGCGAAGGCCTGGGCGGCGGCCCGAAGGGCGCGCTGATCCTCTGAGAGCTCGAAATCCATGGCCTTAGGTCTCCCTGGGCTTGAGGAAGTCGCGCGGGCGGCGCACCCTGTCAACGACAGGGGGAGATCAGAATGACCTTCAACAGCAGCGGCGCCAGCTCCGTCGAGTCGTCGCGCAACCTGGCCCTCCTCAACTACGCCCTGATGTTTGCTGCGGTGTTCTTCGCCGGCGTGCCGGCCCTGGCCGCGGTGATCATCGCCTATACCCAGCGCGATTCAGCGCCTGAACCGGCGCGCAGTCATCTCGGGTTCCAGATTCGCAGCTTCTGGGTCGCCTTCTTCCTCGCCCTGCTGGCCGGGATCTGTGGTCTTGCCGCCGTCATCCACGTCCTCGCCTCGCTTTACGGCCTCGCCAACACGGCCGGCTGGGGAGGCGTCGATCAGATGGAGGTGGTGATCGGCCAGGTGGCCATCGATGCGACCCTGCTGTTCCTGATCGTCGGCGCCATCGCCCTGGGGTTCCTGTCCGGCCTCTGGCTGATCGGGGCCTCTATCATCGGCGCCGTCAGGCTTGCGTCGGACAAGACGATGGGTAAGAGCCGGG
>Ga0208316_1001549_pt1 | contig 13370 bp, 10 predicted proteins | sample MalvireepMed_231_FD_184240 | JGI IMG/M metagenome (GOLD analysis project Ga0208316, IMG submission 184240) | Marine viral communities from the Global Malaspina Expedition - Malaspina viral metaG DeepMed_231 (SPAdes) (version 2) | ecosystem: Environmental > Aquatic > Marine > Oceanic | place... | reverse complement strand
ACGCCGGAGCCGCTGCTGGAAAAGGTGCGCCCGGACATTCTCGTCAAAGGCGGCGACTACAGCGTCGACCAGGTGGTGGGCGCCGACATCGTCAAACGCCACGGCGGCCGCGTGGAAGTCCTCGACTTCGTCGAGAACATTTCCACCACCCACATCGTGCAAAAGATCCGCTCCGAATAGCACCGCGCTTCAAAAGCGGGGCCGCTTGTGGGAGCTTGCCCTGCAAGCGAAAGGGTGGCTTTCAGCCACCCGGCAAAGGTTGCCCCGCAGGATTCCAGAGGCCGTTCTGACGGCCGCACAAACAGCGTCTCTGGAATCCTGCCGGCAAGCTTCGCTTGCCTTTCGCGGGCAAGGCCCGCTCCCACAAGGCCCGCGGTTACAAGGTCTTTCTGTAGCGCGACGGGGTCTGCCCGGTCCAGCGTTCGAAGGCGCGGATGAAGGCGGCCGGCTCGCTGTAGCCGAGCAGGCCGGCGATCTCTTCCACGCTGCGTGACGAATCCGCCAGGTAGCCGCGCGCCTTCTCCAGCCGTACCCCATCGAGAATTTTCTGGTAGCTGCGCCCGGCGTCGCCGAGCCGGCGGCGGAAGCTGCGCTCGGGCATGTCAAAGGTGGCGGCGGCCCGGTCAGCGCCGGGGAACTCACCGATAAACAACTCCAGATAGGCCGCCACGCGGTCGGGCAGGCCCTCCGGGGCTTCCGCTTGGCGCCGTGCCAGCAGGGCGTCGCACTGGTTCTGGTACATCTCCTGGGCGGTGCGGTTGTAGCCGGGCAGTGGCTGGGCCATGTCCTGGTTGCGGATGGTCGCCTGGCACCAGGGCTGGTCGAACTTCACCGGCGCCCGGTAAAAATCCTCGTAGATGGATGCTTCGGCGGGTTCGGGAAACGGCAGCCAGACTTCCAGCGGCGCCAGGTTGAGGCCCAGCTGGGTCTGAATCTCGTTGACCAGGTTGAAGGTGCCGGTCATGTCCCGGTCGATGAGGATGCGCCGCACGCTGTCCGGCAGCGGCACCGGCTCCAGAATTAGTTTGGTGGTGTCCTCGCCGGGCACCAGCGACAGCTGGCCGTAGAGGTAGGTGAGCGCCTGGTAGCGGACGCCGATCTGAAAGCCCTGGAAGGCGGTGCGGCTGGTCATCAGCAGCATGGTCAGGGGGCCGTAGCCGGCCAGCCCGAAGCGCTTGCCCATCTCGAAGCCGAACAGCGGATCCCCGGCCAGCGGCAGCAGTTCGGTGAGCACCGCCAGCTCCCGGTCGCGCTCGATCTCCCCGTTGGGATCCAGCCGCTCCGGCTCCAGGCCGTGGCGGGCCAGCACCGGGGCACAGTCCACGCCCCGCTCTTCGAGCACATCCACGGTGGACATCAGGGCAAGAATGGAACGCAGGGGCATGGGAAACGCCTTGGCCGGAATTATCAATTTTCCGGTCAGCTTAACACCTTTATCCGGGGCCGGGACAAGGTAAAGTGCCGGGCAGTGATGACCAACAGGGTCCAAGACCGTGGTCGGTAATAGGGAGAACAAGATGAACAGTCGAGCGAAGGTCTATCAGTACGCGCGGCCGGTGAAAGTGGCCATCGTGGGCGGCGGTTTCGGCGGCCTGTGCATGGCGATCAAGCTGCGCGAAGCCGGCATCGAGGATTTCGTACTGCTGGAGAAAGCCGAGCAGGTGGGCGGCACCTGGCGGGATAACAGCTACCCGGGCTGTGCCTGCGACGTGCAGTCGCACATGTATTCCTTTTCCTTTGAGGGCAACCCGGACTGGTCCGCCCGCTACAGCGGCTGGAAGGAGATCCAGGACTACATCCTGCGCACCACGGAGAAGCACGGCATTCAGGAAAAGACCCGCTTCAACGCCGAGGTGTGCGGTGCCCACTTCGACCAGGATAAGGCACTCTGGACCCTGGACCTGAAAGACGGCAGCCAGGTGGTGTGCCAGCACTGGGTGCTCGCCAGCGGCCCCCTGCATGTGCCGCAGATTCCCAACTTTCCCGGCCTGGACCGCTTCAAGGGCAAGGTGTTCCATTCCTCCCAGTGGGACCACGACTACGATCTCACCGGCAAGAAGGTGGTGTCGGTGGGCACCGGCGCCAGCGCCATTCAGTACGTGCCGCAGATCGCCCCGGAAGTGGAGCGGCTCACCGTGGTGCAGCGCACCCCGGGCTGGATCATCCCCCGCGACGAGCGCACCTACTCCAAACTGACCAAGACCCTGTTCCGGCGCTTCCCGCTGCTGCGCAAGCTGCACCGGGTGCGGCTCTACTGGAGCAACGAATCCCGGGTGGTGCCGATCTTCCACCCGCGCCTGGCGGGCCTGCTGGAAAAAGTGGTCAAGCAGTTCATCCGTTTCCAGGTCAAGGACAAGGAAACCGCCCGCAAGCTGACCCCCAGCTACACCCTGGGCTGCAAGCGGATCATGATCTCCAACCGCTACTACCCGACCTTCAACCGCGACAACGTGGAGCTGTTCACCGAGGGCGTCAAGGAAGTGCGCGAGAACAGCATCGTGTTCACCGACGGCAGCGAACGGGAGATGGACTGCCTGATCCTGGGCACCGGCTTTATCGTCGACCCGCGCATCTACATGAAGGATTTCCCGATCACCGGGCTGGACGGCCGCAAGCTGCAGGACGACTGGGCGGACGCCTCCGAGGCCTACCTGGGCATCACCGTGGCGGGCTACCCGAACATGTTCCAGATGGTCGGCCCCAACACCGGCCTGGGCCATAACTCGATCATCTTCATGATCGAGTGCCAGGCGGAGTACATCCGCGACGCGATCCAGAAGCTGGACGCCAAGGGCGGCGACTACCTGGACGTGAAGCGCGCCGAGATGGACGCCTTCAACGACAAGCTCCAGGAAGACGTGGCCGGCACCGTCTGGCAGCAGGGCGGCTGCAGCAGCTGGTACCAGCAGGCGGACGGCAAGAACGTGGCGATCTGGCCCTACAGCACCTGGCGCTACTGGCTGAAAACGCGCCGCGTCGAGGACGGTGTCTACCACTGGGAAAAGGTCCGCCAGGCGCAAAAAGCCGCCTCCTGAATGTTGGGTTCCACTTCCTTTGCGGTTAGGCTTAACGCCGTCGCAAAGGAGTGGCCATGACCCGCGAAGGCAACCGCAAACCGGAAATTCTCGATACCCGCCTGGTGGCGAAAAGCCGCCTGTTCGGCATCGAGGAGATGCACCTGCGTTTCAGCAACGGCGTGGAACGCACCTACGAACGCCTGCGCACCCCGCCGATCGCCGGCGTCATGTGCGTGCCGATGCTCGACCGCGACACCGTGGTGCTGATCCGCGAGTACGGCGCCGGCGTCGACGAGTATCAGATCACCCTGCCCAAGGGCGCCTACGAACACGGCGAGGACTGGCGGGACGCCGCCAACCGTGAACTCAAGGAAGAGGCCGGCTACGGCGCCGGCAAGCTCACCCTGCTCAAGCGCATGACCCTGTCCCCGGGCTATATGGGCCACCATATAACCGTCGCCCTGGCCGAGGACCTCTACGAAGAGCGCCTGCCCGGCGACGAACCCGAACCCCTGGAAGTGATTCCCTGGAAACTGTCACGGCTGGATGAGCTGTTGCAGCGCGAGGATATGACCGAAGCCCGCGTGATCGCCGCCCTGTTGATGACCCAACGTTTGATGGACCGCTGAATGAACGATTTGAACGCCCTGCTGGGCCCGGTATCCGCCATCGCCGTGGACGCCGGCGCCGCCATCCTTGAAATCTACAATCGCGGCGACGTGGACGTGGACCACAAGGACGACAACAGCCCGATCACCGAGGCCGACCGCGCCGCCCACAACCTGATCGAGGCGCGCCTGCAGGCCCTGACCCCGGAGATTCCGGTGTTCTCCGAGGAATCCGGCGGCATCGCCTATGAAGACCGCAAGGACTGGCCCCGTTTCTGGCTGGTGGACCCGCTCGACGGCACCAAGGAATTCATCAAGCGCAACGGCGAGTTCACCGTCAACATCGCCCTGGTGGAAGACGGCGTGCCGGTGCTGGGCGTGGTGCACGTGCCGGTCACCGCGATCACCTACTCCGGCGGCCGCGGCCTGGGGGCGTTCAAGGAAGAGGGCGGCCAGCGCTCGCCGATCCGTTGTCGGGAGCGGCACGCGCCGATCGTGATGGTGGCCAGCCGCCGCCACGGCGCCGAGCAGGTGGCGGCGCTGGAGCGCCTGATCGAGGGGCAGCTGGGCCCGGTGGAGAAAACCTCCATGGGCTCATCGCTGAAGCTGTGTCTGGTGGCGGAAGGCGCGGCGGACATCTACCCGCGCCTGGCGCCCACCTGCGAGTGGGACACCGCCGCCGCCCACGCGGTGGTCAACGCCGCCGGCGGGGTGGTAGTGAACACTCACTTTGAGCCCTTGGCCTATAACAAGCCGGATGTGCTGAACCCGCACTTTCTGGTGCTGGGGCAGTCCGCGGAAGATTGGCGCTTTATCGAGCCCGCGCTGGCCTGAGGATCAGGTCAGCCAGGTCGGCATCACGTCCAGCAGCACCAGTTGCAGGCGCTGGCTGAGCAGGTGGGCGCCGGCGGTGATCATGCACAGATGCACCAGCGGCATCATGATGCCCAGCGCCAGCACATTGACCAGCAGGCGCTGGCGAATCCGACCGGTCCAGAGAACCGCCGCCACCATCACCAGCGCACCCAGCGGAATCGCCAGCATTTCCCAGAGATTGTAATCGGGCAGGGTGAACGCCAGGGGCAGGTCATTGATCAGGCTAGGCATCGTTTTCACTCGGTACGGTCGGAATATTTCCGTATGTTTGTGTCTGTTACCGAGTGTTATCGACCAATAGTAGGAATTCCTTTAATTGCGTCACAAAGCTAATGCCAAAGTGCCATCATGTAGGTAATAGTTACTACCCGGCACGTTCGTCCAGGTAAGCCTTCAGGGCGTCCGGGTCCGGCACCGTGATGCGCCCGTAGCTGAACCGGATCAGCCCGCGCTGCTCCAGGGCCTTGAGCACGCCGTGCACGCCCTGGCGGGTCATGCCCATCATGTTGGCGATGTGCTCGCGGGTCAGTTTGAAGGTCACCGGGCCGGGGCCGCGCTGGGGGTCGTGCATGTGCGCCAGGAACAGCAGCCGCCGGCCCACCCGCCCGGGCATGTCGCGCAGGGCGTTGTCCTCGATGATGGAGATCGCCGACCACAGGCGCCGGCTGAGCATGTCCAGGGTGCGCGGGTAGGCCTCCGGATAGCGCGCCAGCAGGGCGCGGTAGTCCTGGCCGGGCACCTCCACCAGCTCGCCGTCGGTGTGGGCGGTGGCGCCGAACACCCGCGGCATGCCCGGCGAAAACACCGTGTCGCCGAACCAGGCGCCGGGCTCGAACAGAGTGAGCATGATTTCCCGGCCCTCGGCGTTGGTGGAGCCGATGCGCACATTGCCGGCGCCCACCACCGACAGCGCCGACTGCACCTCGCCGCGCTGGTAGAGCACCTCGTTGGCGCGGAATGGGCGCACCCGGGCCAGCGGCGCCACCTCGCGCAGCGCCGCCTCGGGCAGCCCGGACAGCAGCGAGCAGCTTTTCAGTACTTCGAGAACGTGATCGACCATCGCCCGGACACCCCGTAACACCGCCTCGCGCGCCAACTGTCAAACCGTTGACAGTCTCAGTCCGGCGCGCGGCCTAGACTCCCCATCATACATCCAATAAACGCCAGGGCGTTCAAGCCCCAGCCGAGGAGAGAAGTATGGACGGTCATCACGACGAGCCGCGCGCTCAGTTCAAGCATATGGAAGAGGGCACCGCCGAGGATTGGAAGATCATCGGCCAGGCCTTCGGCGGTTTCGCCAAGGAACTGCCCGATCGCGTCATCACCCACCTGCAGCTGCTGGAAGGCGATTGCGGCGGCTTCCCGGTGGACCGCCTCACCCACTGCCTGCAGACCGCCACCCTGGCGCACCGCGACGGCCAGGACGAGGAGTACGTGGTGTGCGCCCTGCTGCACGACATCGGCGACACCCTGGGCCCCTACAATCACGCCGACGTGGGCGCCGCCCTGCTGGAGCCGTTCGTCAGCGAGGAAAACCACTGGATGGTGAAACACCACGCCATCTTCCAGGGCTACTACTTCTTCGAGCACCTGGGCCTGGACCCGGAGCTGCGCGAGAAATACCGTGACCACCCGTGTTTCGACCGCACCGTGGAGTTCTGCGCCAAGTACGATGCCGCCGCTTTCGACCCGGAGCAGGAGACCCTGCCGCTGTCGTTCTTCGAGCCGATGCTGCGCCGGGTGATGGCCAAGCCCAAGCGCTCGCTGTACAAGAACAAACTCGACGCGGACCAGCAGGAACAGCGCCAGACCGCCTGATTCGGTGACTCCGTCGGCGTCAGACGCCGAGGCGTCGGGCCATGGTCTCCATTACCCGGAACCAGGCCTCGGCGCCTTCTTCGCCCACCTCATCGAAGGCGTGGGTGAGCAGCTCCCGCTGGATGCCGGTAAGGCGCGATTCCAGTGCCACGCCCTGGGAGGTCAGCGCCAGCCGTTTCACCCTCTTGTCCGAGGCGTCCCGGGTCACTTCGACCAGGTCTTTCTCGACCAGGGATTTGAGCGGCTTATGGATCGCCTGCTTGGTCAGGCGCATGCTCTCCACCAGTTCGTTGACGCTGAGCCCCGGGTTGCGGCCGATAAAAAACAGCAACCGGTGGTGGATACGAGACAGCCCCTGGCTTTTCAATATGCTGTCGGGTTCGGCCACCAGCCCCCGGAAGGCGAAATGCAGGGTTTCCAGGTACTTGTTCAGCCGGTCCAGCGAAGCGTCTTCAACCATATGGGTTCACCACCAGTCTTGATTTTGAGTAACAGGTCATAAAGGTTGACCTTAATCGGCGCGCCATGCAAGCGTTTCCCCCGGGGGCGCCGCCTTCGGGCCCGTAAAGTGTAACCTGTATGACCGTTGGCCGTAGAGCGGACCGCGCCTTTCAAGGAAGCGGAAGGCTAACGTCCGCGCCTTGGCGGCCGCGTGAAGGCGTGTTTACCCGCAAGACTGCCGTGGCTGGGCCGCCGGGTCCAGTTTTCCGGGCCCGGAAACGAAGAACGCCCGGCGTGCCGTGGCACGTCGGGCGTTCGGGGTGGCGTGTTGGGAAGGGTCAGTCGCGCAGCGCTTCCACTTCGTAGACGGCGGTAGTGCCGCTCACTTCGTAGCCCACCACCAGCAGCGCTTTGTCGTTGGGGGAGTCGGAGGCGGGGATGAACACCAGGCCTTCCGGGCCCAGGTCGCCGGCGCTGGCCAGCACCGATTCGGTGTCCTCGGTGACCCAGTCCTCGCGGCTGTTCAGGTAGTCCTGCATCACCGGCGCGGTCGGGTCGGTGATGTCGTAGACCAGAATGCCGCCCATGCGCTCCAGGCCCAGGAACAGGAAGGTCTTGCCGCCCAGGGTGCCGATGGTCAGGCCTTCCGGCTCCGGGCCCTTGGCGTCGCTGCGGCTGTCGAAGGCGCTGCCCTCGTCGTGGCCGCTGTTGAAGTAGTCGGCGCAGGGAATGTTGCGCTGCGCGCCGGCCATGCACTCATCGCTGGCAGTGAACTGCTCGATGGCGTCGCCGGAATCCCACACCAGGGCGCCTTCGGCATCCCAGATCGCGAACGAGCGGCCGCCGTAGGCGTACAGGGTGTCGTACATGATGCGGTCACCGGCCGGGTCTTCCACGCCGGCGGCGGTGAACATCACCGGGTCGCCGTTGCTGTCGGTGCGGTAGCCTTCCGTCCAGGTGATGTTCAGGCGGCCCAACACGTCGTCCTCGCGGCAGTCGCCCGGATCGCCGTCCACCGCGCCGCAGTAGCCGAAGGTGGTGGGGTTGAGCAGGCCGCCGGCGCCCAGGGCGCGCAGCTGAGGCGGCAGGTCGTCGCCGCAGCGGCGGTCGAAGCCGTCGGCGTGCACCAGGTGCTTGACCCGGAACTCTTCCACGAAACCCTGGCTGGCATCGCCGGCGCAACCCGCGCCTTCGGTACCCCAGTAGGCATCGTTGTCCTCGCCCCAGGCGCGAGCGTCGCCCTCGTTGGCGGTGACCAGATAGGTGTCGCCGCCGGCGCTGTAGGCGTGGATGGCGTCCGGCAAGTAAAGACCGACCACGCCGTCGAAGGTGCGGATGTTGATCACGCCGTCGTCATCGCTGGCGTCGATGGCGTTGCCGTCCTGGCTGATGTCTTTGGTGCCGAGTGGTAGGAGAGGTTCGGTCACCGTGGCGCTGGCTATGTCCACTTTGGCGAGCGCGTTGTTTTCCTGTAGGACGACCCACGCTGTCGTACCATCGGCGTCCAAGGCGATGTATTCCGGCTCCAGGTCCTGGGCGGCGCTGGCGCCGGGCCCGTAGATTCGTACACCCTGGTCGCGCAGTTCGTCTTCCTGGCCGTTGAGGGCGGTGAAATCGGCGGTGGCGACCACCGGGTTCCGCGGGTCGCTGATGTCCACCACGCTCACCGAGCCTTCCGGATCCACGCTGTAGTCGTCGCTGGGCTCGCCTTCGTTGGCGGTCAGCACGTACTGACCGTCGGCGGTGAACGCGACCATGTCGGGCAGCGCGCCGACTTCGACAAAGCTGATCAGCTCCAGGGTTTCAGCGTCGTACAGTGCCATATAGCCGGCGTCGGTCTTGACCGGCGCCTGCACCGCGACCGCAACCAGACCGTCACGCACCGCCACGCTGTTTACTTCGGTGTTGGCGGCGATGTCCGAGGTGGTCAGGGTGTCCACCAGCGCCGGATTGGCCGGGTCGTTCATGCCCAGCACGTCGAGGGCGCCTTTCTGCGCGTTGACCACGAACAGGCGCCGGGTGCCGGCGTCGTAGGCGGGGATTTCCGCCGCGCTCTCATCGAACTGGCCGGTGCTGTAACGGCCCATGAAATTCAGTTTTACGCCGCTTACGGCGGGGGTGTCGGTGGACGGAACGGGATCGTTGTCGCTGTCGCCGCCGCAACCGGCGAGCATGGCGGCGGCAAGCGTGCCGGCGCCCAGGGCAAGCCAGAGTTTCATGTCAGCTCCTTGTCATTATCGGAAGGTCACCCTGGGTGTGTACCTTCCCGACATGACAGCGGCGTGACTTTAATGTGTCCCGTAGGCGGCGGCGATGGTGTCGCTGACCGCCTTGTAGTGGTCCAGCAGCTTGTCCAGGCCGCTGTGCTGCGTCAGCAAGGAGCCGAAATACCAGAGCGGGGTGATCAGCATCACCACCTGGCGCACCGGCGTGTCCGGGCGCAGTTCGCCGGCGCCGATCGCCAGCGTCACCGCATGGGCCACGTAGTCCTCGAAGTGGCGGGACATTTCGGAAATACCCGCCTGAATGCGCGGCGACAGCAGATGGTTCTCGAACCGGGCCCGCGCCGACAGGCTCCAGGGGTTGCGGCCCTTGGCGTCTTTGTTGAACTCGTAGAAGCGGCGTTCGCAGTCCTCGGCGGTGAGCCCGATGCGCTGACCCAGGGTCAGGCCGGGCTTGGCCCACACTTCCTGGAACTGCTCTTCCAGGCTGTCGAAGATCTCCTGGAACACCGCCTCGACAAGCGCGTTCTTGTTGCCGAAGTGGTAGTGCAGATTGGCCCGCGTGGTGTTCACCACCTCGGCGATGTCGCCGTAGCTGACATCGGCCAGGCCGCGCTGAATAAACAAATCGCGGGCCGCCTGTTTGATCCGCGTCTTCATCGGCGGCTGGCCCAATTGCGATTTTTTGTTCGGTCTGGCCAAGCGCCGGCTCCTCTCCTGTGCGTGTGGCAATTAATCTGGAAGTAAATAAAACCACTGTCAATGCTAATTGACGTGCAAGTCAGTATCTGGCTATGTTGCCCCTGACCCGGACGGCGCCTCGGCGTGTCGTACCCGCCCCAGAACAAGACGGACCCCGCTTCATGACCATTAAAAAGCTGCTCATTGCCAACCGCGGCGAAGTCGCCGTACGCATCGCCCGCGCCGCCGCCGACCTGGATATCGCCACCGTGGCGGTCTACCCCGCCGATGACGAACGGGCCCTGCACACCCGGGTGGCGGACCAGGCGGTGGCGCTGTCCGGCCAGGGCGTGGCCGCCTATCTGGACGGCGAGCAACTGGTGAAGGTGGCGCTGGAGCAGGGCTGCGACGCGGTGCATCCGGGTTACGGCTTTCTTAGCGAGAGCCGCGATTTCGCCGCCGCCTGCGCGGACGCCGGCCTGATCTTCGTCGGCCCGGACGCGGACACCCTGGCCCTGCTCGGCGACAAGGCCCGCGCCCGGGTGCTGGCGGAGGAGTGCCAGGTGCCGGTGGTGCCCGGCACCGGCGCCGACACCACCCTGGAACAGGCCCAGGCATTCCGCGACGGCCTCGGTGACGGCGCCACCGTGATCGTCAAGGCGATCGCCGGCGGCGGCGGGCGCGGCATGCGCATCGTGGGCCCCGGCGACGATCTGGCCGAGGCGTTCAAGCGCTGCCAGGCGGAAGCCGGCGCCGCCTTCGGTAACGACGCCGTCTATGTGGAACGCTTTATCGACCGGGCCCGGCATATCGAAGTGCAGGTGCTCGGCGACGGCGGCGACGCGCCGGTCCACCTGTGGGAGCGCGAGTGCAGCCTGCAGCGGCGCAACCAGAAGCTGGTGGAGGTGGCGCCCAGCCCGACGCTCTCCGAGGACACCCGCCAGCAATTGCTGGACGCCGCCCTGCGACTGGCGGCGAAAGTCGGCTACCGCAGCCTGGGCACCTTCGAGTTTCTGGTGGACGCGGACGAAAGCCGCTTCGCCTTTATCGAAGCCAACCCCCGGTTGCAGGTGGAGCACACCGTCACCGAAGAGATCACCGGCGTGGACCTGGTGCAGGCGCAACTGAGAGTGGCCGGCGGCGCCTCCCTGGCGGACCTGGGCCTGACCCGCCCGCCGCAGCCGCTGGGCTTCGCCATGCAGCTGCGCGTTAATATGGAGACCATGGAAGCCAGCGGCGAGGCACGCCCCGCCGGCGGCACCCTGGCCACCTTCGAGCCGCCCACCGGCCCCGGCCTGCGCGTGGACACCTTCGGCTACCGGGGCTACCGCACCAGCCCCCACTACGACTCCCTGCTCGCCAAGCTGATCGTGCACGGCCGCGGTGACTACGCCACCACCGTGCGGCGCAGCTACCGGGCGCTGTGCCAGTTCCGTATCGAGGGCGTGGACACCAACATCGGCTTTCTGCAGAACCTGCTGCGCCGCGACGAGGTGACGGCGAACCACGTCTACACCCGCTTCGTCGACGATCACATGGCCGAGCTGGTGGGCGAGGGGGAGCACCCGTCCCTGCATTTCGGCGCCTCCGAAGACGCCGGCGCCGCCACCACCCAGGCGGCCGTTCAGGGGCCGGCGGGCACCGAAGCGGTGACCACGCCGATGCAGGGCGTGGTGGTGGAGCTGATGGTCGATGAGGGCGACAGCGTCCGCGAAGGCCAGCCGGTGGCGTTCGTGGAAGCGATGAAAATGCAGCACCAGGTGGTAGCCGGCGTCAGCGGCATGGTGCGCCGGGTGGCGTTCGCGGTGGGCGACGCGGTCGGCAGCGGCGACCCGCTCTACTTTATCGAGCCCGGCGAGGTGGCCGGCGACGCCGACCAGGAAGCGGAAGAGATCGACCTGGACTACATCCGCCCGGATCTCGCCAAACTGCAGCGCCGTGACGCCCTGCTGCGCGACGAGCAGCGCCCGGACGCGGTGGCCAAGCGCCGCAAGACCGGCCAGCGCACCGCCCGGGAGAACGTGGCGGCGATCTGCGACGCCGACAGCTTTATCGAGTACGGCGGCTTCACCATCGCCGCCCAGCGCGCCCGCCGTTCACTGGACGACCTGATCCAGAACACCCCCGCCGACGGCCTGATCACCGGCATCGGCTCGGTGAACGGTGACCTGTTCGGCGAGGACAGGAGCCACTGCGCGGTGCTCGCCTACGACTACACCGTCCTGGCCGGCACCCAGGGCACCATGAACCACAAGAAGACCGACCGCATTCTGGACATCGCCGAGCAGCAGAAACTGCCGGTGATCTTCTTCGCCGAGGGCGGCGGCGGCCGCCCCGGCGACACCGACAACGCCACCAAGGTGGCCGGCCTGGACGGCCCCAGCTTCCTGCAGTACGCGCGCCTCAGCGGCCTGGTGCCGCGCATCGCCGTGGTGTCCGGGCGCTGCTTCGCCGGCAACGCCGTGTTCGCCGGCTGCAGCGATTTGATGATCGCCACTGAGAACGCCTGCATCGGCATGGCCGGCCCGGCCATGATCGAAGGCGGCGGCCTGGGCTCGTTCAAGCCGGAAGAAGTGGGCCCGGTCTCGGTGCAGCGTGCCAACGGTGTGATCGATTGCGTGGTCAAGGACGAAGAAGAGGGCGCCGCCCTGGCCAAGAAACTGATGGGCTATTTCCAGGGCGCGATCACCGACTGGACCTGCGAGGACCAGCGCTGGCTGCGCCGGGCGGTGCCGGAAAACCGCCTGCACGCCTACGACATGCGCCACCTGATTAACGTGTTCGCCGACACTGATTCCGTGGTCGAGCTGCGCCCGGACTTCGCCCCCGGCATGATCACCGCCTTCGTGCGCGTGGAGGGCCGGCCCCTGGGCCTGATCGCCAACGACCCGAAAGTGCTCGGCGGCGCCATCGACGCCGCCGGCGCCGACAAGGCGTCGCGCTTCATGCAGCTGTGCGATGCTTTCAGTGTTCCCATGGTCAGCTTCTGCGACACCCCGGGCTTCATGGTCGGCCCCGAGGAAGAAGAGACCGCCATGGTGCGCCACACCTGCCGCATGTTCGTCACCGCCGCCAGCCTCACCGTGCCGCTGTTCTCCCTGGTCACCCGCAAGGGCTACGGCCTGGGCGCCCAGGGCATGACCGGCGGCTCCTTCCACGCGCCGTTCTTCTGCGCCTCCTGGCCGAGCGGCGAGTTCGGTGGCATGGGTCTGGAAGGGGCGGTGAACCTGGCCTACAAGAAAGAGCTGGACGCCCAGGAGACCCCGGAAAAGCGCCAGGCGCTGTTCAACGAGCTGGTGGGCAAACTCTACGAACGCGGCGAGGCCCTGAGCATGGCCGCCGCCCTGGAGATCGATACCGTCATCGACCCGGCCGACTCCCGCGCCTGGGTGCTGCGCGGCCTGCGCGCCGCCCCCGCCGGCGGCCGCGCACCCATCGCCGGCAAACGCCGGACGATGATCGACACATGGTGAGAAAAGCAGTTAACAGTTGATAGTTAATAGTTAACAGCTAAAGGCGCGCTTGGAGGGGGCGGCTTGTGGGAGATTCTATGGTGCCTAACAAGGCTCATGAGAGCCTGGGGGCGCAATAGTTCTCCTGGTATTTCATCAAGGCGAAGGCGACGCGGGCGAGCTTGCGAGCCAGGATGACCAGGGCCTGTGTGGTTTTCAGGCCCCGATCCCGATAGCGTTGATAAAAGGCTTTCC
>Ga0208316_1001537_pt1 | contig 13432 bp, 12 predicted proteins | sample MalvireepMed_231_FD_184240 | JGI IMG/M metagenome (GOLD analysis project Ga0208316, IMG submission 184240) | Marine viral communities from the Global Malaspina Expedition - Malaspina viral metaG DeepMed_231 (SPAdes) (version 2) | ecosystem: Environmental > Aquatic > Marine > Oceanic | place... | reverse complement strand
GATGCGCAGTACCAGTCCGGCTGGAAGTACGGGAACTACAAGGTCACCACTGGCGAGTACGACGTGGTCGAGGGCTATATCGAAACCCTGGTCCCGATCTTCGAGGGCCTCGATTTCAACGGCGCGGCCCGATACACGCGCTACAGCACGTCGGGCGGCGTCACCACCTGGAAGGCGGGCCTGACCTACACGCCGATCCCGGACATCACCCTGCGCGCCTCGGCCTCCCGGGACATCCGGGCGGCGAACATGAGCGAGCTGTTCGACGCCGGCACCGCCCGCAGCAACGCGGTCTCCATCAACGGCGTGTCCACCGCCTTCGTCCAGAACCTGCAGGGCAATGTCGATGTCCAGCCGGAGGTGGCCGATGGTCTCGGCCTGGGCGTCGTCTTCCAACCCAGCTTCCTGCCTGGCTTCGCCGCCTCCGTTGACTATTATGAGATCAAGGTCGAGGGGGTGATCGACTTCGTCACCGCCCAGCAATCGGCCGACTTCTGTTTGCTCAATAACGTCCAGCGCTACTGCAACAATCTCCGCTACGAGAACGGGCAACTCGCCTTCATCGATCTATACTACGAGAACCTGAACAGCCTGAGCGCCAAGGGTCTGGACATCGAGGCGTCCTACAGGACCTCGCTCGACGCCTACATTCCGGGCGCGGCTGGCGACCTGAGCCTGCGGGCCATGGCGACCCACTACATGGAGAACGTCACGGACAATGGCGTCACCGCCATCGATCTGGCGGGCTCCAATGTGGGTTCTACGCCGGACTGGGTTTACCGGGTCACGGCGGCCTACAACCTTGATCCCGTCAGCTTCAATGTCACGGCGCGCGGTGTCAGCGACGGGGTGATCAGCAACGCCTATACCGAGTGCGCGAGCGCCTGCCCGACGCTGGCGCCGCCCTATTACACGATCAACGACAACCACATCGACGGCGCCCTCTACTTCGACGCCTCGGCGACCTATGCCTTCGACATCGGCCAGAGTGCGGCCAGCGGCGAGGCCTACATCTCGATCAAGAACCTCTTCAACAACGAACCGCCCCTGACGGCCAACCCTGCCGCCCTGGGCGCTGAAAACACCGTCGGCTATCTGCAGACCAATCGCAGCCTCTATGATGTCCTGGGCCGCACCTTCCGGGTCGGGATGCGGCTGGCCTTCTAAGCCCTCCAGCAGCATCCTGATGCGCGGCGCGTCGGTCTTAGGGCCGGCGCGCCGGCGCTGTTTTGAGGCGACGGGCGTCCCGGCTTGGCTATAACCCGTAACACCGGTGTGGCGCTCTGCAGCGCACCCAAGCCAAGGCCCGCGATGAGACATCTGAAACGCTATCTGCCCCTGGCGATCCTGGTGATCGGCGTGATCGCGGTGTTCGCCAGCGGCGTGACCCGCCATCTCAATCTCGAAGCCCTGCAGACCCATGAGGCGGCCCTGCGCGTCATGGTGGCCGACAACCTGGTGGTCGCCCTGGCCGCCTTCATCGGGATCTACGCCCTCTCCACAGCCCTCAGCGTTCCCGGCGCCGTGATCCTGACCCTGGCCGGCGGCTATCTGTTCGGAACCTGGGTGGGCGGCGCGGCCACCGTGGTCGGCGCGACCCTGGGCGCCATCGCCGTCTTCTATGCGGTCCGTACGTCCCTCGGCGCCGCCCTGCGGGACAAGGCCGAGGCCTCGGGCGGGCGGCTGAAGGCGATCATGGACGGCGTCGAGGCCGGGGCCTTCGGCTACATCCTGACCCTGCGCCTGATCCCGCTGGCGCCCTTCTGGCTGGTCAATGTGGCCGCCGCCCTGGCTCACGCGCCGTTGCGGGCCTACGCCCTGGCCACCCTGATCGGCATCATGCCCGCCACCTTCATCTACAGCGGGATCGGCGCCGGCGTCGGCGAGCTGCTGGCGCGGGACGAAGCGCCGGACCTCGGCGTGATCTTCCAGCCGGCCATCTTCCTGCCGCTGGTGGCGCTAGGCCTGCTGTCGCTGGGGGCCACCATCTTCCAACGCCTGCGGGCCCGTTCGGGGAAGACGCTGTGAGCACCTCCATCAAGGCCGACATGGTCGTCATCGGCGCGGGGTCGGGCGGCCTGTCCGTCGCCGCAGGCGCGGCCCAGCTCGGGCTCAAAGTCGTGCTGTTCGAAAAGGGCGAGATGGGCGGCGACTGCCTCAACTATGGCTGTGTCCCCTCCAAGGCGCTGATCGCGGCGGCCACGGCGGCCCATGAGATACGGACGTCGAGCCATCTGGGGATCAGCGCGGCCGAGGTCGCCGTCGATTTCCCGCAGGTCATGGCCCATGTGCGCGCGGCCATCGCCACCATCGCACCCCACGATAGCCAGGAACGGTTCGAGGGCCTGGGGGTGAAGGTGGTGCGCGAGGCGGCACGGTTCATCGACGGGCGCACCGTGGCCAGCGACAGCGTCACGGTGCGGGCGCGCAAGATCATCATCGCCACAGGCTCCCGCGCGGCGGTCCCCCCTATTCCCGGCCTCTCGGAGGTCCCCTTCCTCACCAACGAGACCCTGTTCGACCTGGACGTCCTGCCCTCGCGGCTGGTCATCCTTGGCGGAGGCCCCATCGGCGTGGAGCTCGGCCAGGCGTTCCGCCGCCTTGGCTCCGAGGTGGTGATCGTCGAGGCCGACCGCCTGCTCGGGCGTGAAGATCCCGCCGCCGCCGCTGCGGTCCTGGATCAACTCACTGCCGACGGCGTGACACTCATGGCCGGCCGCAAGGCGGTGCGGGTTGAGCCTGGACCGACCCTCGTCGTCGAGGGCGCAGCAGGCGAGGAGAAGATCACCGGCTCGCACCTGCTGGTTGCGGTCGGTCGCCAGCCGTCCCTGGACGGCCTCGACCTCGAAAAGGCCGGCGTCGAACGCAACGCCCGCGGCGTGGTGACTGACAGAAGCCTTCGCACGAGCAACAGCCGCATCTATGCCGTGGGCGACGCCGCCGGCCGCGGACAGTTCACTCACCTGGCTGGCGCCCATGCGGGCCTCGTTGTGCGCCGGGCCATCTTCGGTCTGCCGGTCAACGCCGACACCCTGCAGGTTCCCCGCGTCACCTATTCCGATCCCGAACTGGCGGCCATCGGCCTTGGCGAAGCCGAGGCGCGCAAGGCGCATGGGGATGATATCCGCGTGGAGACCGTCGAGTTCGCCGGCAACGACCGGGCCATCGCCGAGGGCGATGTGCGCGGCTTTGGTAAGCTGATCACTACGGCCAAGGGCAAGATCCTCGGGGTGACCCTGGTGGGGCGCCATGCCGGCGATCACATTCAGCTCTGGGCCCTGGTCATGTCCGCAGGCCTGAAGCTCAGCCAGGTCACCGGCATGGTCGCGCCCTATCCGACGCGGGGGGAGATCAACAAGCGCCTGGCCGGTCAGTGGTACACGCCCGCCCTCTTCTCCAGCCGCACCCGCAAGGTCGTCGCCCTGCTCAAGCATCTGGCCTGAGGCGACCGGCCCGGGCGACAAACCCCAGGTCCAGGCGGCGCTTCAGCCACAGGGCGGCGCGACCATGGGTCCACAGGCTCCCGCGCATGGCCAGGCCGGTCCCGTCGCCGAGATCCATGATCGACAGCCAGCGGGCCTGGGGGCGGTAGGGCGTAAGCGGCGCATCCGTCGCCCTGGCGATCAGATTGGCCAGCAGGACCGGCGCGGCGCGCACGCCAAACACGCCGGCCGCGGGCCGCTCGGCCCCGTCGATGGCCGCGCAGTCGCCCACAGCGAACACCCGCTCATCGGCCACCGATTGCATCTGGGGCGACACGATCAAGCGCCCGTCGTTCCCTACCGGAAGGTCCAGCGCGCCGATCAGCGGCGGCGCCTCCAGACCGGTAGCCAGCACCAGGGCGTCGCAGGGAAGGCTGCGCCCATCCGCCAACTGGCAGGTGGAGGACGTCCGAGCGAGCACCTCTCCGGGCTCGAAGATGACGCCCCGCCCTTCGAGCACCTGCCTCAGATGGCGGCCGGCGCGCCCTGGCGCCCAAGATGCCGCCACGTCACCGACCAAACGGATACGTGGCGCAAGTCCATGGCGGGCGGCGAGACCGGCCAGGGCCGCGGCGACCTCGAAGCCGGTCTGCCCGGCGCCGGCGATGACCACCTGCGGCGACTCCGACCGGCAGGTCATCTCCGCCTCCAGCCAAGACTTCAAGGCGAACAGATTGTCTAGGGGCTTGACCGGCCAGACCTCCGGCTGGCGGGCCAGGCCGCGCGGATCGCGCGAGACGCTGCCGATGTTGAAGGAGATGAGATCAAAGGCCTGCGGCGCGCCCTCGGCCAGGATCAGACGCCGACCGGCAAGATCGACGGCGCTGACCTGCGTCGGATGGTGTTCCACGCGGGCGGCCTTCGCCAAGGCGGCCACGTCGAGGCCCGCCGCCTCTCTCCCGACCGCGCCCGACAGCACCCCTGTCGCCAGGCCGGAATAGTCGAACCGCGCAGGCGCCACGAGCACAGGATCCAGCCCCGCGGCGCGCAGTGTTCCCGCATGGGCCAGCAGATGAAGATGGGCGTGGCCAGCCCCAACGAGGACGAGCCGCATCAAGCGCCAGCCCGCCTTGCGTCAGTCCTCGCCTAGGCGGTCTTCCACATCGTCGAGATAGTCCTCGATGCGTTCGGCGTTGGCTCCCAGATCGCTCAGCCCCACCCGCGAGGTCGAACGCATGTCGATCAGGCTGCCGCCACCCGGCGCAGGGCGAACCCGCACGGCCACGTCATCCTTGAAGCCGAACCAGAAGGTCTCCGCCGTGGCTTCGATCGCCCCGGAGGCCGGCTCGGCCCCAACCAGGGTCCAGCCCTGGGCCTCGACCTCTGCCTGGGCTGCGGCGAAGGCGTCAGTCGGGGGCGCCGCCACGGTCAGGGTGCGAACCTCGGGATAGGCCTCCCGACCGATCTGCCCCAGGGTCTTGCCCTCAAGCGCGGCGAAGCGCGGCCCCTGATAGGCGGGCAGGCTGGTGATCGGCGCCGACAACTGCGCCACCGGGTTGGCGCCTTCGCCATCCCGCACCGCCAGCAGAGCCGGCGAATAGGTGGGCGGGTCGTCGATATTGGTCGCGACATCGTGGATCGGCGGGATGTCGGCCGACTGACCTCGTATCCAGAACAGGTAGCCGAGGCCCAGAGCCGGGATCAGCAGGGCGATCAGCGCAGCCTGCCAACCCGTGCGCGGCGCTCGCGCCAAGGTGATGACCAGGGCCACCAGCCCCAGAATCGCCGTCCCGATCAGGATTCGCGGCCCCCACTGGATGATCATCACCCCAAGACCGGTCCGCCACGACCAGAGGCCGAACTTCGTGCCCAGGGCCGCGGCCATGAACCAGACCGGAACCAGCAGCGACAGAATCAGCGCGACTCGCGCCAGCATCGTTCTCATCAGCCCAGCCCTTGATCGAATGGCGAAGGCGCAACCGTTCCACGAACCTGGGCCATAGGCTAGTGGCGCATTTGAAACCGGCGAGCCTTGTGCTTCGAATAGGTCTAGCAGGACCCTTGAACCGACAGCCCGCCGGGAGACCGATGATCCGCACCGCGACTTCGCCCTTCGCCACCCACCGCGGCGCAGCGCCGCCCGGGCGTTTCGTGAATCCGGCGATCACGGCGGATGGTTCGGCGCGCGCCACCGTGCCCCTGACCGCCCTGGAGACCCTCTGGTTCAACACCGGCACGCTCTGCAACATCGCCTGCGCCAACTGCTATATCGAGAGCTCGCCCACCAACGACGCCCTGGCCTATTTGCGGGCGGACGACGTGGCGCGCTATCTGGACGAAATCGCCCGCTCGGGGCTGGCGACCCGGGAGATCGGCTTCACCGGCGGCGAGCCGTTCATGAACCCGGACATCCTGGCGATGCTGGAACAGGCCCTGGCCGCCGGCTTCCAGGTGCTCGTGCTGACCAACGCCATGCGACCCATGACGCGCTGGGGCCAGCGATTGGCGGATCTCGCCAGCGCCTATCGCGACCAGTTGACCATCCGGGTGAGCCTCGACCATCACACCCAGGCTCTGCACGACTCCGAGCGCGGCCAGGGCTCCTGGGAGAAGGCCTGGGAGGGGCTGGACTGGCTGCGTGACCAGGGCCTTCGCATCGCGATCGCCGGCCGACGGCTGATCGACGAGCCAGAGACGGAAGCCCGCAGCGCCTATGGCGTGCTGTTCGCCGCACGGGGCCTGGACGTGGCGGCCGACAACCCCAGCGCTCTGGTGATGTTTCCCGAGATGGAGGCCGACGCTGAAGTTCCCGAGATCACAGAGGCTTGCTGGGGAATCCTAAATCGAAATCCAACTGAGATGATGTGCGCCACCAGCCGAATGGTGGTCCGCCGCAAGGGCGCGCCCCGCGCAGCCGTCGTCGCCTGCACGCTCACGCCCTACGACCCCCAGTTCGAGCTGGGGGAAAATCTGGAGCAGGCCGCCGTCAGCGTGTCGCTCAACCATCCGTTCTGCGCCCAGTTCTGCGTGCTGGGCGGGGCGAGCTGCAGCGCCGGATGAGCGACCTGGCCGACCTGGCGGTCGTCATCCCCACCTTGAACGCGGCTCCCCGTCTGGCCGCGACCCTATCCGCCCTGCCGCGGGTGGGGCAGGTGATCGTTGTCGATGGCGGCTCCACCGACGACACGGCGCAGATCGTGACGCGCCATGGCGCCCATCTCGTGACCTCGCCGCCCGGCCGGGGTCGGCAGCTCGCAGCCGGCGCCGCGGCGGCGACATCCCCATGGCTGTTGTTTCTGCACGCCGACACTCAGCTCGACACCGAGGCCTGGGCTTCGGTGCGGCGCCATCTCGCCGAGCCGGCGGGTCCCGATCGTGCAGGCGTCTTCCATCTGCGGCTGGACGACACCGCCTGGCCAGCGCGCCTTCTGGAGCTTGGCGTAAGGCTGCGAGTCACCCTCCTCGCCCTACCCTATGGCGACCAGGGCCTGCTGATCTCGCGCCGGCTCTATGACGAGGTGGGCGGCTTCGCGCCCCTCCCCCTGATGGAGGATGTCGATCTTGTGCGCCGCCTCGGACGCGGGCGGCTGACGTCCCTGGGCGGCAAGGCGACCACCTCGGCCGAACGGTGGCGCAGGCGAGGCTGGCTGCGCCAGACCCTGACCAATCTGCGCTGCCTTGGCCTGTATCTGGCCGGCGTTTCTCCTGAACGGATCGCCAGGATCTATGGCCGCTGAGCGTGCACGGCGTCATCTGGTGATCTTCGCCCGCCAGCCCCGCTATGGCGTGGGCAAGCGGCGGCTGGCCCAGGACGTCGGGAACCTCGCGGCCCTGCGGTTTTCCCGCAGCGCCCTGGCCGAACTGGTGCGCCGGCTTGGCCGTGATCCGCACTGGACCCTCTGGCTGGCCATCACCCCAGACCGCCCCACGGCCTGGGTCCGCCAGGGCCATCCCATCGGACAGGGCAAGGGCGATCTCGGCGAGCGCCTCACCCGCGTCGCCCGTGCGCTGCCGCCGGGTCCGGTGGTGATCCTCGGGGCCGATACGCCGGGCGTGACCCGCACCGATGTGACCAGGGCGTTTCACCACCTGGGAAGCCACGCCGCCGTGCTGGGGCCGGCCCGCGATGGCGGCTACTGGTTGATCGGCCTGCGCCGGGCGCCCCGCGACCCCGTCCCCTTCACTGGCATTCGCTGGTCCACAGAACACACCCTGGCCGACACGCTGACGAGCCTTGCGGGTCACCCTGTCGCGGAGCTTCAGATGCGCGAGGACGTGGATGACGGTCCGGCCCTGAGACGCGCGCTCAGGCGTCGGCGGCTGGTTTGAACTTCCGCGGGCAGATCGCCGCCAGCTTTTCGACCCGTTCCGGCGCCCACAGGCCCGGCTCGGTGATGATGGCCTGATCGAGGCCAGTGTCGATGGGCGATGGCGCCCGAACCTCCGGCAGTCCCAAGGCCAGGGCCGCGATCATCTGGCGGGCCGTGTCGGCGTTGCTGAGCAGCACCTCCAGCACATTGGTCACCTCGACATGGGCGGTGGCTTCGCGCCAGCAGTCATAGTCGGTGACCATGCAGACATTGGCGTAGGGGAGCTCGGCCTCCCGCGCCAGCCGGGCCTCCGGCATGGCGGTCATGCCGATCACCGAACAGCCCCAGCTGCGATAAAGGTGGCTCTCGGCGCGGGTGGAAAACTGCGGCCCCTCCATGGCCAGATAGGTCCCACCTTCGACCGTGGGCGCACCGGCCGCCCGCGCCGCATCCGCCGCCGCCGCCGACAGCCGCGGGCAGACCGGATCTGCCATGGAGACGTGGGCCACCAGGCCTGAACCGAAGAAGGAGGCCGGCCGCGACACGGTCCGGTCTATATACTGATCCGCCACCACGAAGGTCCCCGGCGGCAGCTCTTCGCGCAGAGAGCCGACGGCCGAGACCGACAGCACATCCGTGCAGCCGGCGCGCTTGAGCACGTCGATATTGGCCCTGGCGTTCAACTCGCCCGGCGGAATGCGATGGCCGCGACCGTGACGGGGCAGGAAAACCAGGCGCACGCCCTCGAGTTCGCCCGCGATCAGTTCATCGGACGGCGCGCCCCAGGGCGACTCGATGCTGAGGCGCCGACGGTTGCGCAGGCCGTCGAGCTCATAGAGCCCCGAACCGCCGATCACGCCCAAGGTCCACTGTTTCATCGCCGTCCCCGATCACGCTGGCCCTGACCAAGCCGCCAGCTGGCCTAGCCAAGGACGCCGCCCCTGTCGACCGCGCCCGATTGGGCCGGGGCGCCATTCTCTTCGGAACGGACTGCCGCCAAGCTTGTTGTCTCTGATCAGGTTGAATTCTCGCGGCAGGAGGGGGCGTGGACGAGACAACACAATCCAGCCTTGGGAACATCCCCTATTGCGGGCCGCCGCCCGCTCCCAACGGGCTGTGGGCGGACTGGAACCTCGAACCCGCCGTCCTGGCCATGCTCGGGCTCTTCGCCGTCTGGTATTTCACACAAGCTGCGGCGGGCCGCGGCCAAAGGGCGGCCTTTGTCGGCGGACTGGCCGTTCTCGTCATCGCTTTCGTCTCCCCGCTCTGCGCCTTGAGCACCTCGCTGTTTTCGGCCCGCATCGCCCATCACATGCTGATGGTCGCGGTCGCGGCGCCCCTGCTGGCCATGGCTGCGCCCCGACAGCTGCCGGGCGGCTGGCTCACCGGCGCGGGACTTGCTCACATGGTCATCCTCTGGGTCTGGCATGCGCCGATGGCCTATGGCTGGGCCCTTGAGGCCACGGCGACCTACTGGCTGATGGAGCTCAGCCTGCTGGCCAGCGCCATCGCGTTCTGGAGCACGGTCTGGTCCCGTCGGGCCGAACCGCCCGCCGTCATCGTCGCCCTGATCCTCACCATGGCGCAGATGGGCCTGCTGGCGGCCCTGATCACCTTCGCCCAGGCGCCGCTCTATGCTCCTCATCTCCTGACCACCCAGGCCTGGGGGCTGAGCCCCCTGGAGGACCAGCAGCTGGCCGGCCTGATCATGTGGGCGCCCGGCGCCCTGCCCTATTTCGCCGCCGTCCTTTGGCTTGCGGCGCGCTGGCTGCACGGCCTGGAGAGAGACGAGGCTTCGGCGTGGCCTGGCTGAAATTCCTGCACATCTCTGCCCTGCTGGTCTGGGCTGCGGGCCTGGTCTACCTGCCCGGCCTGCTTCTAGCCCACCGCGGCGTGACCAATCGCGAGGACTTCATCCGCATTCGTAACGCCAGCCGCTTCAGCTACAACGCCATCGCCTCCCCGGCCGCCGTCGTCGCCATTGGGGCCGGCACGGCGCTGCTGCTCCTGGCCCCTGGCGTGCTGCAGGGGTGGATGTTCCTGAAGCTGGCGCTGGTCGGTCTGCTGGTGATGGCGCACGTCCAGTACGGCTTTGTGCTGACCGCGCTGTCGGAACGCGACAGCCGGCCGCCACGCCGCCGATTGCTCGCCGTCTGGGCCGCGGTGTTCGTGGCGATCTTGGGCATTCTCTGGCTGGTGCTTGAAAAGCCGTTCCTGGGCGTCAGCGCCCTGCCGGCCTGGCTGCTGGAGCCGGGCGGTCTTCAGTCGCTGCTTTCGGACACGCCGATCTGATGCTCGAACACCAGCTTACCGCCGTGCCAGCCCGCGAGACCGACAAACACCAGGCCAAGGCCCGAAAGGAAAAGGCCCCAGGGCAGCACGGCCGCCTCGCGGTCGAACAACCGCAGGCCCCAGTTGGCGGCGATCACGCTCAGCAGCATCATGGCGGCGACCGCATGGCTCCAGGGCTCGGAGCTGCGCCGGATGCCCCGCGAGACCAGCAGTTCGGCCGTGCCGCTGAGGGCGGCTGTCGCGCCCATGGCGAACCCCCAGCCGCTCGTCCAGAGGCCGACCCGGGCGAAGAAGGGATCGGCCGACCACCAGTAGAAGAGATCGGCGCCAAGGGTGGCGCAGACCAACGCGATCGGAAAGGTCACCAGCATGACGTGGATCGGGTGGCCGGCGAGCTGGATGCTCGACTGCACGCGGTCCTCAAATGGATCTCGCGATCGATCCTGCTTCAAGCTGGCCTCCTCCGTCGTCCCCATAGGAGCCGAACGCTGCGGCCCTGCCAAGGGTTCGGCCTGACAGTCACGCTTTTGCTGGCCGGCTGCGACACGCCGTTGTCCACCCTGGCGCCGGCCGGGGACTCTGCGACCGCGATCGCCGTCCTCTGGTGGGTGATGCTGGCCGGGGCGACGATCATCTTTGTCGGCGTGCTCGGAGCGGCGGTCTATCCGCTGATCCGCCGCCGCACCGACGTCGCCCTCCCTGAGAAGGCCATGCTGGTCGGGGGCGGGTTGATCTTTCCCGCCGTCGTGCTGCTGGCTCTGCTGGTCGCCGCCCTGCTGGTGGGTGATCGGCTGAGTCCACGCGGGGAGCCGGACATCCTGAAGATCGAGGCGGTCGCCGAACGCTGGGCCTGGACCTTCCACTACCCCGATGGCCGCACGCCGACGGAAGATGTTCTGCATGTGCCAACCGGCGCGCCGTTCGAGGTCCATGTCACCAGCCGCGACGTGATCCACAGCTTCTGGCTGCCCCGGCTGGGGGGCAAGATCGACGCTATCCCGGGCCAGGTGAACATCATCCGCCTGCAGGTCGCCGAGCCTGGCGTCTATCGCGGCCAGTGCGCCGAGTTCTGCGGCGTCGGCCATGCCGCCATGAGCTTCACCCTGCAGGCCCACGCCCCGGAAGACATCCCATGACAGACGCCCGCCATCCGCCGGCGATGTCCGCCATCGCCCGTCACAAGGCCCTGGAGCGCATCTGGGGCACGCCGAAGGGCTGGGGGGCGCTGTCGGCGGTCAACCATTCCACCGTCGGCCTGCGCTTCATCGTCACCTCGCTCACCTTTTTCCTGATCGGCGGCGTGCTGGCCATGCTGATCCGGGCGCAGCTGGCGGGGCCTGAAACCGACTTTCTGAGCGCGGCGGCCTACGGCCAGGTCTTCACCATGCACGGCACGGTGATGATGTTCCTGTTCGCCATTCCCCTGATCGAGGGGCTGGCCCTCTACATGCTGCCGAAGCTGCTGGGCGCCCGGGACCTGGCCTTCCCCCGGCTCAGCGCCTTTGGCTACTGGTGCTACCTGTTCGGGGGCTCGATGCTGATCCTGGCCCTGCTGGCGGGTGTGGCGCCCGACAGCGGGTGGTTCATGTACACCCCCCTGTCCTCCAAGCCGTTTTCGCCCGGCATCAATTCCGATGTCTGGCTGGTGGGCGTGACCTTCGTCGAGGTCTCGGCAGTCTGCGCGGCGGTGGAATTCATGACCACGGTCCTGAAGATCCGCACCGGCGGCATGGCCCTGCACCGTATGCCGATCATGGTCTGGTACCTCTGGGTGACCGCCGCCATGATGCTGTTCGGCTTCCCGCCCCTGATCCTGGGCAGCGTGCTGCTGGAGATGGAGCGCGCCTTCGACTGGCCGTTCTTCGATCCGTCCCGCGGCGGCAGCCCGCTGCTCTGGCAGCACCTCTTCTGGCTGTTCGGCCACCCCGAGGTCTACATCATCTTCCTGCCCGGAGCCGGGATCATCTCCACCGTCCTGCCGGTCTTCACCGGCCGCAAGCTGGTGGGCTATTCCTGGATCGTGGTGGCGCTGATCGCACTGGGCTTCATCAGCTTCGGCATCTGGGCCCACCACATGTTTGCGACCGGCATTCCGTACCTGTCGCTGGCCTTCTTCTCGGCCGCCAGCACCCTGGTGGTGATCCCCACGGCGGTGCAGATCTTCGCCTGGCTGGCCACCTTGCTCAGCGGCCGACCGCGCATGACCCTGTCGATGCTTTACTTCTACGGCTTCCTGTCGACCTTCGTGATCGGCGGACTGACCGGCGTGATGGTCGCCGTCGTGCCCTTCGACTGGCAGGCCCACGACACCCAGTTCGTGGTGGCCCACCTGCACTATGTCCTGGTCGGCGGTTTCATCTTTCCGGTGCTGGCGGCGATCTATTACTGGCTGCCGCACGTCTCGGGCCGCAAGCACCTGGAGGGGCTGGGGCGCACCGCCTTCGGTCTCATCTTCCTGGGCTTCAACGCCGCCTTCCTGCCCATGCATCTGACCGGCCTGCTCGGCATGCCGCGACGGGTCTATACCTATGGCGGCGACCTGGGCTGGAACCTGCTCAATCTGGTCAGCTCGATCTCGTCCTTCGTGTTGGCCATCGGCTTCGCCCTGGTGCTGGTCGATGTGATCCAGGTGGCGCGCTTTGGCCGCCGCACACGACGCAATCCCTGGAACGCCGGCACCCTGGAATGGGCCATGCCCACGCCGCCACCCGCCTACAATATCGGCTCTCAGCCTGAGGTCGGCGACCGCGACCCCCTGCACGAAGACAGGGATCTGCCCGCGGCCATGGCCCGGGGCGAAGGCTATCTGGGCGAACCCCGCAACGGCTGGCGCGAAACCCTGGGCGTCAACATGCTGACCGGCAAGCCCGAGCAGGTCGTGCTGCTGCCCGGTCCCACCTTCATGCCTCTGTGGACTGCGCTCGCCACCGGCCTCTTTTTCGTGAGCTTCCTCTTCAAGCTCTATCCGGTCTCCGCCCTGGCCTTCGTGCTGATCGTCGCCTGCGTCTGGCGCTGGATGTGGGACTCCGGTTTGCGGCAGGACGCAGAGCCCGTCGCCATCGGACGCGGCCAGACCGCTCCCCCGCACGCCACCACGGCCGACCCGCCCACCCTGTGGGGCATGGTCTTCACCCTCATGGCCAATGGCGTGCTCTTCGGAGCGCTGGTGTTCGGTTATCTCTTCCTCTGGGTCGTCGCCCCCAACTGGCCGCCGCCGGACCTTCTGAGCCGCGAGCCGGTCACGCCACTCCTGCTGATCGCCGCCGTCGCGTGCGGGCTCTGGGCGGTCTCGCGGGCCGCCCGCGCCAACGCCCTTGACGAGCGGGGCTCCAGCCAGGCCGGCCTGTTGATTTCGGCGGGGGCAGGGCTTGGGGTGGCGCTGGCCGCGCTCGCGACGCCGGTCTTCAC
>Ga0208316_1001536_pt1 | contig 13445 bp, 9 predicted proteins | sample MalvireepMed_231_FD_184240 | JGI IMG/M metagenome (GOLD analysis project Ga0208316, IMG submission 184240) | Marine viral communities from the Global Malaspina Expedition - Malaspina viral metaG DeepMed_231 (SPAdes) (version 2) | ecosystem: Environmental > Aquatic > Marine > Oceanic | place... | reverse complement strand
AGCTCGCATTCGCCTTTTTTCCAGTCCTTCACATCAAACGGCTGGCCAAGCTCCGCCGGCGCATCGTGCAGAAGCGGCAGGGTGACCACGTCTTTCTCGACACCCAGGTGGCCTTCGGCCGCCTTGGAGAAGGACTTGGCAATGCCCTTGTAGATTTCCCAGTCACTGCGCGCTTCCCAGGCCGGATCGGTGGCAGCGGTCAGCGGGTGGATGAACGGGTGCATGTCGGAGGTATTCAGGTCGTTCTTCTCATACCAGGTTGCGGTCGGCAGAACGATGTCTGAATACAGACAGGTGGTGGACATACGGAAGTCCAGGGTCACCAGCAGGTCGAGCTTGCCTTCCGGCGCCTGGTCGCGCCATTTCACTTCTTCCGGTTTGGCGCCACCCTCGACACCCAGATCCTTGCCCTGCAGGCCGTTCTTGGTACCCAGCAGGTACTTGAGCATGTACTCGTGACCTTTACCTGAGGAGCCCAGCAGGTTGGAGCGCCAGATGAACAGGTTACGCGGGCAGTTTTCCGGCGCTTCCGGGTCTTCGCTGGCGAAGGCCAGAGATCCGTCCTTCATGGACTTGGCCACGTAGTCCGCCACCTCCATACCGGCCTTCTCGGCTTCCGCGGCAATGGTCAGCGGGTTTCGGTTCAGCTGCGGCGCAGACGGCAGCCAGCCCATGCGCTCGGCACGTACGTTGTAGTCGATCAGACTGCCACCGAATTTGGACTTGTCTGCCAGCGGCGACAGGATTTCATCCACGCCCAGTTTCTCGTAGCGCCACTGGCCGGAGTGAGCATAGAAGAAGGAGGTGGAGTTCATGTGGCGTGGCGGGCGCTGCCAGTCCAGACCAAAGGCCAGCGGCTGCCAGCCAGTCTGCGGGCGCAACTTCTCCTGACCCACGTAGTGGGCCCAGCCACCGCCGCTCTGGCCGATACAGCCACACATGATCAGCATGTTGATCAGGCCGCGGTAGTTCATGTCCATGTGGTACCAGTGGTTCATACCGGCCCCGACAATGACCATGGAACGGCCCTTGGTCTTGTCGGCGTTGTCGGCGAACTCACGGGCGATGCGGATCACTTTCTCGGCCGGTACGCCGGTGATCTGCTCCTGCCAGGCAGGCGTGTACGGCTTCACTTCGCCATAGGAAGTGGCGCCATCGTCGTCACCCAGGCCGCGGCTGATGCCGTAGTTGGCAACCATGAGGTCGTACACAGTCACCACGCGACCTTCGGAGCCATCGGCCAGCTGTACCTTGCGGGTACCCAACTTGTGCTTGAGGATGTCCTTGAATTCCACGTGGTTGTAATGGTCGTGTTCGATACCACCGAAATACGGGAAGGCGACATCGACGACTTCGTCGTGTTTCTCGACCATGGACAGCTGAAGGTTCACATCAGACCCCTTGGCGGTCTGCTTCAGGTTCCACTTGCCCTTCTCACCCCAGCGATAGCCGATGGAGCCGTTGGGCGCAGTCAGTTCACCGGAAGCCTCGTCGATGGCGATAGTCTTCCACTCGGGGTTGTTCTCTTCACCCAGGCCGTCCACCAGATCGCTGGCGCGCAGGAAGCGGCCCGGCACGAAACTGCCGTCGTCTTTCTGTTCCAGCATCACCAGGTAGGGCATGTCGGTGTAGCGGCGAACGTAGTCAGTGAAGTACTCGCTGGGCTTGTCGACATGGAACTCTTTGAGGATCACATGGCCCATGGCCATGCCCAGGGCGGCATCGGTACCCTGCTTCGGGTTCAGCCACTCGTCAGACAGCTTGGAAACTTCCGCATAGTCCGGGGTAATGGCAACGGTCTTGGTGCCCTTGTAGCGTACTTCGGTGAAGAAGTGGGCATCCGGGGTACGGGTCTGGGGTACGTTGGAGCCCCAGGCGATGATGTAGCCGGAGTTGTACCAGTCGGCGGATTCCGGCACGTCGGTCTGCTCACCCCAGGTTTGCGGAGAGGCGGGCGGCAGGTCGCAATACCAGTCGTAGAAGCTCATGCAGACGCCACCGATCATGGACAGGTAACGGCTGCCCGCGGCGTAGGAGACCATGGACATTGCAGGAATCGGAGAGAAACCGATGATACGGTCCGGGCCGAACTTCTTGGCAGTGTAGACGTTAGAGGCGGCAATCAGCTCGTTGACTTCGTCCCAGCTGGAACGGACAAAACCGCCCATACCACGGCGAGGCTTGTACTCGGCGGTCTTGGCGGGATCTTCAACAATAGAGGCCCAGGCTTCCACCGGGTCATTGAACTGGATACGGGCAGCACGCCAGAGCTTCATCAGGCTCTTGCGCATCAGCGGGTATTTCAGGCGATTGGCACTGTACATGTACCAGGAGTAGCTGGCGCCACGAGGGCAACCACGGGGCTCGTGGTTGGGCAGATCCGGGCGGGTGCGGGGATAATCGGTTTGCTGGGTTTCCCAGGTAACCAGCCCGTTCTTCACGTAGATTTTCCAGCTGCAGGAGCCGGTGCAGTTCACGCCATGGGTGGAGCGCACGATCTTGTCATGCTGCCAGCGCTGGCGGTAGCTGTTCTCCCAGTCGCGGTTCACTTCGTGGATTTCACCGTGACCGTTGGAGAACGATTCGCGGTTCTTCCTGAAGTAATTCAACTTGTCGATCAAATGACTCATGGTCTCTCTCTCCATCAACCCGTTTGCCGGATCGTTGTTCCGAATGGAGACCATTGTGTGGGATCAAACCCCTGAAATCTGCGTGGTTACTACCACATAACCCGGGTGTACCACCCTGTGGGTAGGCGACCTATAACCCGGGTTGGAGAAGCATCTTTCGCTCCTCTCTGCGGGCATGTCGGGAGAAAAGCAGCAGGCTGACACTCAGCAACAGGAAGAGAATCATGAATACGGCCGTACGCACGCCCAGCCACAGGTTCAAGCCACCAAACGCAACTGGCAGGACAAACGCAACGGCACAGGCGCTGACCAGCAATACACCGGCAAACAGGGACGCTTCCTGTCGGTTGGCCAGAATCACCATACGCTGAAGGGATCCCATGGCGGTACCCATGGCCACCCCCAGAATCACGACCAACGTGCTTTCAAGGACAACAGGCAGAGCGAACTCCACAACCAGCTCCTCTTCCACGCCGGTAATGAACAAAGTCATGGGGGGATAAGACAGCACCACGAGTGCCATCAGACAACCCGCCAGTGCCCGCGTCGCAACCCGGGCGGAACCGAAATGATCGGACAAGCCTCCGCCGGCCACCTGAGCTACCGCACCGGGAATGACAAACCATTGCGCCAGGCGGGCCCCGGAATCCAGCGTAAGACCATACTGGCCTGAGAGGAAATCCGGAAGCCACAACGCCAGCGCAAAGAAACTGCCGGCAACCACACCGAAATACAAACACAGGGGTAGATTCCGACCCTGCCGGATCACCCCGAGAATTTCTCTGGCTGATCGTTCACGGCTTTCGTCTTCTTCACCCGTGGCGTCGGTCAGCATAATCAACAGCGCGATCACCAGAAGCAGGGTAATGAGGTAGGCCAGAGGTACGCCCTGCCAGGAGAACGCCTCATGGAACAGCGGCACCAGATAATAGTTGAAACCCGCTCCGGTTACCCCGGAGCCAAAAACCCCGAGCACGAGACCCAGCCGCCTGGGCTGGCAATGGCTGACCACAAACTGCAGACCGGCGCCGTAGAAGCCGCCCGCCAGCCCCAGTCCGGCGGCGGCAATAAGGTAGCCAATGTAGGTGTTTGTCAGCAGCAGTATCCCCATGCACACAGCAAGACCGCACAGACACAACAGCATGACTTCACGGGCACCATATCGCTGCGCCGCAAGCCCGGCCGGAATCGCAAGTATGGCGCTGACCGCCATGGGCATGGCCAGAAGAACCCCAAACTGCAAACTGCTCAGACCCAGGTCGGCTCGGAGATGCACGCCGGCAACCGCAAACAGTGTCCAGCAACCGGCAGCCACCACAAAGCCGGTCAGCGCCAACGGCAACACTACTGCCAGAGATGCTAACCTCTCTTCATCCCGTTCCGATTGCATTACACGCTCCCTGAATCCCATTCTTTAGTCTCGACTTTTGCCTGAACACGGGTCAAAGGCTATGATGGGTTATAAACCATTGGGGTAATTGACTATCCTCAAGGAGGTATCACGACGGCGCGTTTTCCACGATAATTTTGCTGCCTGTCACTATCCACATCCCTCGAGCCTTGAAGCTATCCATGACCTCCAGAAGCCCGCTAGTAAATCGACTGGCTGTTGTTATCGGCGCCATCGTGCTGACGGCCATTGTCAGCATGGCCACCACTCTGGCTGTGTCCAACAGCATTGAGGGCAATGCCACTGCTATCAACCTTGCCGGTTCACTGCGTATGGGAGCATTCCAACTGGCGGCAAGATCGGCCTCTGAAGATCCCGTAGAAAACACTGACACCCTTGATCAACGCATTGAGGAGTACGAGGACAGGCTCAGGGATCCCGCCATCATCCGTTCCATTCCCCGCACCGATGATCATCCCCTCGTCGAACAATATAAAACCGTGGAATACGGCTGGGCCAATCAGCTCAGGCCGTCACTGGAGAGCCACCAGACTGGCGCCCCTCTATCCGCCGAAATGATCACGACAGTGGAGAGCTACACGGTAGAAGTGGATCGCTTGGTCTCCATGCTGGAACAACGCACCGAGGCCAGAATCGACCTGCTGCACCTTATCCAGATCATCAGCATGGTGTTCTCGGTATTGATTGTTCTCGCCCTGTTTCTGGACCTCAAAAACCGCATTCTCCGGCCGCTGCGGAAACTGGTGGGCATTGCCACCGCCGTGGGCGAACAGGATTTCAGCCACAAAGCCGATCTCAAAGGCTCCGATGAGCTGGCACAACTGGGCCAGGCCTTTGACCAGATGACCAGTGAACTGGCGCTGACCTACTACGAGCTTGAAAGCCGGGCCAGGCAGAAAACCGAGGAACTTGAAATCAGCCATGCGGCTCTGCAAGTAATGCACTCCGCCAGCCGAGGGCTGTTCGCCAATCATGATCTGTGCAGTGGCGCCATCCCGATGCTGCAGGATCTGGAGCAGTTGCTGGGCATCGGTCCCATCCGCCTGTTCCTGCATGACAAGGAATCGGCAGAACCGGTGGAGGCCATTACCACTGCCACACCCAAACGCCCCTTCTATTGCCGGGATCACCATTGCAATGCCTGTCTGGTAACCCCCGAGGTCTATGATGAGATGCCGCTGGAAAATAATGATGGCCGGCGGCTGTTGCTGCCAATCCGAACTCCCGGGCAGTTGCTGGGCACACTGGAGGTCTGGTATCCGGCTGAAAAAGGATTACCGGAGACCTCGCGCCGCCTGCTGGAGACCCTGACCGACCAGTTGGCAACTGCCATTTTCCTGGAAAAACAGATCACCGAAGAACAACAGCTGACGCTGGCAGAAGAACGCACGGTGATTGCCCGGGAGCTACACGATTCCCTGGCACAATCGCTCTCGTACCTGAAAATGCAGGTGACCCGTCTGCGCCGGCTGAACATTGATGGCGAGCAGAAGCCCATCCACGATGACATCCTGGATGAACTGAGCACTGGCCTGAACAGCGCCTACCGCCAGCTGCGGGAACTACTGGCCACCTTCCGGCTGAAACTGGATACGCCTGATCTGGCGACTGCCCTGCGTAAAACCATCGACGAATTCTCAGAGCGCCTCGGTAAACCGGTAGCGTTTGAATACAACCTGCCGCCCCAGACGCTGTCGCCCAATGAGGAAATCCACACCCTGCAGATCATTCGTGAAGGGCTGGCCAATGCCGTCAAACACGCCGATGCCACTGACATAGCTGTAAAAGTAGTGTTCGATTCACCACAAGTGCGGGCCAGCATACAGGACAATGGCAGGGGATTACCGGGTGGCGACCAGCCCGTGAACCACTATGGCCTGATTATCATGCAGGACCGTGCCCGCACACTCGGCGGCAAGGTCAATGTGCGAAACAGGGATGAAGGCGGCGTGGAAGTCGCGCTAACATTCGTACCCAAGAGCCGCAACCTGATTCCAACGGAAACTACGCCGGCCTGAGCCGAGCGCAGGACAAAAGAGAGAAACAATGTCTGAGACACCCGCAAGCATTCTGTTGATCGACGACCACCCGCTGCTGCGCCAGGGCATCAAACAGCTGATCGGCATGGAAGACGACATGGAAGTGATCGGCGAAGCCAGCAATGCCGCCGATGGCATCCGTCTGGCCACCGAGCTGGAGCCGGACCTGATCCTGATGGACCTGAACATGCCGGAAATGGACGGCATCGAAGCCCTGAGAAAGCTCAGGGAACAGAATGTCAGCTCGCGCATCGTTATGTTTACTGTCTCAGACCAGGAAGACGATGTGGTCGCGGCATTGCGGGCGGGCGCCGACGGTTACCTGCTCAAGGACATGGAGCCCGAGGACATGATCGCCCAGTTGCACCAGGCGGCGGTGGGCAAGATGGTGATCAGTGACCGCCTCACGACCCTGCTGGCTGAAGCCCTGCGTTCCAACAAACCGCAGCAGACCAGCCGTCCCGACTTCGACAGCCTGACGCCGCGGGAGAAAGATATTCTCCGGCTGATTGCCGAAGGCCTGTCCAACAAGATGATCGGGCGTAAACTCGACATCAGTGACGGCACTGTCAAGGTCCACGTCAAGCACCTGCTGAAAAAGCTGAACCTGCGCTCGCGGGTGGAAGTCGCCGTCTGGGCGGTCGAGGAAGGCTTGCACAAGGGCTGACTGTTCATTCCCCTGAGTTATATCAAATCCGTTTATTGCGGTTTGAGGTAGGCTCTCCCTGTCTGTTTCATGATTTCAGGAGAGCCTGCCATGCTGCCTACCCTGCCCAGTTTCGGCAAATTGCCCACACCACCCGGGTTCGCGCAGCTGCAACGCCTGAGCAATCAACTCCAGCACAATCCCCTTGCGGGCCAGACCCTAGCCGTGATCCGGGAGTATGCCCCGTCACCGGTGCCACTCCTGAACGGCATTGATCAGCGAATGCCCGTCGCCCTGAAACAACTGGCAGCGGAAGCGCCCCTCAACCGGCTTTTCTCGGACGCCATTGCAGAAGGTGAATTCGACGATTTCGAGGGCCGTCGAATCCGCCTCGAAATCAATGGCGGCCAGCCAGGCATTACCCTCGGTTATTGGGCCGGGCGCCTGCGGGTGCTGAACGGTCCTGGTGAAGCCACTATCCGGGGGTCCGTTGGTGCATTCCGTACATTGGCGGAACGAAAGCAAGACCCCGATCAGTTGTTCTTCCAGCGCCGGCTGGTTATCGAGGGGGATACTGAACTGGGGCTGGCCCTGAAAAACCTGCTCGACAGCCTGGACTGGCATCTGCGGCTCAGGGATTTTCTGAAACCCTGGTAAGCGCCCATTCCGGGAACGTTCTCCAACGGTTAATCCAGGCAGGGATCAGGGGCGCTTCAATGGGCGGAGACATGGCAAATCCCTGAGCGCATTCGCACCCGAGGCTCAGCAGAATCTCACCTTGCCTGACACTTTCCACGCCCTCCGCAACCACCTGCTTCCCGAAAACCCGCGACAGACCGATCACCCCCTGAAGAATTGACAGGTTTTCACTGTCATCCTCAATGCCGGATACAAACTCCCGATCGATTTTCAGAGTATCGACAGGAAGGCGCTTGAGATAAGACAACGATGAGTAGCCAGTACCAAAGTCATCCAGGGAGAAGGTCACCCCAAGCTCACGGCAATCCGCAATGGTCTGTACGGCTTTGTCCAAATCCCCAAGTGCAGCGGTTTCCAGGATTTCCAGATCTAGCCTGACAGGGTCAACCCCCGGAAAGCCAGACAGGATTTTTTGCAGGTGCCCGGCAAAGTGATCAGACTGAAGATGGTTAGCGGCGATGTTAACGCTGACATTGACCCTGACACCCTCTTGCTCCCAGCGCTGTATCTGCAGCAGCGAGTTTCTCAACACCCATTCACCAACCTGAATATTCAGCGTGTGATGCTCAATCGCCGGCAGGAAGTAACTCGGAGGGAGCAGCCCTTCCCGGGGATGTTGCCACCGGATCAGCGCTTCAACGCCCAAAACCTCTCCAGTCCGGAGATTAACCTTGGGTTGAAAATAAAGCCGGAACTCATCCTGGTTGAGCCCCCTGCGGATGTCCTCCAGTAACAACTGACGGGCTCGATACTGGCTCCGCTCGCCGGCATCAAGATACAGCCAGCCACTGCGCATCTCGTGTTTTGCCCGATACAGGGTATTATCCGCCTGCCTCAGCAAGCTGTCTGCGTCCTCAACGGCGCCATCCGGAAACAGGACAACACCAGCCGTAAACCCCGCAGAAACCTCAACACCGTCGAGTTCAAAAGGCTGACTGGCCGTCAAACGCAGAGCTTCCAGCCGCGACTCGGCTTGGCTGGCATCCGGCAGCAACAATGCAAACTCATCACCACCTGTTCGCGCCAGGCAGGCATCCGCCGGGATCGCATCCAGCCACCGCCGGGACAGCAAGCCGAGCATTCGGTCTGCCGCATCTTCTCCCAGACAGTCGTTGAGATCCTTGAAATTATCAAGATCAATAGACACCAGGGCTGCCGAGTTCTCAGCTCTCACTTCATCTGCAAGGTATTCACGAACTCGTCGGACGATGCCGTTTCGGTTCCAGAGGCCGGTCAAGGCATCGGTATAAGCGAGCGTTTCCAGATGGTGCTGATATTCTCGGGCTTGTTCTTCCAGGGCCTGATTCAGCCTTTCATGCTGTATTCGGGACAGCTCGTCTTCGGCCCTCAAGCGGGCCATTTTCTCCCGCATTAACTGAATCGTGCTTGATGAAAGCTTTCCGTAAATTTCCAGCAGCGCGTTGACCAGCACCGAGGCGGAACCGCTCAGCTCTGCATCGACCCGGTTTTTTGCCTCACTGACTTCCAGGCCTTGCTGAACCAACTCAACCGTCAGAGCCATTCGGCGATCTGATTCGAGGATATGGAAGGCTAACCAGCGTGTGAGGAAGTCAAACAGTCTGGTTAACACCTCTTCCTGAGGTTCGCGGCTGTTGCGCAGCTCCTCAACCTGCGCAAAAAACATCTGGTGTGACTCGCGGTGGCTTTTCGCCATCGCTGCTTCACTGAGGGTTTTGTTCCAGATCGCTTCCTCGTATTCAAAATGAAACGCCGCGTAGGTGAGCAACTCATCAAGAATCTGATCGGGCGTTAACTCGGAGGTATCCGATGCAAAGTGCCACGCCAGTCGATTCAGGATATTGACCAGCACCTTGTGCTGTTGATCAATATCATCAATGCCGGTCTCGAAATTCCGGTTCCAGGGGAAGATTTCGAAGGCATTCGGCACATTATTGGTCACAGAAGGACTCCCAAAACGGCAACCACCGTCTTGAGCATAGTTCAACTGCCAATAAATGTAGTTGTTTTAAATCAGAGAGCGGGCTGCCTCAGAGCTGGTCGCTCAACGCAAAATCCCGCAACGCCACCGCATTATTATGGTCGGTATCTTTGGCGGCAAATACCAGCGTGACGCGTTTGTGCTCTTTGAGGATCTGCCGGAACAAATCCAGGTCCTCTGCGGCCCCATCAGACTTGAGCTCTTTGAAGTAGCGGTCTCGAAACCCGGGCCATCTGTCCGGGTCATGGCCGAACCACTTCCGCAATTCTGTAGATGGCGCAAGCCCTTTCAGCCAATGGGCAATGTCTGCGTCTTCTTTGGCAACGCCCCTGGGCCAGATGCGATCCACCAGAATACGCGGGCCATCTGAGCGGGCAGCGTGGTCGTAGGCTCGTTTCAGGCGGATGTCCATAGAAACCTCCCAACCGGCTAATGGTGTCCTTGAGCCTAGCCTTCACCCCCTATGAATTCAAAACCCGCCATGACATAACGCATTTACCGCATCTCAAAAAACTCCCGATGCATCCGCCGGGCAGGCAGGCCCCATCTGCGGAATTCGTTGAACAGGGTCCGGGCCATGCCCAACGGGCCGCAGAACCACAGGCTGGCGCCTTGCCAATCCGGCACCGCATCGCGAATTTCCTCCGGTGTCAGTCGGCCTTCGGTACGACTGCATCGAATAACCAGGTTAACGGCCGCCGCGTAGAAAGCCCATTCTCCCTGGGTTTCTGCCAGCCCCCGCTGCCCCCTGAACCAGGCTTCCAGGCCGGCGAGTTGCTGTCCGGCCCCTTTGCCGGCCGGCTTCTCCAGCCAGCCCCAGCCCACCATCCACGTGGTGCCCTTGGCCCACCACCAATGCAACGTAGCCAGCACCAGTGAACCAATGCCCAGCCATTTGTGCAGCCGGTACACCTTGTCCAGGCCACCAACCCAACGCTCCAGAGACCGGAGACGCAGTGCCAGTACCAACGCAACCGCCATCATCACTACGGCCAGAATGCCGGAAAACTGCACAAACACAGAGCGGAACGGAAAGTAAGCGAAGGGGGAAACCCACAGGCTGTCGGAAACAAACCACAGGACGCCGACCAAAGCAGTCAGACCCCAGAAAAATAGCGGGACGCGAGCCATAACAATAAACCCCAATGCAGTTTGAGTACCCTAGCAAGCTACTCCTGGTACATCGGCTATCTATTGACCTCAATCAACGCTCAACGGGCTTTACACAGACTTTACGATCAGATCCATTCCCGGCTTGCCGTACCAGTACCCGTTACATGGCGGGGCCTCCACCAGCTGCAGCGGGTCGGCGACCAGCACTTCCCCCCGGCGCACCTGATCAAAGCGTTTGACCACTTGTTCCATCCCTTGATGCTCCGGGCTCAGTCGCACGGTACTGACACCCATACGCTCCATCTCCGGTAGTTCCCTCATCAGGTCGTAGCGCGAGCCGGAGAGCGTGGAAATGCCATTGATCCGGAACAGTTCCTGGCTTTCCCTGGAACGCAGTTCCATGCCACCTGGATGCTCCAGGCAACGGAATTCGCAGTTGTCTTTAGGCAGGTTGTAATGACGGGCAGTGAAACAGCGAGACGACCAGGCCAATGGCAGGAAGCCCCAGGAGAATACCTCGGCGGGCAGATCCAGGCCGTCGGCCTTCAGCTCCCGGATCAGCTGCTCCAGGGTTTCCTTGCCCAGTTCCACCGGCAGGTTCCAGCCCTGCAAGCCCTGTCTGGCCAGGATCTTCAGGGTGGCCACGTTGTAGATGTTCATGGACGGGCCGGTGATAAACGGAATCTTGTTACGAATCGCCACCTGCAGGGCGCTCTGGTCGTTAGCCTCTACCAGAAATTCATCCTGCTCACAGAACCGGCGCAGACGGCGCAGGTCCGCTTCGGACTCGATCAGCGTGAGGGTGGAGAGCACCACATTCTTACCGCAGGCTTTCAGGTCCCGGGCCAGGTCCAGCCAGTCATCAGGCTTCAGTTCGCGCCGGCGGGAGCACACCACTTCACCCAGGTAGATGGTATCTACTGGCCACTCCGCAGCTTTGGCGTAGAAATCGAATACGGATTGCTTGGACCAGAACCACAGAATCGGGCCAAGGGAGAGTTTCATCATAGCGGGCAAAACCTTATTTCCACTTGCGATGGTAGGCCCCGATGGTGGTCAGGCCACCTTCGGAAAGACCGGCGAGGGTGCTGTTCCAGGCACTGTCCACAGCGAAGTTGTCCGGAGTGGCCCGAACCCGGTCCAGGGCCTGGCGCCAGGTTCGGGCAACATCCGCAATGTAGGCCGGGCTGCGCTGGCGGCCCTCGATTTTTACTGCGCTGATACCCAGCCCCTTCAATTCCGGCAGAAGATCCAAGGTATTCAGACTTACCGGCTCTTCGATGGCATGGTACACGCTGCCCTCCACTTCAAACCGGCCCTTGCACAGGGTTGGGTAACCGGCGGATTCACCGGGGCCATAGCGATCAATGAGCACTTCATTCAGGCGGGATTCCAGCCCCTGAGAGGTTTCCTGCCAACGCACCGCCTTGGCCGGTGAACAGGCACCCCGGGTGTTGGGGGATTCATCCGTGAGGTAAGAAGACAGGTAGCAGCGACCCTCCGCCATAATGCACAGGCTGCCGAAGGCAAAAACTTCCAGCTCCACTGGGCTATGCTTGGCCACACCCCGAACCTGATCCAGAGACAGCACACGCGGCAGCACTGCCCGGCGGATATCGAAGTTGTCCTTGTAGAACGACAGGGCCTCATGGCTGGTGGCAGAACCCTGAACCGACAAATGCCGGGGGATATCCGGGTGCCTGTTTGCAGCGTAATCCAACAGCCCCATATCGGCCAGGATAATGGCATCCACCCCGAGACCTGCAGCACGATCCACCGCGGCTTTCCAGTGTTCCCAGCCATCCGGTTGCGGATAGGTATTGATGGCACAGAACACACGACTGCCTTTTGAATGAGCGTACTCAATGCCCTCGGCTGCACGTTTGTCGTTAAAATTCAGGCCAGCAAACTGGCGGGCGTTGGTACTGTCCCGGAAGCCGAAATAGACCGCATCGGCTCCATTGTCCACGGCGGTTTTAAGGGCGGGAAGGCTACCAGCCGGGCATACAAGTTCCATGATTTTCTCCGCTGAGCACGTTGCCGTGCACCTTACCGGTCAGCGACTTAGCCCACCTTGACCTTTGTCAGCGGATTGACCGAAACAGGGAACCTACCCATTTGGTAGTACTCTACGCATTGGCACTTATCAGCCCTGAACCCCCCTTAAAACCAAAGCATTAACTATTCATTACAAGCACTTACACACGGAAATCTACCCCTTCAGGTACCCCAAGGCGCTAATGGTCTGAACTGCTACACTTGCCCACAATGGAACCCATTCTCAATGATGAGGCCCTCCCATGACTCTTATCAACAACCTCTCCATGCGAGGCAAGCTGATTACTCTGGTTCTTCCGGCTCTCCTGGTCATCAGTTTCTTTGCGCTCCAGAGCATCTTCCGTAGTGTGGATGATCGGGAAAACATGCAACAGCTTCAAACCATGGTTCAGCTGGCTGAGCTTGGAGACCCTCTTGTCGAGGCATTACAAAAAGAACGCGGCCGTTCAGCCGTATTTCTCTCCAGCAGCCGGGAATCGGATGGCGAACGTGAAGCGGCCCGCACCCTGCAGTCCCAGCGACAGGACACCGACAGGAACCTCGCAGCCTACCGTGCAGGCATCAAAGCACTGGCCGAAGTTGCCAGCTTCGACAGCACCATTCAGGCCAGTCTGGACAGATTTCAGCGAGACATTGGCAGTCTTTCAGGCCTGCGCCGTGACATCGATGACAGGACGATGGCCGGGGCCGAGTCGGGCAGCCGCTACACTGCCCTGATTATGGAAGTCATCAATCGTCTTCCCCTGATGGTTCGCCGGGCATCTGAGCCCGAGCTTGCCCGGCAGATCAATGCCTACCTTGCCCTTGCCGAAGCTGCCGAAATGGCAGGCCGTGAACGGGCTGCAGGGGCGTCACTGTTGCGCAGCGGCGACTTCGACTTGCCTGCGGT
>Ga0208316_1001531_pt1 | contig 13470 bp, 7 predicted proteins | sample MalvireepMed_231_FD_184240 | JGI IMG/M metagenome (GOLD analysis project Ga0208316, IMG submission 184240) | Marine viral communities from the Global Malaspina Expedition - Malaspina viral metaG DeepMed_231 (SPAdes) (version 2) | ecosystem: Environmental > Aquatic > Marine > Oceanic | place... | reverse complement strand
CTGCTCGCCAGTCTTGGCCAGAGCAACCACATCCTCAACATCCAGGGCGCTCAGGGCGTCATTGATTTTCTGGGTCAGATTGTTGTGCTCGAGGAACTCGCGAAAGGCTTCAGCGGTGGTGGCAAAACCGCCCGGAACGGAGACACCCGCTGCCGACAGATTGCTGATCATCTCACCGAGGGATGCATTCTTGCCGCCTACGCGCTCAACGTCATCTTTCCCCAGGTCCTGAAACCAGACTACATATTCCGCCAAGGTCGTCTCCTTTTTACGTATTACCGTTGATTACTGGCCTGAACCGGCTCTAATCGAGCCGACATTCTACTCAAAACCCGCACAGTTTGCCCGCCCCACGTCGTAATTTGGGTACGAGTTTGGTCAATCCCTGCATCTGAAGCCTGTCATACCCCTTTCCTGGGCACTATCCCCTTGAAAATGAAAGGGTAATTAACCTGCGAGCTTGCCCATGCGGCGCAGTTTAGAAGGATGTGAAGGCAGGGACAACGTTCAAGGTGGGATTTCCCGGATTTGAAACGCCAGCTAGCCGAAGATAGCACTGGCCCCAACTCCCTACGAGCTCTAGACTGTGATCATTGAAAACAATGACTTACACCCGGCCGTAGGGGTGACGCTTGAGACGCGAATGACTGGAGCCACGTCTTCGCAAGTAGATTTGCGGCTCAAGCGCCGCTCCTACAGCACATAAAACGGCTGAACCCAATGAAAAGAACCGCATTCTACCTCTCTGACGGAACCGGCATCACCGCTGAAACCCTCGGCCACAGCATGCTCAGTCAGTTCGGTGATATTGAATTTGTGCAGGTCACCCTGCCCTTCGTCCAGTCCGATGAGCAGACCCGCGAAGCGGTAGCCCGTATCAACAAGGCCTCACAAGAAGACGGCCAGAAACCCGTGGTCTTTTCCACCCTGGTAAACAACGACCACCGCTCCCTGCTACACGGCTGCGATGCCCTGGTACTGGACCTGTTCGGCGCCTTCCTCAACCCCCTGGAGGACGAACTGGGCGTACGCTCCAGCCACAAGATCAACCAAAGCCACGCCATCCGCGACGCGGAGTCCTATCGCATCCGTATCAATGCCGTGCATTTCGCCTTGGACAACGACGACGGCGCCCGTACCCGCCACTACGATCAGGCGGACGTAATCCTTATCGGTGTCTCCCGATCCGGCAAGACCCCCACCTGCCTCTACCTGGCGCTGCAGTTCGGCCTGTTCACCGCCAACTACCCGCTCACCGAGGACGACTTCGACGACCTGCGGTTACCCAAGCCGCTGGTCGAGCACAAACAAAAACTGTTCGGCCTCACCATCAACGCCGACCGCCTCAGCGCCATCCGCAGCGAACGCAAAGCCGGCAGTAAATATGCCTCCTTGAGGCAGTGTGATATGGAGTTAAGAGCCCTGGAGGCCATGTACAACAAGCACAACATTCCATACTTGGATGCCACAGAGTTGTCGATCGAGGAAATAAGTACGCGGGTGTTGGCGATGAAGGGGCTGGAACGGCGGCTGCAGTAGCTTGTGGCGGGAGGAAGCAAATCCCGGGTGTAGCCGACAGTCATAAAAGCGGACCTCCCCTTTCGACGGAAAAGGGGAGGTGTTAATCGGATCAGAGCAGACCGCAGTCGCACGCTACGGGCAAACCCCCGCCCCGCTTCCTTGGCGTTGATCAATCACTACAAACTCGTTCACCGGCAGGTCCTCACAGACCAGCTCGCTGCCATCAGGCCAGGTGACGCTGAGTCTTTGAATGCTGTCGGCGTAACCCAGACCAAAATGCATATCCGGAAGGTTCTGGCTATTGAAATTGGAATTGGCCTGGCTGACTCGCATCATGGTCTGTTGGCCGAACTGACGCCCCACATCCGCCGTGACATACACTTTTGCACCCAGCGCATCTGTGTTCGGAGATTCACCAACCAGTCGCACATTCAGGAAACGGCTACTATAGCCATTGCCCGTCTTGTTCTCAAAAAATTGCAGTCTGTTTGAATGATCAAAAACTGCGATATCCACATCGCCATCCCTGTCGTAATCAAAACAAGCAAGGCCTCTACCTTCAGAAGGAAGGGTCAACCCCCACTCTGCTGAGCGATCATCAAAACTGCCATTGCCATTGTTGATAAACAGCTTCGGGGGTTTCTGCTGAAACTCTGATTCAGTTATCTCATTCCAGCGAGCCCTCAGTGCCTCAAATTTATCTGTTTCACTTTCGGGCAGGCCTGCAATATCAGCTATGTAACCAAAACCATTAACGTGGAAAATATCGAGAAATCCATCATTGTTGAAATCGAAGGAACAGGCACCCCATCCCCAACCACCGTCACGCAAACCGGATTGCTCCGTTACGTCGGAAAAGGACATTGCTCCATCTGCGCTTTCATTTCTGTAAAGACGGTTTCCCGAGACGCCCCAGTTTGCTTCTGCTTCGCCGTCAGGGTCGAGAATAGATGTGACAAACCAATCAATTTTTCCGCGATTTTCAAAATCACCGGTTGTCGAACCCATGCCGTTTTCATCGGTAATCACATCTCGATCAGTAATATTGTTGAAGAAACGCCAATCAGTGTCAGCGACCTCATCAGAGGTAATATTTTCCAACACGCTGGATGTGCCAAAATCCGATGCAATAAGGATATCCTGGAATGAATCACCATTTAGGTCATGGAACAGTGGCGTAAAGTTGAATGATTGATCAACCGTCGATGTTGTCAGATTGATCTTATTATCAAAAGGCTCAAGAGTGGATCCATCCGTCATTTGCATAAAGGCCGGCGCCGCACCGGCAAGGCCCTGGCCGGGCCAATGGCCCATATAAAAGCCTGGATAATCGTGATTACCAACAAAGCCAAATGAAATACCGTAGACCGAACGGGACATGGGCAATGTGGCTAGATTTACATATTTACCGTCCTCGTTTATCGCAAAAACCGGTGTTGCGGCGCCCTCTTCCCACATATTCCCGAACAGTAATTCACGATTATAATCACCGTTCAAATCTGCATAAGCAGACCCGGTAAAACGCGCATGAGGAAGCGGCTCTTTAAAAAGCTCCGATTGTGAAAAAGACTCGCCCGCCTCGTTCGTATAAAAGACAACCCCCGAGACGTCACCCCCAGAAAAGATCAGGTCAGGCCAGCAATCATTGTCCAGATAGGTAGAGCTGACGCCGCCTGCAATCATTACGGCTTCGGTCTGGGCATTGCTGCCACCAAACCAGGTTTCATAGTGGAAACCATGTTCTTTTGTAAGCCCAAGGGAAAGCGCCCTTTCCTGGAATTCATTCACGCCAGTATTGCTGGCAACCGTGTTAACGCCACACTCATCGTTCAGCTCAGGGAAAGTCCCATTTCCAACAACAGGAAAATCCAGAGTAAAACTCTTTGGATACTGCTCCGGCGTTACCGTGTCGACGAATGGCGGCACTGGCATATCACCCTCGACCAGAAGATAACCGTCCGGATCATCCGATGCATCCGGAGCCCACTGGGAGATACAATCGATATCATTCACACATTTATCGGTAAGCGTATTCAGGAATGCACTCAAGGCTTCCACGCTACTTTCCGACAAGGGGCCAGGAAGGAGTTGTTCTGCCTGTGAGAAAGAAGGATGAGCCAAGCTTTGGCGGGTCAATTCCTCGGCCAGGGGATAAAGTAGCCTGCCATTATTATCAAACTGATCAAGATGGCCAAGCTCCCAGTCAAAAACATCGATTTGGGAGAGAGGGTCAGCGTGATAACGAATCAACTCATTCAGATCTGAAAAAGTCCCCGCGTGCCCCCAGGGAGCCGTAACTGCCACATTAAGCAAACTGGGAACCCGGAAGCTGTACCAACTGTCATCTTCCCTGGTCGAGTGCCAACGGCCCCGATCTTCCCTGTCTGCCCGTAAAAACCCCCGGCCAATTTGTGGGAAACCGACATTGTAAAAGTCTTCATTGGTAAATCTGTCACCGGAATGACATTGGTAACAACCGGCACCACCTTCGCTGATATCGGAATAAAACAGCTTGGCACCAACCTTTGCTTTATCTGTAATCCGAGCATTTTTTTGTCCGGATGTAACGGAGGAAGGCAAGGCATCAAGATAGTCATGCCATGCATTGTCAACAAACACCTGGGAACGAATGTAAGAGGCTAACGCAATCTGGATTTTTTCCAGAGTCATCAGATCCTGCAAGGGCACATCAGGAAAGGCATCCCGGAATAGAGTCTCCCACTTGGCAGAAGCCGCCACGGGAATATAGTCATTATCGGCCTGACCTCGGAGTCTGGCGGCAAGTCGCTCCCGGAAGATTTCCGGATTACTGATATCAGAATACAGGAATCCGCGCATTTCATTGGGGTTTGTCAGAGGAAACTTGACCATGGTTTCCAGTAGCCCCCCTCCCGGAAAAACCTCTCCCAAATTACCGGATTCAGGGTTATTGATCAGCTGCCCCATACCGCCATGCACAACATCCGGATCCGAGGAAAACACCCGCCCATCAAACAACAAGGCCCGGTCCATCAGCCCCACATTGAAGACCGTCATGTTGTTTCTGTGCATATTGGGCCCATCATCCCTTTGGGGATCAGCATCCCTGGAATGATCCACCTTACGTTCAGGCCCGACTATAGACGGGTCATCAGGAACCACTCCTACAGAAAGGGAAAGTCCATCGGATCCGCCAAATTGGGGCAAATGGCATGTTGCACAGGCAACATCAAAACCGCCGGAAAGGGTTTGAGAAAAAAACAACACCTGTCCCAGCTTCACAAGGGAATCCTCACTGGGCTTGATTGGCTGGAGATTCCTTGGCGAAGCGGGGTCACCCGTCAACACGTGAGCCTTCATTTCTTCAAAAAGCGCAGCGTCAAGCGGTTCAGGCTCGGGTTCGGGTTCAGGTTCGGGTTCAGGTTCCGGGGTTGGATCCGGATTACTGGTGTCATTCCCGCCTGCAGGAGCACCTCCGCTGGACCCACCGCCGCCCCCGCAGGCACTCAGTAGAAACAGGGAAAGAAATACTGCAAGGATGGCTTTCATGTTTGCTTTTACCCGTCTTCTGTAAGCACAGAACCTGTGCCTGCAGGGAATCAATCAAGTTGAGGTTTGAGTGTCAGGGTGGCGCCCCAGTGACCACTCGGAATGGCAATTTTACCAAGGTTGTCACCACTGAAAGAAACATCATTAATGACGAGCGGTTGCCCTGCAGCGCCCCCCGGCAAGGTGGAACCAGATATAGCGTCGTTAAGCCGGCCCGCGGCTGTCTGCCCGATCAAAATATCATTATCAATACGAAGCGCAGGCCGTGAGCCCGGGGAAATTTCTCCTACTCCGCGTAGATCCACAACGCCGTTGGTAAACGCAATATCGCCTCTGATATCGGCAAGGCGGATTTCCACATCCCGTCGATTGGGCTCAGCCAGGGCAATATAACTACCGCTACCACTGGCCAGGGTGTTAACGCCTGCGACCTGGAAATCAGGGTCATTCAAGTCACCCAGGCGCATAGCCAGGCTGTAACCAAGAAAGTTTTGAGGCTCACCCACAGGAACTGAAACAGCCGGATCAGATGGGGAAAAACGAAGATTGATCAACCCTTCCAGGTTGGTATCAAAGAACAAGCCTTCAACGGACTCGTTGTTGGTTGCCAGCGTTGAACCCCCAAAAGTCCCTCTGAAATTTAGGCGCGCCTGCTGAGACAATAGATCAAGCCCGCCACTGTAAAGACCTTCCGGTGCGAGATCATCAATTGGCTTCAGCCAAAAACGCATGTCATTGGCGCCGATAAGGAGATTGGAACTCAGAAAGCCGATACCAACGCCATCCGTCTCAAACTCGGTATCCGCAATCAGGAAATGGCTGCCCTGCTCCCAGTTCATTCCCTGCTGATCAATGGTATTAAAAGTTTGTGACATGATCAGCAGGTCAATGATCAAGCCGGCATTATTATCCGCCGGGTTACCACCGGGATACAGATAAATATTGCCATCAATGTTAGCCAGAGAGTAAATAAGGCCCCAATTGAAATCACGGGTGACCGTTCCATTTTCCACCAGGCGTACGGCATTGGAATTTGACAGCAGATTACCGTTGCGAACCAGCACGGCCAGCCCGTCTGCCCCGGTCACAGAGCCTGCTGTAGTACCATTGGCGTCAGGGTCAAAATACTGGATATGCCCGGGGGCCAGATCAAGCGGTTGCTGACCCGCTAGGCCGCAGGCAGAACCAACAGAGCCAGGCCCCGCATTACTGCCACCAAAGCACAAACCACCGGGAATCTGGTTACCGTTCAGTGAATCCAGTGCCACCAGCGGGAAGTCCATACCGTAAGGATTGCCGGCAAAGGCGCTCCAGTCACTCAGCTCGATCTGGACACCGCCCCCCACTTCACCCAGCACCCAGCGGAAGTGTTCTGCACCGTTGGCAGTGTCGTCACTGTTAATATAGTTCCAGCGTGCACTCATGGTCAGGCCATCGGATGGATTCTCCCAGTCATTACCATCCCAGATACCTCTTCCACGCCAGATCAAATCCACATCAGAGACACCCCCACTCCAGCCAAAGCGCAGCAATGAGAGTTCATCATTATTGACAACAAAACCGTCAGCACCTCTGTCGTACTGCCAATCCGCTTCCAGGCGCAGGTCAATTCTGTCTGCCTTGTGGATCAAGCCAGAGCCCATACCGTAAGGGTCGTCTGCCGCAGCGATGATCCCCAGGTTGCCATTAATGAAGTTCCAGCGAGCTTCCAGATTATTGAACAAAAGAAAGGGGTCATTCTCTCGCTGCTGGTAGAAGAAACGGCTATCGGAAAGCGCTGCCTGCATGGAGGCGCCATTCCCTCCGGAATTAAGAAAACCGCCCAAATTCACATAGCTGAGCTGTCCATTGCCATCGAGAGCAAAGCGGCCATAGGAACGGGTTTCGTTGTTATCGAGGCCCACTTTGAAGGCTTCGGTAGACAAACGCATATTGGATAGAGAAAGGGTCACACCGGTGCTTGGCGCACCAGTGGGGGAAACACTACCCACATCCAGGCTTGTACCGATAGTAAAGTCGCCACCCACGTTGCCCACATTATCAACACCTTGAAGTTCAAGGTCCTGAAGATAAAACCGGCTTTCGTTAATGGTGCCCGTATCGGTCCGCCATTCCAGTCGATCTGCAGTAGCCATAGTGCCGGACCACTCCACAGACAAGCCATCTTGCGCCTGGACATCAGAAAGTTGGCCATCGTCCATGGACTCCATCGCCAAGGCCGAAATCGGCAACAGACAAAGGGCCTTAATTGTTATTCGCGCTCTGAGAAAGAACATCGTAAGCCAACCCTTTAGCAGAACATTGACGAGCCAAAACAGTTATCAGGTGCTCGCTGGCCCAGCTCGATATTTTCCAGTGGAATACCCGGGGGCGAAAGCGCATTAAGGCCTTCAAACAGCCCAAAGCTTTGCTCTTCCGCAACCAGATCAAGCACCTTTAACTCCGGGACGTTAAGCCACCAGCCCGCGTTCGATATCGGGTTATAGTCAGTCTTGTCAAACGTCGGGAATGCGACCTGCTCTCTCTGGAATGAGAGACCAAATTCCGGGCTTTCATCCAGTACAAAACCATGTACGAAGCGCAAATTCTCGATGACTTGCGCGTAAGCCGAACCAGCAATAGCACCAGCAAGACCACCTTCCAGTCTCAATTCCAGGTTGGGTATCCGTAATTCGTTCAGGCGTGTTCCCGTAACATCCACAAACAGCCTGTCATTATCAGCACACAAACTGTTATTTGATGTACGACCAAAACAGGTATTACTGTCACCAGAGAAAGTCACGTTGATGGGTACCGTTCCCGAAAGCTCGGTGCCGATCGCGCCGGAAAGCCGATTGATACCGGAATGACAAGCCAAGGCTCCAGCACCGATACTGTCATTACAAACACCACCATGTTCCTGGTTTGTCTGGCCAGACGGGGAGCCATCCGGGTTCAGATAATCACGCCCTACCCCGAAATACCCATCCGCAGTTTGGGAGCCAATCTTGATCCCTGCAACTTCCCGTTGAGAGCCGCTGCCGTCATTACGCACCGCGATTTCAATAAATGGTCTGGTAAGAACAAAGTCGCTGGTGACAGGATCACCAGGACCATTGCGCTGATCGTTCAGCCCCATCAGGCGCACAAAATCCATATCGATATCACAAGCACCAGGCGCGATGGTATCGTTAAAACCGCCACAGCCGAGCTGTATCTTGTCGATATTTGCATTCAATGCCAGTTCAACGTCCAGCCCCATACGATAAAAAGTAAAATCCGTCGCGCTACCTGCAGCACCAGTCGGATCAATCTTATCAGAGACGAATAGCGCCTGACCGGTTACCTGGGAGAGCTGATCTTCGCTCATCGGCTTGAGCCCTGAATGCTTAACGAGCTCACTCTGGGGGGGCGACTTCTCTCCGGTGTTCACCTCCCCGGACAGCAATGCCATGGCGGGAGAAAACGAAAAAGCTGCCGTTATCAGGAGAAATGATCGGGTTATTATTTTTATCTTCTTATTCTTCTTCATCATCTCAAAATCCGTACAGCTGGACACCGCCATCAATATCTATGCGGGCAATGTCGGTGACCGTATCTCCGATAGCCAGCCCCAGAAATGAACCACCATTATCGTTAGCCGGAAGAAAACCCTCAGGCCCGAATTGCACAGCCGCCCTGCCGATATTCAGGCGCCACTCAATGTCGGCATTGAAGCCAGGGGTGTCAGGGAAAGTCAGTAACAAGGCCAGGCTATCGTTGGGTGTGCAATCATTAGGGAGCAGACAGTTTCCGCTCTGATCCTCAAACCGTGAAGGATTGGCAAAAGCACTGGATACAGCAGGGAGGCGACTACCATCCAGTTGCAGATCGTTAAAACGAAGCACGCCGTACATATCCTTCAATACCAGCCACTCGCCACCAGCAGCGTCACGATTGGCAAACTGCAATGCCAGGTTACAGGGGTTAGCAAGGCCTTGGCAGTTGTCTACCGAGGCCAGAGCATTACCGTCACTGTCGGCATTGACCCGGAATTCAAGGTCAAGGGCGACACCTTCCTGACCTGTCACATTGGCCATTTGAGCATCTTCTAGCTTCTCCATTCCAACGACGGGGGAGGCCAGCATTCCAGACACTGTGGCACCGAAAATTAATCGCTTAACCGGACATCTCATCATGGATGCATCCTCAATTTGCTGACCCCAGGCTGGTGATTTTCATATGCTGAATGGCCAAGCCTTGGATTCGTGCAGTCCCCAAATTAATGGCATTTACTTCAATTCTTGGAGAGACGCTTGTTAATACTGCTGGAGCAGTTGATGGGTCGGGGGGATTGGGGCTTGAAGGCTGCAGAATATCGCAGTCACCAAAAAAACCGCAGTCGCCTACAGATGTGCGCCAAAGAATAATGCTCCTGTCTCTTTCAATGAAACCATCATTCTGGTTATTCTGAACAAGCCATGTTGAGGAATCATTTCTGCCAACAAATGAAATACCTTGAGCATTTGCAACCTGCTCTCTTGAGTAAGGTGAAGTAATATCTCCAGAGCTTAATGTCACAGTTACTTCATTAGCGATACCATTATAACTGTTACATTCCGCATCCCTGTCTCCACCACACACAGGACCAGGAAAATTAAAGGCATTAATTGTTCTGGCTGGCAGGGTTAATGTTTGAGGGGTGCTTGAGTCATAGCCCGGCCCAGAAAATCTTACCGGAGTAGCAGTACCAGACCCCGGAAGACAATTATTTTGCCCTGCTTGGCAAGCAGGAAAATAATCCCCCCATTCCACATACCCATGGGTTTCGTAATAACGATCATTCCTATTAGATCGCTGATAACCTAGCGGTCCTGCCACGCTGTAGAAATCGTTATAGGCATTGGGATCATTCGGAATACGAGTAAGCTCAATAATGAAATTGCCATCTCCCGCCAGGTTAGGCCCCGGCTTAACGCTATCCAGCACGATAGACTGGTAATAAAGCTGACCAAGAGGAACGTAGGCATTAACGTTTGTAAAATAGAGCCCTTCTTCATTACTAAACTGGGGCACAGGGTCAGCATCAACCGCATCATTGATTTGATTCACGCTGAATCGGTAATCACCTGAGAGGCGGCTGTGGTATAGCAGCCCGAAGGTTTCATCTGGCGACAGCAGCTCGCCACCTCCACCTACCCTTTCTCCACGGTACTGAAACAACTGCAGGATTGGTCCTTCAACACTATTAGTGGCAGGGTTTGTGCCAGCTATAGAAGGAGGTTTCATAAAGGTAGCAGGCTTACCCAGAATCAGGTTCTGGTTTCGCAAAGTACCCAGGACATTGGTGATATTACCGTTAACATCCGTTTCACTGGCCTGGATTTCCCCCCAGAAAGCCCAGCGAAAATCCTGGGAATTCGACGGGCCGAGCAACTCGAGTACTGTACGGTTTACGCCCCCCGTCGATACTCCATTTACGACAGCACTGCCGATCCAGTCATCACCGGCACCATTGAGGCCGACTCTCTGACGCTCAAATACCCTCAGCACGAAAGGGTTATCGTGGTTGGCGTAATTGTCGATGCCTTGAGAACTTATCGGGCAACCCATGTTATTGAAGCCATCAGCACAGCTGCCCGCCCAAGTCTGTCGGTTACCGGCTGCCTCGCCTGCGCTCCAGCCGGACATGGAGAAACCAAACCAACGCAGATCGCCACGGCTGAATGAAGTATCAGCACCGGGCGCGCCGCCGATCTGCTCTATATAGCTGGTCGGTGCCATCTGAAAGCGAATGTCATCAAGACCGAACGCCAACCCCGCGCCCTGAACTTCGGACATGGAGTCATCGCTCATTTCCTGGAGAGCTATTACCTGAGAAGCGCCGAGGGTGAGGGCCGCTCCCAGCAGCATGTGGGAAAGGGAGTTGTTGCGCCGCACTGTGACCTCTGTCTTGTTGTTATCAGTCTGGCCGTAAGGGGCTTGGCAGGACTGGTTACTTATGCCACAAGACTACACAGCATGATAACGCTCGACAACATGTGTTAACACAAACACTACACGATGTTAGGTTTTAATATTCAACAATTTCAGCAAGTTATAGATGGTAAACATCAAGTTTACACTTCCTATGAATATACGTGCGCGGTAAAAAGAGCCGATTTGTTACAAATATGCACACTTACGCGAGAATTGTATTGCTGTGGTGCGAGAGGGGCGGCCACGCGAGCATAGGCATGGGCTGCGCTCGGCCTTCGGACCAGCCTGCCGCAGTTGCTCCGCTTCTCTACACTCCTGCAGATCAGCTATGGGACCAGCATATCCATGAACTGGTTAACCGGCTGAGACTCCAGTTCGTCACGATCTTGGCACAGCTCCAGGATGCGCTCGGCTCGCCCGCTCGGAAAACAGGTCAGCAGGTTCCGGCGGAACTTGCTTTCCAAAACTGGAATGCCCTCCTCCCTGCGACGACGGTGGCCGATGGGATACTCCACGGCCACCTTGTCCGTGTGGGTGCCATCCTTGAAAAACACCTGGATTGCATTGGCGATGGAGCGTTTCTCCGGGTCGTGGTAATCCGCTGAGTACTGCTTGTCTTCCTTCACTTTCATCTTGTCGCGGAGGGTGTCGATAAGGGGATGGTCTTTGTGGAAGTCATCCTCGTAATGCTCGGCAGTGAGTTCGCCGAAGATCAGCGGTACGGCAACCATGTATTGCAGACAGTGATCACGGTCTGCCGGGTTGGCCAGCGCGCCTTGTTTGGAGATGATACGGATCGCTGAATCGTGGGTGGTGAGCTCGATTCTGTCGATCTGGTCCAGGCGATCCTTTACCTGGGAATGCAGCGTAACAGCAGCTTCGCAGGCAGTCTGGGCATGGAACTCTGCCGGGAAGCTGAGCTTGAAGAGAATATTCTCCATGACATAGGAGCCATACTCTCGCTGAAAGCGGAATCTGCGCTCTGCCTCGGGTTTGATCTGCTGGTCCTTATTAGTCTTGGAAAACAGTACGTCGTAGAAGCCCCACTGCTTGGCCGTCAGCGCACCGGGGATGCCCATCTCCCCTCTCAGGGCGATATCAGCCAGCCGCACGGCCCGGCTGGTGGCATCCCCGGCAGCCCAGGATTTTCGTGAGCCCGCATTGGGGGCATGGCGGTAGGTACGTAGAGACTGACCATCAACCCATGCATGGGAAATGGCGGAAAGCAGCTGTTCGCGATTGGCGCCCATCATTTTTGCTGCCACGGCCGTGGACGCCACTTTCACCAGCACCACATGGTCGAGCCCTACCCTGTTGAAGGAATTCTCCAGTGCCAGTACGCCCTGGATTTCATGTGCCCGAATCATTGCATCCAGCACATCCTTCATGGCCAGCGGCGCCCTGCCCTGTGCCACCCGCTTCTGGGAAAGGTGATCTGCCACCGCCAGTATCGCGCCCAGGTTGTCCGATGGATGCCCCCACTCCGCTGCCAGCCAGGTGTCGTTGTAGTCCAGCCAGCGGACAATGCAGCCGATATCCCAGGCAGCTTTGACCGGGTCAAGGCGATGCGGAGTGCCCGGAACGCGAGCAGCATGGGGAACCAGGGTGCCTTCGACCAGCGGCCCAAGGTGTTTGGTGCACTCTGGAAACCGCAGTGCCAGCAAACCACACCCCAGGGTATCCATCAGGCAGTGGCGCGCCGTATCCCAGGCTTCTTCCGAGTCGATCCGGTAATCGAGGACGTAGTCGGCGATGGCCTGGATTTCCTGATCGTAATCCGGGCGTTCATTGTGATCGACATTGGCGGGCATGGTAGGAGCCTCCCCTGACTGGGTTGGCTTTCAGGGTCGCCCCGGGATGGCGGAGGGTCAAGGGTTCGAGAAGACTAAATCGGCGGGTATTCGCCTTGCGAGCAAGACTCCAACGAGGGGTGACTATTTGTTGGAGCTTTGCTCGCAGTGCGAAGTCGGCCAAGCGAATCAGAAGCAGTCGCCGGGGACCCGTACCCAGCCTTCCATCAGCACCCGTGCGCTGCGGCTCATGCTGGCCTTGGTGGCAGTCCACTGGCCGTTCACTTGCTGGGCGCCGGCACCGACGCGCAGGGTGCCCGAGGGGTGGCCGAAGGTTACACTGTCACGTTCACCGCCACCGGCGGCAAGGTTAACCAGGGTGCCCGGCACTGCCGAGGCACTGGCAATGGCCACGGCGGCGGTGCCCATCATGGCGTGGTGCAGTTTGCCCATGGACAGGGCCCGCACCAGCAGGTCCACCTCACCTTCCCCGATTTCCTTGCCACTGGAAGCGGTGCAGGCCTTCGGTTTTGCCACAAAGGCAATTTTGGGGGTGTGCTGACGGGCTTCCGCTTCTTCGATGTTCTCGATCAGGCCCATGCGCACGGCGCCATAGGCACGAATGGTCTCAAATCTCTGCAACGCCTCCTTGTTTTCGTTGATGTCGCCTTGCAGCTCTGTACCTGTGTAACCG
>Ga0208316_1001529_pt1 | contig 13474 bp, 11 predicted proteins | sample MalvireepMed_231_FD_184240 | JGI IMG/M metagenome (GOLD analysis project Ga0208316, IMG submission 184240) | Marine viral communities from the Global Malaspina Expedition - Malaspina viral metaG DeepMed_231 (SPAdes) (version 2) | ecosystem: Environmental > Aquatic > Marine > Oceanic | place... | reverse complement strand
CTCTATGCCGGGGTGACCCAGCTCGACTTCACCGCCCCCCACCAGTTCTTCAACCGGATGCCGGGCGCAGAGACCATCGTCGCCTCGGTCGGCGGGGTCGATGTGGAGGCCGATGGTCTGGTGTTCGCCCAACTCGCCGACCTGACGAAGCTCGAGCGCTGCGACGTGCTCTGCGTGCCGGGGGGCTTCGGGACCACGGCGGCCATGCTGGACGAGGACTTCATGGCTTCGATCATGCGGCTGGGGGCCAGCGCCCGCTATGTGACCTCGGTCTGCACCGGTTCGCTGATCCTGGCCGCGGCCGGGCTGCTGAAGGGGCGTCGGGCGGCCTGCCACTGGGCATGGCGCGACCTGCTGCCGCTGTTCGACGTGGAGATCGACGAGTCCCGCGTCTGCCGGGACGGCAACGTGATCACGGGCGGCGGGGTCACCGCGGGTCTCGACTTCGCCCTGGTGGCCGGCGCGGAGATCTTCGGCGAGGACGCCGCCCGCCGGGTCCAGCTCGGCCTGGAATATGCGCCGGCGCCGCCGTTCGAAGGCGGTCGTCCCGAGCTCGCGCCGCCTCACATCCTGAAGCAGGTTCGGCATGTGATGGACGCCGCCGTCGCCGACCGGCGCGCCGCCGCCATGGAGGCGGCGACGCGACTCAAGTCGCGCGCCTGAGCATTATCGCCAGTCGAGCACGCCGATCTTGCACAGCCAGAGCAGGCCATAGGTAATGCGCGCCCGGCGCTCGGGCGGGAAGGCGCCCACCAGATCGCCCAGGCGGGTGTCCGGGCGCTCGGCGATCCTGGCTGCTAGACCGGCCAGTTCCGACCGCGGCGCCCGCCAGGCCTCTCCAAAGCTGTCGAGCTCTACGGCGCTGTTCAGGGCGGGGTCGTGGGCCAGATCGACCCCCGCCCGCACGGACAGGCGAAGATCTGGCCCCGCAGTGGTGGTCGGGAAGCTCAGGTGGTCGGCGAAGGGGTCCCCATGCAGGGGATTGAGCCGGGGTTTGGACTCCCCAGCCGGGGCGGTTCGGCGGATCTCGGCCAGGTCGTCGAACAGCGCACGGTAGCCGCGGACCACTTGGCGCCAGTCGAAAGTCTCGCGCACCCGTTGACGGCTCGCCGCCCCCATGCGGGCGCGAAGCTCCGGCGAGCGGGCGAGCTCGGCCAGCGCCTGCGCCGCAGCGCCCACATCGACGGCGGTGTACTGCGCCGCCTGGCCCACATAGGCCTGATAGGTGTCGATCCGCGCCAGATGCCTGCGCAGCAGGGCTTCGCTTGGCGGGCCGGCGGACGGGGTCAGGGTCGGCGTCAGGAAGCCGTCCTGGCCATGGCGGATGGTGAAACGATAGCCGTCCCAGTCGCTGGCCACCACGGGCAGGCCCGCGGCCATGGCCTCCACAGGCGCCAGGCCGAAGGTCTCCTGGATATTGTCCACCAGGGACAGGAAGATGTCTGACGACGCCCACATCTGTCCGAGCTGATCGGCGTCATTGCCGTCGATCCAGTGGATGGTCGCGCTGGGGGCGTAGGCCCGGGCGGCGGCCTCGAAATGGCCCCGGTCGGACGGGCGGGCGAACCAGCCAGCCAGGGCGAAATGCAGGGGCCGCCCGGCCAGTCGGCCGGCCTCCTCCACGGCGCGGAACATGGGCTGGGGGGCGGCCTTCTCGAAGAAGGACAGCCGCCCGACCCACAGGACGAGCACGTCGGCCTCGGCGAGGCCCAGCCGCGCGCGGGTCTGCCGGCGGACGTTTGGCCGATCGGCCAGGGCGGTGATCTCGTCCAGCTCCACGCCCAGCGGCAGGACCGGCAGGTGCGGCATGGGCCGGCGGGGTCCGCCGAACCGTTCCCCCAGATAGTCGGTCCAGCCCTCGAACATGGTCTTGATGGAGGCGTGCACCGAGGGCGAGGTGCAGACGATGGCGTCCCAGGGATGCACCGGCGCCAGGCTCGCCTGGGCGATCTCCTCCCGGGTCAGCGGCGGGGCGATGGTGTGGATCAGACCGACCAGGCTATAGGCGCTGTCGTTCATCAGGCCGCGCCGCGCCCAGGCCATTTCCGCCAGATCGGCCTTGCCCCGGAACAGGGTCCCGGCCCGGCGGGCGCGACCGAGCTCAAGCAGCGACCCGGCCTCAATGACGGTGGTCAGGGGCGATGCGCCGGCCAGGGCGGTCGCCATGCTCCCCGCGTCGGTCTCCGCCGAGGTCAGCATGTGAAGACGTTCATAGCCGCCGTAGCGGGCGAAGGCGCGATAGAGGGCGAGGTTGGCCACGTCGCGGCCAAAGGCGTTCGGGCCAAGCCCAAGCCCGCCGCCGAGATGATGGATCGCCAGTTCGCCTGACATGCCTGTCTCCGCCGTCAAACCGACGGTCGGCTGTTATCAGACGGCGTCCAGGCCGATGTCCAGCGCCGCGGCGGAGTGGGTCAGGGCCCCGACGCTGATGACGTCCACCCCCGTCTCAGCGATGGCCCGCACGCTCTCAAGATTGACCCCGCCGGACGCCTCAAGGACGGCGCGGCCCTTGGCGGCGGCCACCGCGGTGCGGAGATCCTGCAGGGAGAAATTATCCAGCATCACCACGTCCGGACCGTGCCGCAGGGCGTCCTCCAGCTGGTCCAGCCCATCGACCTCCACCTCGACCTTCATCAGATGGCCGGCGAAGGCGCGGGCGCGGGCGACGGCCTCGGCGACCCCGCCGCAGGCGGCGATGTGGTTGTCCTTGATCAGGATGGCGTCATCCAGGCCGAATCGGTGATTGACCCCGCCGCCGCAGCGCACGGCGTACTTCTCCAGGTGGCGCAGGCCCGGCGTCGTCTTGCGGGTGTCGACGATGCGCGCGCCGGTCCCCTCGACGGCGTCCACATAGGCCCGGGTCAGGGTGGCCACGCCGCAGAGCCGGCCGAGCAGGTTCAGCCCGGTCCGCTCGGCCGACAGCACGGCGCGGGCGTTCCCCTTGGCGCGGGCCAGCACGCTCCCGGCGGCCAGGGGCTCACCGTCGGCGATCATGGCCTCGAACTCGGCCGTGGGGTCCAGGGCGACCAGGGCCAGGCGGGCGCAGGCCAGGCCCGCGGCGACGCCGGGCTTGCGAGCGACGAAGGCCACCGACAGCGCCGCGTCGGCGTCGATGCAGGCCATGGCGGTGACGTCGCCGGCCCGGCCCAGGTCCTCGGCCAGGGCGGCGCGGACGACGGGCGCGAGGAGGAGGTCGGGCAGGGGCTCGGTCATTCGGCGGCGATGCTGGTCGGTGAGGTGGGCGGCGCGCCCAGGGTTACGAAGGTGCGCCTAGGCTCGGCCGGCGCCTGCGGGGCGTCGGCGCGGAAGTGGGCGCCCAGGCTCTCGGCGCGGGCGAGGGCGCAGGTGGCGGTCAGCCGCGCGGCCGTGAGGTCGGCGCAGGCGCCGTGCGCCGCCTGGAGATCATCCAACAGGTTGATCAGCCGGCCGAGGCCTGGCCCGTCGCGCACCACGCCGGCCTCGGCGCTCATGGCGATCCTCAGACTGGCCAGGGCGGCGTCGGGCAGGACTGGCGCGGCCGCGCCGCGGACGATGCGGCTACGGGTTTCGGCGGTGTCGCGAGCGGCGGCGCCGGCCCGGGTTCCGAACACCGCAGCCTCCAGCAGGGAGTTCGACGCCAGCCGGTTGGCGCCATGGACCCCTGCGGAGGCGCATTCGCCGGCCGCATAAAGGCCAGGAAGGCTCGTCGCCCCATGCTCGTCGGTGACGACGCCGCCCATATGGTAGTGGCAGGCCGGCGACACGGGGATCGGCTGGACCCGCGGATCGATCCCGCCGGACAGGCAGGCGGCGAACACGGCCGGGAAGGCCTCGGGGAAATGGTCGCCCACCGCGGCGCGGGCGTCGAGAAAGGCGCCGCGCCCCGCTGCGCGCTCGGCGTGGATGGCGCGGGCCACCACATCCCGAGGCGCCAGTTCGGCGGCCGGGTGATAGTCGGCCATGAAGGCCTCGCCGGCGCCGTTGATCAGCAGGGCGCCCTCGCCGCGCAGGGCTTCGGTCGCCAGGGGGGCGGGATCACGGCCGATATCGATGGCGGTCGGATGGAACTGGACGAATTCCGGATCGGCGATCACGGCGCCGGCCGTCGCCGCCAGGCCCAGGCCTTCGCCCCGCAATTCCGCAGGCGTGGTGGTGACGGCGTAGAGCCCGCCGATCCCGCCGGTGGCGAGGATCACCGCCGGGGCGGTGATTTCGTGAATCTGGCCGGCCTGTTCGACGACCACGCCGCGCACCTGGCCTTCGGCGTCCTGCAGCAGGCCGCGCAGGCGCAGGCCGGCGCGGACCTCGATATGGGGTTGGGCGAGCGTCGCGGCGGTGACAGCGGCCATGATGGCGCGGCCGGCCTGGTCGCCCTTGACCCGGGCCACCCGGGCGCGGCTGTGGGCGGCTTCCAGGCTGAGTGAAAAGCCGCCGGCCGCGTCGCGGTCGAAGGGCGCGCCCAGGGTCGCCAGGATGCGCACCGCGGCGGCCCCTTCCCGGGCCAGCAGGGCGGCGCGCTCCGGATCGACCAGGCCTGCGCCGGCGGCCACGGTGTCGGCGGCGTGCAGCGCCCAGTCGTCCTCGTCCGACAGGGCGGCGGCCATGCCGCCCTGCGCCCAGGCCGAGGAACAGCCATGGTTCAGGGGCGCGCCGGTCAGGACCAGGGCCTTACGGGGGGCGGCGGCCAGCGCCGCCGACAGACCGGCCAGACCCGCACCGACGACCAGGACGCCGTCGTGCTGGGTGCGATGGGCCATCAGATCAGCTCCACGTCCACATGGTGGCGGGCCTTGACCAGGTCATAGCGGGCCGGAATGGCCGGCGGCGGCAGGTCGATCATCCGTTGCACCGCCAGTCGGGCGCGGTCGGCGATGACAGGATCGACGGTCACCTCGTACTGCTCCTTGACCAGGGCCTCGTAGATGTTCTCCAGGCTGATCCGCTTCATGTGGGGGCACAGGTTGCAGGGGCGCAGGAACTCGGTGTCCACCGCGTCCACCGCCACATTGTCGGCCATGGAGCATTCGGTGATCAGGATCACCTGCTTGGGCTTCTTGCTCAGCACATAGTCATTCATCGCCGCCGTCGAGCCGGCGAAGTCCGAAACCTCAAGCACCTCGGCCGGGCATTCCGGGTGGGCCAGGACCTGGGCGCCGGGATAGGCCGCCTTCAGGTCAAGGATGTCCTGGGCCTCGAAGCGCTCATGCACCTCGCAGCGGCCCTGCCAGGCGATGATCTTGACCTCGGTCTGGCGCGCCACGTTGCGGGCCAGGAACTCGTCGGGGATCAGGATCACCCGGTCGACGCCCCATTCGCGGGCCACATGCTCCACCACCTGCACCGCATTGGCGCTGGTGCAGCAGACGTCGGTCTCGGCCTTCACATCGGCGGTGGTGTTGACATAGGTGACCACGGGAATCCCGGGATAGCGGGCCTTGATCAGGCGCACGTCTTCGCCGGTGATCGACGACGCCAGGCTGCAGCCGGCGCGCAGATCGGGGATCAGCACCCGCTTGTCCGGCGACAGGATCTTGGAGGTCTCGGCCATGAAGTGCACGCCGGCCTGGACGATGATGGCGGCGTCGGACCGGGCGGCCTCCTTGGCCAGGCCCAGGCTGTCGCCCACATAGTCGCCGACCCCGTGGAAGATTTCCGGCGTCATGTAGTTGTGGGCCAGGATGACGGCGTTCTTCTCCCGCTTGATCCGGTTGATCTCGGCGATCAGCGGGGCCTGCAGCCGCCACTCCATAGGGGTGACGTGCTTCTTGACGCGGTCCCAAAGCGCTTGGGTTTCGGCTTCGACTTCAGGCGTGAAGGCGAGCGGAGCAAAACCGTCTGCGGCCATGGCGTCCTCCTTATGCTCATGATGAGCATTTCTCTGACCCAAAAAAGACGCCTCCGGGCTTGGTGGTTCGGCGAGGCGCCTCTGATATGCTCACTCAGAGCATAACTCGTCTGTCACAGATATAGACCCTTGGAACCCCGATGCAAGCGCTCAAGCTCGCAATGGTCTGGTCCGCCCGCTTTTTCGCCGTCTTCATGTCGCCTATAGCTTGCCCCGCCCGGGACGATTTCCCGCCGACTCTACAGGACCCTCCACCTTGATCGCGCCCCTACGCTCCGTCGCCCTGCTGCTTGCGACGCTCGCGTTGAGCGGCTGCCTCACCAGCTATGATCGCCCGCTCAACGACGGCCGGGCGGCCGGTCTCGCCACCGTGGCCCGCAATCTCTCGGATGAGGGCCTGCGACGGCTGAGCGCCGACATGGATCCGGCCATGCTGGCCCTGGCCCGGCGCCACGATCCGGCGCGGGGGACGGACTACTGGGGCCGGGTGGAGGGCTGGGAGACCTATGACCTCGCCACCCTGCCGACGCTGGGCTTCGGCACCGCCTTCGACATGGCCGCCCGCGAGATCAATGCGCTGAAGCCCTTCGCCGACCTGCCGATCAACCCCATGGCGCCCTTTATCCTGCGGGCGTCGCGGGAGGACCGCGCCCAGGCCCTGCGGTGCCTCAGCCAGGCCATCTATTACGAGGCCGCCCGCGAGCCGCCGGAGGGCCAGCGGGCGGTGGCCCAGGTGGTGCTGAACCGCGTGCGCCATCCGGCCTATCCCAACTCAGTCTGCGGCGTGGTCTTCCAGGGCTCGGCGCGGCGCACCGGCTGTCAGTTCAGCTTCACCTGCGACGGCTCCCTGACCTGGGCGCCAGAGCCCTGGCTGTGGCGCCAGGTTGAGGACGTGGCCAGTGAGGCCCTGGACGGCTTCGTCGAGGAAGAGGTGGGATCGGCCACCCACTATCACGCCGACTATGTGGCCCCCTACTGGGCCCCGACCCTGGTGAAGATGACCCAGGTGGGCGCGCACATCTTCTATCGCTGGACTGGCCCCATGGGCGAGCCGCCGGCCTTCACCAGCCGCTATGTGGGCGGCGAGAAGAACCTGAGCGTGGCGATCCTCGGCGGCGTCGACGCCCGAACCCAAGGCCTGCTCAATCCCAGCGGGCAGGGGATCGCGCCGGGTCGCAAGGTGACCTTGGACCTGGCCGGCGATGTCCGCACCTACGAGGTCGCAGCCCCTGAAGCCGGCGAAGCCCAGACCCGGGTGGCCGGCGTGCTGATCCCCAGCCGCCGCCAACCGACGCCTGAGGAAGTTCAGCAGATCAATGAACGGCTGGCCCAGGTGGAGGCCGAACTGGACGCAGGGCGGGACGCGGCCCCGGCGGCCGGGCGCACCGACTAGAGGCCGTTGAAGGCGTCCGGATAGGCCAGGGTGAGGGGCGCGTCGAAGGCGTCGTCTTCGAGGGCCTTGGCCATGAAGGCCGGCGATCCGGCATAGGGCGAGCGAATCTGGGCCGTGGCCTCGGCGGAAAATCCGAAGCGCGGATAATAGTCGGGATGGCCGAGGACGACGACGCCCTGGGCGCCGCACTCCTTGCAGAACTCCAGGCCGCCCCGCACCAGGTCCGAGCCGAGGCCTCGCCTTTGCTGGTCTGGGACCACCGCCATGGGCGCCAGGGCCACATAGAGGTTGGCGCTGTCGGCCCACAGCCGGCTGAACAGGATGTGGCCGACGATCTCGCCCTGATCCTCGGCGATCATTTCGAATACCACGTCGCCGTCTGCCCGCAGCCGCTCCACCAGATCGGCCTCGGCGGCTCCAGGAAAGGCGGCCAGGTTCACCGCCCGGATGGCGGCATGGTCGGCGGCGCGGGCGTGTCGGATCATGGTTGCTTCCTATCAGCGTCCGGTCATGGCCGTGGGCTTGACCGAGCCATCCATGAACACAGTCGGACTCCAGTGTGCATGGGTCCTCGGGTCAAGCCCGAGGACGACAGGTCTGAGGGTGCGCTTGGCTGGACACGGCCGCGCCACACCACCTCTTCCCACCGTCATGCTCGGCTTGACCCGAGCATCATGCACACCGTCGAAACCAGTGTTCATGGGTCTTCGGGTCAAGCCCGAAGACGACGGAATTTAGGCTAGTGCTTGGCGTTCAGCCAACCGCTCCGCCCCCCACCGTCTTGCTCAGGCTTGATCCGACCATCCGTGAACACCGTCGAACTCCAGTGTGCATCGGTCCTCGGGTCAAGCCCGAGGACGACGGCAGGGAGCGCCGCCGCTCAGTCCCCCAGGACCCACTCCACGTCGGCGCCCAGGGCGTTGAGGTTCTCGACGAAGTTGGGGTGGGCGCGTTTGATCGGGGCGGCGTTGAGGATGGTCGATTTGCCCTCGATGCTGGCGGCCAGCATGAAGAGGGCGATGGCCACGCGGATGATGTAGGGGCTCTCCACCTGCGCCGGGAACAGCGGCTTGCCGCCATAGGTGATCACCCGGTGGGGATCGCACAGCACCGCATGGCCGCCGAACTTGGCGAGCTCCGAGGTCCAGCCGAGCGCGCCCTCATAGACCTTGTTCCAGAACATCACCGAGCCCTCGGCGCGAACGCCGAGCGCGATGAAGATCGGCAGCAGGTCGGCCGGCACATAGGGCCACGGCGCGGCCTCGACCTTCTGCAGGATGTGGCTCGTATAGGGCTGGCGCACGTGCAGGGGGCCGTCCAGGCGGGCGCGCGACCAGCCGTCCCTGTGCTCCACCTCGACCCCGAACTTGGCGAAGGTGCGGTCGATCAGCGGGAAGGATTCCGAGGCGCCGTTGCGCACCGCCACGTCGCCGCCGGTGATGGCGCCCATGGCCAGGAAGGTCGCCACCTCGTGGAAGTCGTCCTGGAAGGTGAAGGTGGTCGCCCCCAGCTTCTCGACGCCTTCGATGGTCAGGGTGGAGGCGCCGACACCCTGGAGGCTGGCGCCCATCTGGATGAGGAAGCGGCAGAACTCCTGGACGTGCGGCTCGCAGGCGGCGTTGACCAGCTGCGAGGTCCCCTTGGCGGTGGCCGCGCAGATGGCGAAGTTCTCGGTGGTGGTCACCGAGGCGTAGTCGAGCCAGTGGCGGGTGGCGTGGAAGCCTTCCGGGGTGGAGATCAGGATGGCGCCGTCGCGGGTCTCGACGCGGGCGCCGAAGGCCTCGAAGACCTCCAGGTGCGGATCGATCTCCCGGGCGCCCAGGGTGCAGCCCTTGGCCTCGTCTTCCAGGCTCGCCTGGCCAAACCGGTGCAGCAGGGCGGGAATCAGCATCACCGAGGAGCGCATGCCGAGCGGCAGATGCGCCCCTTGCGCCCTGAGGTTCTCGCCGTGGTGGAGGCGCAGAGTCCCGGTGGCGTAGTCCATGTCCACCTGGCTGCCGAGCGCCTGGAAGAATTCCAGGATCTTGCGCACATCGGTGATGTCCGGCACCCGGTGCAGCACCAGGGGCGCGTCGCTGAGCAGGGTGGCGCACAGCACCGGCAGGACGGCGTTCTTGTTGGCGGAGGGCGTGATCTCGCCCCGCAGGGGGCGGCCCCCGCGCACGATCAGATTGGTCATAGGCCCTCGTCTAGTCGTCGGGGGGAACGCCTACCAGACGCCGATCTTCTCGGCTTCGGCGTGGCTGATCGGGTTATGCGCCTTGCGGTGGTCTTCCTCGGCCAGGAATCGCACCGCCTCCAGGGCGGCCATACAGCCCATGCCGGCCGCCGTCACCGCCTGGCGATAGACGTCGTCGGTGACATCGCCGGCGGCATAGACGCCCTCGATCTCGGTGGTGGCCGTCCCGGCCTTCACATCGAGATAGCCGGCCGAGTCCATGGACAGCTGGCCCTTGAAGAGCTCCGAGGCCGGCGCATGGCCGATGGCCACGAAGACGCCGGCGCAGTCGATCATCCGGGTCTCGCCGGTCTTGACGTTCTTCAGCCGCACGCCGGTGACGCCCAGGGGATCGGCCTCGCCCAGCACCTCGTCGATGGCGCTGTCCCAGATCATCTCGACCTTGGGATGGGCAAACAGCCGCTCCTGCAGAATCTTCTCGGCCCGTAGCTCGTCGCGCCGGTGGACCAGGGTGACCTTGGAGGCGAAGTTGGTGAGGAACAGAGCCTCTTCGACCGCGGTGTTGCCGCCGCCGACCACCACGACCTCCTTGCCGCGATAGAAGAAACCGTCGCAGGTGGCGCAGGCCGAGACGCCGAAGCCCTTGAACTTCTCCTCGGTCTCCAGACCCAGCCAACGGGCCTGGGCGCCGGTGGCGATGATCAGGGTCTCGGCCAGCCAGACCTCGCCGGAATCGCACACCAGGCGGAACGGGCGCTTCGAGAGGTCGGCCTCGACCACGATGTCGTTGATGATCTCCGTTCCCACATGGGCGGCCTGGGCCTGCATCTGCTCCATCAGCCACGGCCCCTGAATGGCCTCGGCGAACCCCGGATAGTTCTCCACCTCGGTGGTGATGGTCAGCTGACCGCCCGGCTGGATGCCGGCGATCATGACGGGGTTGAGCAGGGCGCGGGCGGCATAGATGGCGGCGGTGTAGCCGGCGGGGCCAGACCCAAGGATGAGGCAGCGTGTGGTGCGGGGCTCGGACATGGCCTCTATTTAGAGAAGATTCCGCGCAGTGCGAGGGCGCGCGCGCAACAAGAGGCGACCCGGTGCGTTTGGCCGCCATGACCGACAGCTTAACAACCCCGCCCCTGCCGCCGCAGACGCCAGCCCCGCAGTCCGACAATCCGCCGCCGGGCGCGCCCAGCCGCGCGGATCTGCGGACCACCGGCAAGTGGCTGGGCGTGGGTGTGGCCCTGGGCGCAGCGACAGGCGCGGCCTTTGGCAGTCTCGCCCTCGGCGCGGCCTTCGGCGTCGGGCTGGGCGCAGCGGTCGGTGTGGCGCGGGCCCGCAAGGGCGGCCCCGCCCAGAGTTAACGCGCTGTTTCGAGGCGCGCGCTAGACTGAGGCGTCACCACGGGAAGAGCGCTTCGTGTCCGACCTGCCCCCTATCGAAATCGCCGGCCGCCCGATCGGCCCTGGCTATCGGCCGTTCGTGATCTGCGAGCTGTCAGGCAATCACAACGGCGACCTGGACCGGGCCCTGGCCATGATCGACGCGGCCGCCGCCACCGGCTGCGACGCCATCAAGATCCAGACCTACACCGCCGACACCATCACCATGGATGTGGACCGGCCGGAATTCCGCATCCATGGCGGTCTCTGGGACGGCCGCAGCCTGTATGAGCTCTATCAGGAGGCCCAGACCCCCTACGAATGGCATCCGGCCCTGTTCGAACGGGCCCGCGCGCGGGGCGTGATCCTGTTTTCCAGTCCGTTCGACGAGACCGCGGTCGACCTGCTCGCAGGCCTGGATGCGCCGGCCTACAAGATCGCCTCGTTCGAGGCGATCGACCTGCCGCTGATCGCCTATGCGGCCCGCCATGGCAAACCCCTGATCATCTCTACGGGCATGGCCAATCTGGCCGAGATCGAGGCCGCCCGGGACACGGCCCTCTCGGCCGGCGCCGGCGGCGTGATCCTGCTGCATTGTGTCTCCAGCTATCCGGCCAGCTTCGCCGACGCCAATCTGCGGACCATTCCGGACATGGCCGCCCGGTTTAACTGCCCCATCGGCCTGTCGGATCACACGCCCGGCACGGCCGCGGCCGTGGCGGCGGTGGCGCTGGGCGCCTGCGTGATCGAGAAGCACTTCACCCTGGCGAGGTCTGACGGCGGCCCCGACGCGGCCTTCTCCCTGGAGCCGGTGGAATTCCAGGCCCTGGTCGGCGACGCCCGCTCAGCCTGGGAATCGCTGGGTCATGCGCAGTACGATCTGTTGGGCTCCGAACGGGCCAACGCCCAGTTCCGCCGGTCGATCTATGTGGCCGCCGATATGAAGGCCGGCGCGGCGATCACGGCCTCGGATGTGCGGTCGATCCGGCCAGGGCTTGGCCTGGCGCCGGAGCATCGGGACGCTGTCATCGGACGCATCGCGGCGCGGGACCTGAAGCGCGGCGAGCCGATGTCCTGGGACATGCTCGAAGGCGCCTAGTCCAGGGCGTAGCCCTTGGCTTGCAGGCGCGCGCGGCTGGCCTCACGCACAGCCGCCCAGTCCTGGGACAAGAGACCCAGGCCGACCACGTCGCGGGGTTCGCCGTTCTTCCAAACATGCTGGCGCAGCAGGGCTTCACGGCGGAAGCCGAAGGATTCGTGCAGCTTCCACACCGCCTCGTTCTCCACCAGCACCTCGCACCAGAGCTTGGCGAAGCCGAGCCGGGCGAACACGTGCTCGATCATCCAGTATTCCACATAGGCGCCGACGCCCTTGCCCCGCACCGACGGCGAGGCGAGGTAATAGGCCCAGGCGCACCGGCGGTTGGCCGGCGAGATGTCGGCGAGGTTGGCCAGCCCGACGGGCTCGCCGTCCAGTTCAATGATCCAATAGCGGCGGGACGGGTCGGCGAGGGCGGCGGCGAACCAGCGGGCGTGGTCTTCCGGCCCGATCACCGCGTCGGTGTACATCCACTGGGCGACGTCAGGCTGGTTTCGCCAGTCCCGCAGCCGGTCGCGATCACCGTCCGTGACGTCGCGCAGAACGACCCGCGGCCCGGACATCAGGCCACCGCGCTGACCGCAGCGCCGGCGCCCATCGCCGCGCCGAGGCGATCGGCCAGGGCCGAGATCCGGGCCGATGCATCGGCCGACTCCCAGCCGGCGACCAGGAAGCGGCCCTTATGCAGGCGGTCGAACTCTCCCTCCAGGCGGGCCAGCCGGTTCACGGCGTCGGTGGAGGGGCAGGTGAAGCGGGTGCGCATATTGGTCAGGAGGCAGGCCTCCAGGATCATCGGGCGCCGCGCGAACGGCCCCAGCAGGCGAAGGGCCTCGGCCCTCAGCTCGGCGTCGCCCACCTCGTCGACACATTCGATGCTGACCAGGGTCTCACCCCGGCTCTCATAGACGCGCAGGGCGCTGATCTTGCCCTCGGCGGTGTAGTTGCGGATCGTCAGGGGCAGGGGCGCTTCGATGCGGGCGCGGTAGACGTAGCTCGCCACCCGCTCGCCGATCAGGCGTGGGCGGGGCTGGATGGTAAGGTCAAACAGGGGCAGGGGATCGGCGGCCCACACGACAATGTCGTCGGCGGTTCGCGACAGGGCGGCGTCGCGCGGCGACACCAGGCTGTGCAGACGGATCTGGACGCCTAGGCGGGCCAGGGCGCGGCTGGCGGCGGAGAACAGGCCGTTCAGGCCGTCGCGCGGGGTCGCGCCCCTCAGGGGAGCCGAGACATTGGCGACCGGCGCTTCGCCGGGGCTGACCAGGCGCACCTGATCAAGGCCCAGGGCCGGGGCGGCGCTGGCGTGGATCTGGTCGAGCCAGACCCCCAGCCGCCACTGGCAATAGTGGGCCAGCGGGTCAGCCGCCGCCCGGGGATAGGCGCGCAACAGGTCATTCAGCGTTTCAGCCTGATCGGGGCAGGGCGTCTTCGCCGGCGATGTCAGGACCGGCCCAGCGCTCCAGCTGGCTTGGGGCCCTGACGGCGAGGGGCTGACGGCGCCCACGTGCAGGTCCACCTCGTCAAAGGCGACGCCGTGCCATTCGAGCGCCTGACGGATCGGGTCCTGGGCGGCGCCGAAGGCGAACTCGCCGTCACGCAG
>Ga0208316_1001528_pt1 | contig 13480 bp, 12 predicted proteins | sample MalvireepMed_231_FD_184240 | JGI IMG/M metagenome (GOLD analysis project Ga0208316, IMG submission 184240) | Marine viral communities from the Global Malaspina Expedition - Malaspina viral metaG DeepMed_231 (SPAdes) (version 2) | ecosystem: Environmental > Aquatic > Marine > Oceanic | place... | reverse complement strand
CCCGACGGTCATCGGGACTTTTTCCATGGCGGGTGAGGACTCGAGTAGTGCGCCTAAGGGAATTCTCCGGCCGCGGGCGCCAACGTCCGGGGGTGAGACGATATGAGTGTGCGCTGCGAAACGCAAGTGCCGCAGGCTTCGATCCCGTTCAGGCAAAAGAGTCCCGAAGGACGCCTCAGGCGCTTTCGCTGACCATGCAGCCGGCCAGTTCGTCGGCGTCCGGCGCCTCATAGACCTTCTCGGAGAAGTGGAACATCTCCGGCGTGATCAGCAGGCGGAAGCCCTCGCCGGCCACTTCCTGACGGCCCAGGACCCGCTCGCGGCGAACCTCCAGCGGGGCTGTGACGAAGTGGAACTGGAGCGGGATCTCCACGGCTTCGGCGATCTCGGCCACCCGCTGGCGATCGCTGCGCCGCATAAGGCCCAGGTCCAGCACCACCGAGGCGCCGGCCGCCAGCACGCCGGCGGCGGTGGACCAGATCTGCGCCTCGCAGCGCTCGACCCGGTCCATCATCCACTGGAATTCCAGGGGCTCGGGCATGTCGGGGCCAAACAGCCGGCCCATCCAGTCGTCGATGGCGAAGCCGACGGCGGGCAGGCGCCGGGCGAGGTCCTTGGCGTAGGTGGACTTGCCGGCGCCCTGGGGGCCGAAGATCACATGCAAAGTGGCGGTCGTGGGCAGCGTGGCGGTCATGGGCGCCGACTTAGCGGACCGACAGCCCGCCGTCGATCACCAGTTCGGCCCCGGTCACATAGCGGGACTCCGCGCTGGCCAGCCACAGGACGCCCTCGGCGATATCGGAGGGATCACCCTTGTAGCCGAGCGGCGTGGCCGCGCCGGCCATGGCGTCCAGGGTGGCGCTGCGCTGCGGGGCGGCGTTGGCGCCGGGGCCGCCCGTGCCAATGATCGAGTCCCAGATGGGCGTCTCGATAATACCCGGATGGACGGAATTGACCCGGACCTTGTCCTGGGCGCCGGCGCATTCCAGGGCGACGGCCTTGGTGAACAGGCGCACCGCACCCTTGCTGGCGCAGTAGCCGGCCAGGGAGGCGGCGCCCTTCAGGCCCGCCACGGACGACATGTTGATGATCGAGCCGCCATCCCCGCTTTCGCGCATCAGCGGCAGGCCGTGCTTCACCCCCAGAAAGACACCCTCGACATTGACCGCCATCTGGCGACGGAAGTCATCCAGGCTCATCTCGATCACCGAGCCGCCCAGGCCGATCCCGGCATTGTTCACCAGTATATCGAGACGTCCGTGCGCCTCGCGCACCTGACGGATGACATCGATCCAGGCCGCCTCGTCAGTGACGTCGTGGTGGAGATAGCTGGCCTGTCCTCCTTGGGCGATGATGTGGCCGGCCACCTGCGCCCCCTGCTCGTCGGAGAGGTCGCTCAGCATCACCTGGGCGCCCTCGGCCGCCAGCCTTTCGGTGCAGGACCGGCCAATGCCGCTCGCCCCACCGGTCACCAGGGCGACCTTGCCCGCTACCCGTCCCGTCATGATGTCCCTCCGTTCGGCGTCTAGGCGCGCCGTACGACGGGCCTAGCTTACAGGCGGGCCGGAGGGAAGGCTGCGCCGCCCAGAAGCGGGTCTGGAGCGGCCGCAGATCACGCCGTCTTGCCTATTGCATGTAAGCCGGGCTGCCGCCGGCGGTCAGCAGGCCAAACAGCATGGCGCCGCCGAGCAGGACGATCAGCGCGACCACCATAAGATCCGTCACGCCTTCAAAGCGGCGAAGCAGGTTCTTGCGGCGGGGGTGATGGGTTTCGTGGCCTTCGTCGACGTGCATGACGAGCTCCCTATACAGTCTTTGGTTACGGGCCTCAGCTCTCTGGCTGGGTCCGACGCCGACTGCGGCAGATCTCCACGGGTAGACGCTGCATTGCGGGCGACCGCGTACTGTTAGCTGGGCCGCCCGTAAGCGCCCGTGCCTGCCGAAGTCAGGCGACTGGGGAAAGCCTGCGCCTGACTCAGGGCCACGTCAACTTTATCCGAACAAGGTTTTGTCATTCTGGGCGAAAAGTCGCCCCATTTCTGACGGCATCGGCAAAATTATCCGGCCCAGGCGCTGCCGTAGGTCTGAAGCGGCCGCACATCGAGGCTGTCACTGGCCGTGGCGGAGATGGCCTGGGCCGCAGCCAGGGCGCCGGCCGCGGTGGTGAAGTAGGGCGTCTTCATCATCAGGGCGGTGCGGCGGATTTCGAAGGAGTCCGACAGGGACTGCTTGCCCTCGGTGGTGTTGAAGACGAGCTTCACCTCGCCGTTTTTCATGGCGTCGACGATGTGAGGGCGGCCCTCCAGGACCTTCTTCACAAGCTGCACGCTCAGGCCCTTCTCGGCCAGATAGTCGCAGGTCCCGCTGGTCGCCAGGATGGTGAAGCCCTGGGCCAGAAGCAGGCGAACAGGCTCCAGAATCCACGGCTTGTCGCTGTCCTTCACAGAGACGAAAACCGCCCCGGACTTGGGCAGGATGGTTCCGCCGCCGAGCTGGCTCTTGGCGAAGGCCCGCGCAAACGCCGCAGACGAATCCGGCTCGCCCTCGCGACGCCAGTCCAGGCCCATCACCTCGCCGGTGGAGCGCATTTCAGGGCCCAGCACCGTGTCGACCCCGGCGAACCGGGCGAAGGGGAAGACGGCTTCCTTCACCGCCACGTGGTCGTAGGGCGCCTCGGCCAGGTCGAACTCGGAAAGCTTGCGCCCGGCCATGACCTTGGCGGCGATGGCGGCCAGGGGCCGGCCGATGGTCTTGGCCACGAAGGGTACGGTGCGGCTGGCCCGGGGATTGACCTCCAGCACATAGATGCGCGGAGCTTCGCTGTGCGGCTCTTCGATGGCGAACTGCACGTTCATCAGGCCGCGAACCTGCAGGGCGTGGGCCATGGCCTCGGTCTGGCGCTTCAGCTCGGCGATGGTCTCGGGCTTCAGCGAGAAGGGCGGCATGGAACAGGCGCTGTCGCCGGAGTGGACGCCGGCCTCCTCGATATGCTCCATGACCCCGGCCACGAAGACGGCCTCGCCGTCACAGATGGCGTCCACATCCACCTCGGTGGCCCGGGACAGGTATTGGTCCAGAAGGACCGGGCTGTCGCCGGAAACCTGCACGGCGTCGCGGACATAGCGAGCCAGCTGTTCGTCGTCGCGGATGATCTCCATGGCCCGGCCGCCCAGCACATAGGAGGGGCGGATGACCACGGGATAGCCGACCTGGTGGGCGGCCTTGAAAGCCTCTTCGTCGGAGCGGGCGATGGCGTTGATCGGCTGGGCGATCTTCAGGCGGTGCAGCAGTTGCTGGAAGCGCTCGCGGTCCTCGGCCAGGTCGATGGCGTCCGGCGTGGTGCCCAGGATCGGGATGCCGGCGTCTTCCAGGGGCTTGGCGAGCTTGAGCGGCGTCTGGCCGCCGAACTGGACGATGACGCCCAGCAGGGTCCCGCGGGTGCGCTCGACCTCGATCAGCTCCAGCACGTCCTCGGCGGTCAGCGGCTCGAAATACAGCCGGTCGGAGGTGTCATAGTCTGTGGAGACGGTCTCGGGGTTGCAGTTGACCATGATCGACTCCACGCCGATGTCGGCCAGCGCGAAGGCCGCGTGGCAGCAGCAGTAGTCGAACTCGATCCCCTGGCCGATCCGGTTGGGGCCGCCGCCGAGGATGATGGCCTTCTTGGCGTCGGACGGATCGCTCTCGCACTCGGGGATCTGGCCGAGCGCGCCGGTCTCATAGGTGGAATACATGTAGGGCGTCTCGGCGCGGAACTCGCCGGCGCAGGTGTCGATGCGCTTGAACACCGGACGCACGCCGAGCGCGCGGCGCTGCTCGCGCACCTCGGCCTCGGTGGTGTGGGTCAGGGCCGCCAGGCGGGCGTCGGCGAAGCCCTGGGCCTTCAGGGCGCGGAACGCCTCGGCCGTGCCGGGCAGGCCGTCGCGGGCCACCCGCACCTCCTCGGCGACCAAATGCTGCAGCTGGCGCAGGAACCAGGGCTCGTACGAACAGGCGGCGTTCACCTCCTCGACGCTGAGGCCATGGCGGAAGGCCTGGGCGATCACCCGCAGGCGATCGGGCGTCGGCTGGCCCAGGGCGCGGACGATGGCCGCGTGGCCCATCTCGGGGTCATCTGCGTTCTCGATGGCGATTTCGTCGAGACCGGACAGGCCGGTTTCCAAGCCGCGAAGGGCTTTCTGCAGGCTCTCGGCGAAGGTGCGGCCTATAGCCATGACCTCGCCCACCGACTTCATCGAGGTCGACAGCGTCGCCTCGGCGCCCGGATACTTCTCGAAGGCGAAGCGGGGGATCTTGGTGACCACATAGTCGATGGACGGCTCGAACGAGGCCGGCGTCGCCCCGGTGATGTCGTTCATCAGTTCGTCCAGGGTGTAGCCCACCGCCAGCCGCGCGGCGACCTTGGCGATCGGGAAGCCGGTGGCCTTGGACGCCAGCGCCGAGGAGCGCGACACCCGCGGGTTCATCTCGATGACCACCATGCGGCCATCGGCTGGGTTCACTGCGAACTGCACATTGGAGCCGCCGGTCTCCACGCCGATCTCGCGCAGCACCGCGATCGAGGCGCGGCGCATCCACTGATATTCCTTGTCGGTCAGGGTGAGCGCCGGAGCGACCGTAATGGAGTCGCCGGTATGGACGCCCATCGGATCGATGTTCTCGATGGAGCAGATGATGATGCAGTTGTCCGCCTTGTCGCGGACGACCTCCATCTCGTACTCCTTCCAGCCGAGCACGCTCTCTTCGATGAGCACTTCGGTGGTGGGCGAGAGGTCGAGGCCGCGCTCGACGATCTCGCGGAACTCCTCGACATTGTAGGCGATGCCGCCGCCGGTCCCGGCCAGGGTGAAGGACGGCCGGATGATCGCTGGCAGGCCGACGAACTCCAGGCCCTCCAGGGCTTCATCCATGGAATGGGCGGCCTTGGACTTGGGGCTTTCCAGCCCGATCTTGTCCATGGCGTCGCGGAATTTCTGGCGATCCTCAGCCTTGTCGATCACGTCGGCCCGGGCGCCGATCATCTCGACATTGTACTTGGCCAGGGCGCCGGAGGCCTCCAGCGCAAGCGCGGTGTTCAGCGCCGTCTGGCCGCCCATGGTCGGCAGCAGGGCGTCGGGGCGTTCCTTGGCGATGATCTTCTCGACCATCTCAGGCGTGATCGGCTCGATATAGGTCGCATCGGCCACATCCGGGTCGGTCATGATCGTGGCCGGGTTCGAATTGACCAGGATGATCCGATAGCCCTCGGCCCTCAGGGCCTTGCAGGCCTGGACGCCGGAATAGTCGAACTCGCAGGCCTGGCCGATGACGATGGGGCCGGCGCCGATGATGAGGATCGAGGAGATGTCGGAGCGTTTGGGCATGTTTCTTCCGCGCGCAAGGACGGCCGCGCACATCAGCGCGCCCGACACCGGTCAGAATGCAGGTTAAGTCGCCCGTTTAGAGACGGAGTCGGAGGCGCGCAAGCGCGACCTTCGCGGCCACCGTTAATGGCCGTGCACGGCGGGCGGCGCCGGGCCTTAAAGACAAAGGGGGCCGACGCTGTCACGCCGGCCCCCTGACAAGTCTTGTGCCTTAAAGCCTGAGGCTTGGGGCGCTCAGACCTGCAGGTTGGAGGCGGCCATCTTGCCGCTGCGGCGGTCGCGCTCGAGTTCGAAAGTGATCTTGTCGCCTTCATTCAGGGTCCGCAGCCCGGCGCGCTCAACCGCCGAGATGTGGACGAAGACGTCCGGGCCGCCTTCGTCAGGCGTAATGAAGCCAAAGCCCTTTTGGCCGTTGAACCATTTTACGGTGCCGGTAGACATGGAGAGTATCAGTCCTTGGAGGTCGGTCAGCCGCCCGCAACCTTCATCGCGGGGGATCAAGCATCGATGGGGGTTCGGGAGAGCAAATCCGGGGCCGGATAAGGCTGGAGAGTTCGACCGTGCCCTTGCGAGATTGACTGGCCCAGACTGGCCGAATTTCGGCGAAATCGCAAGTTGAATCCCCGCCTGGCCAGCACCCTCGGTCCTTGGAGACTGTCATCGTCGATCGCCGTCTCTGATGGACCGCCACCGACTCTGGCGCGTTGCTCTCTCGGCGCCCATGCTGCGCCAAATTGGTTAGCGGGCTTGGCGCCCTGCGTGCTACGGCAGGATGAGGGAGGATCATTATGAGAAAATTAACCCTTGCTGTGTGCGCCGCGTTTCTGGCGATCCCGGCCCTGGCCATCGCCGCGCCCGGCCAGGCCCCCGCGTTTGCCGCCGCCGCTCCGGCGCCCATGACGCTGGCCCTGCCGCAGGGTGAAGACCCTGTCGTGGGTGAAAAGGTCCGCATGACCGTGGTCCAGGCCACCCTGGCGCCCGGCGAGAGCCTGCCCGACAACGCTCGCACGGCCCTTCGCTACATCTATGTGAAGTCGGGCCGCCTGCAGGTCTCCAACCTGGTCACCGGCGACGAGCAGGAAATCCTGGCCGGCGAATTCGCCGTGGAGTCAGCTGGACAGTGGCATACGGGGCGCGCCATGGGCGTAGAGCCCGCAGAGGTTCTCCTGATCGAACAGGCTCCGTCCGCCGACTTCTGATCCTCGCCGCGCGTCCAGGGGGCTTGCCTCGCCCTCCAGCGCAACAGCCTTGCTCCGGCCCGCCCAGGTGGGCAGGTTGGAGGACGCAGATTCTCGTATCCGCTGAACCCAAGAGCCGCCGTGCCCGCTGTGACCGCCGACGACCTTTCAGCTCTCATGGCTCAGGTGGCCGCTGGCGATCGCGAGGCCCTGCGACAACTTTACCAGGCCACCTCCTCGAAGCTATTCGGCGTCTGCCTGCGTATCCTCTCCGACAAGGATGAGAGTGAGGACGTGTTGCAGGAGGTCTATGTCACCATCTGGCGTCGGGCCGACCGGTTCGACTCAAGCCGGGCCAGCGTCATGACCTGGATTTCGACGATCGCCCGAAACCGGGCCATCGATCGCCTGCGCGCCCGCGGCCCCCTGGCGCGGGCCGAACAGATCGACGAGATGGAGATCGCCGACGCGGCGCCCAGCGCCACCGCCCTGCTGGAATCGGCCGAGCGGGCCGGCGCCCTGCAGCAGTGCCTCTCTGAGCTTGACGAGCGGACAGAGAAGGCCATCCGCACGGCCTTCTTTGAAGGCGTCACCTATGAGGCCCTGGCCCAGAGGCTCGATACGCCGCTCGGCACCGTCAAGAGCTGGATCCGGCGGGGGCTGATGAAGCTGAAAGGGTGCCTGGAGCCATGAGCGACACGGGTCCTGAAATGGCCGAGCCGGAAGCCCTGGCCGCCGAACACGCCCTGGGCGTCCTGACGGCGCCCGAGCGGGCCGCCGCCGAGCGCCGCATGGCCAGCGACGCCAGCTTCGCCCAGGCCGTCGACGCCTGGCGCGTGCGCCTGGGGCCCCTGGCCAGCGAAGTTCCCGCAGTAGCGCCTTCCGACGAGGTCTGGCCGCGGATCGCACGCGCCCTGCCGGTCAATGACAACAAGCCGCAACTGGCGCGCCGCCTGGCCTTCTGGCGCGGCGCGACGGTGGGCGCCATGGGGTTGGCCGCCGCCAGCCTGATGGTGGCGGTCTATCTGGGCGGCCGCCCGCCTGTGGTGATCCCTGCGCCGGCGAGGGCGGCTCCGCCCATGCTGAACGCCAGCCTGAGCACCGAGGCGGGGCAGGCCCTGTTCGTGGCCTCCTATGACCCACAGCGTCAGGCTCTGATCATCACTTCGCTCGTGCCGCCGGGGACCGACCCCCTGCATGTGCACCAGCTGTGGCTGATCCCGCCGGAGGACGGCGTGCCGCGCTCGCTCGGGATGGTGGAGCCGGGCACGGCCAAGACCATGCCTTTGGACGCCTCCCTGTCCCAGATGGCCCACGAGGGCTCTCAGCTGGCCGTGTCGGTCGAGCCCCTGGGTGGGTCGCCCCAGCCTGGTCCCAGCGGCCCTGTGGCGGCCGTCGGCGCCCTGGGTAAGATTTAGCCCGCAGCGTCCATCATCTTGGCGAAGCGGTCGAACAGATAGAGCGAGTCCGTGGGGCCGGGCGAAGCCTCCGGATGGTGCTGGACCGAGAACACCGGCCGGTCCTTCAGGGCGATCCCGGCATTGGTGCCGTCGAACAGGGACACATGGGTCTCCGTCACCGGCGCCGGCAGGCTGTCGCGGTCCACCGTGAAGCCGTGGTTCATCGACACGATCTCCACCTTGCCGGTGGTCAGGTCCTTGACCGGATGATTAGCGCCGTGGTGGCCCTGGTCCATCTTCACCGTGCGGGCGCCGAGCGCCAGGGACAGCATCTGGTGACCCAGGCAGATGCCAAACACCGGCACGCCGCTGTCCACCAGCTTGCGGATCTCCGGCACGGCGTAGGCGCCGGTGGCCGAGGGATCGCCTGGCCCGTTGGACAAAAGGATGCCCTGAGGCTTGCGCGCGAGCACGTCCTCGGCAGAGGTGGCGGCGGGCACCACCGTGGCCCGCGCGCCGACGCTGGTCAGGGCGCGCAGAATGTTGCGCTTGATCCCGTAGTCCATGACAACGACTTCAAACTTCGCCTCGGGGGCCGGCTGGGCATAGCCCTCGGGCCAATTCCATAACCCCTCGCCATAGGTGAATGGCTGCAGGCAGGAGGCGTCCTTGGCCAGGTCCAGCCCTACCAGGCCGTTCCACTGGCGCGCCTTGGCCACAAGGGCCTCAAGGTCGAAGCGGCCCTGGGGATCGTGCGCGATCACCGCGTGGGGCATGCCACGCTCGCGGATGCGGCGGGTGAGCGCCCGGGTGTCGACGCCGGCCAGGCCGATGACGCCGCGCCGGGCCATCCAGCCCGCCAGATCGGAGTCGGCGCGCCAGTTGGCGGGACCTGTGGGCACGCCACGGAAGATGGCGCCGCGAGCCGAGGTTTCGGCCGCCCCGGACATCTGCTCCACATCGTCGATATTGGTCCCGACGTTGCCCACGTGTGGGAAGGTGAAGGCGATGATCTGGGCCATGTAGGAGGGGTCGGTGAGGATCTCCTGATAGCCGGTCATGGCGGTGTTGAAGCAGACCTCGCCGACGGCGTCGCCTGTGGCGCCGACGCCGATCCCCTGCAGGACGGTCCCGTCGGCCAGGACCAGCACGCCGGTCGCGCCGGAGAGAAGTTGGCTCGTCATGGGGGACTCCTATTAGGGGCGGGCTATGGTCGCAAAAAGGCGGGCCAGGGTGAACCCGCCCGCCGTGCAAACGGCGGCGTAGGTAATGAGTCCCGCCGCCCGGGTCAATGCAAGGTGACCCCGCCAGCGCGTCGGACTAAGCTTTCCACCCAGAAGACCACCAAAAGCAAGGGGAAGCCGTGTCGCAACCTGGCCATATCGATCCCGACCGTGAAGCGTGGGGGGTGTTCAAGTCCCTGCCCAGGGACGAGCCCGTCCACATGCTGAACCTCGTCCGCCTCAGGCCGCTGGCGGCCTATCCCGAGGATCACCCCGATCACGGCAAGGGGCTGACGGGCTTGCAGGCCTACCAGGCCTATGGCCGGACCACCGCGCCGATCTTCAAACGCCTGGGCGGGGCGCAGGTCTGGGTCGGCCGGCCGCAGGTGACGCTGACGGGGCCGCAGGACGAAGCCTGGGACCTGGCCTTCATCGCCGCCTATCCCAACGCCGAGGCCTTCATCGCCATGGTCCGCGATCCGGAATACCAGGTGCTGGTCGCCCACCGCACGGCCGCGGTCGCCGACTCTCGCCTGATCCGCATGACGCCGGTCGAGAACCCAGGCGAAGGGTTCGGCGAGTAGGGTCGCTCAGCCCTCCAGCACCTCGGAAATGGCGCCGAACAGGGTTTCGGCGCGGATCGGCTTGGCGATGTGGCGGTCAGCGCCGGCCTCTGCGCTGGCCTCGCGGTCTTCGGGTCCGGCATTGGCCGATAGCACGATGATCGGCAGGCGCCCCTCGGCCTCGGCCTCATGGGCGCGGATCGCGCGGATGGCTTCGAACCCGTCCATCACCGGCATCCGCAGGTCCATCAGGACCAGATCGAAGGCCTGCTCGCGCAGGGCGTCCAGGGCCTGGGCGCCGTCCTCCACGCTCACCACCTCGATGCCGGCGGCGTCGAGCATCAGTTCGACCACCCGCCGATTGGTGGGGTTGTCGTCCGCAAGCAGGACCCGCAACTCGCCAGGCGCAGAGGCCGCGGCTTCGGCGACCGCCTTCACCGTGGCCTGGGGGTGGGGGACGTGACTGGGTTCGTACTTCAGCAGCCCGCCGACCAGGGCCTCAAGGCGTGCGCCGGAGTCCAAAAGATCGCCGACGATGGCCCGCTGGGCCTCGTCCAGATTGGTGGCCTCCAGCGCCTGGGCCAGGCCCATGACCCCGTTCAGCGGCGTGCGCAGCTCGTGGCTCATATCGGCCAGGAATTCGCTCTTGGCGCGGCTGGCGGCGGCCTCCCGGTCCAGCGCGCCTTCGAGGGCTGCCGCCTGGCGCTTCATCTGGGTGATATCCACCCGCAGGCCGATCAACCCCCCGTCGGCCGTGCGGCGGTCCTCGACCATCAGCCAGCGGCCGTCTGACAGCTGTTGCTCCAGGCGTTCTCCATCGGGATTGGCCAGCTTGGCCAGGCGCTCTTCGATCCAGGCGTCTTCCTGGCCGAGCGCCTCGGGATAGTCCCCGCGCTCGACGCCGATGCGAAGGGTCTCGGCCAGGGCGCGCCCCGGGGCGAACAGGTCGGCCGAGCGGTGATAGATCTCGGCGTACCGGTCGTTCCAGAGGATGTAGCGGCCCTCGCGGTCCAGGAAGACCACGCCCTCTGGAAAGGCGTCGATGGCCGCGCGCAGGCGGTCTCGGGCCGCCTTGGCCTCGACCTGGGCGCGCAACAACGCCCGTCCGCCGATCAGCCGGTCCAACGCACGGACCACGGCCCGCCCGACGGCGCCGATCCCCCCCCGTGACATGAAATACTCCACCCCGCCTGACCGGGGAGAGCAAAGCCCAGCATGTGTTGCCGAAGTCCTGCCAGGGCCGGAATTCCTTGGCCAGCAAGGGAATTGGTCAGATTCTGAGCGCGTGGTTCGCAAACATCTTTGATGGCGCTATCAGGAGCCCATGACCATCACGACCCTCGGCTTGGACGCCGACGACACCCTTTGGCACAACGAGACGATCTTTCGCCTGACCCAGGCGAGGCTGTTCGATCTGCTGTCCGATGTGGCGGACCCCGACACCCTGGGCGCGCGCCTGGCCGAGGTGGAGGGGCGTAACCTGCGTCTCTATGGCTATGGGGTGAAGGGCTTCACCCTCTCGATGATCGAGACGGCCATGGAGCTGACGGGCGGCGAGGCGCCGCCGCATATCGTGCGCGAGATTCTGGCCGCAGGCCGGGCCATGCTGACCGAGCCGGTGGAGCCGCTGCCCGGTGTGGACCAGGCGCTGGCGGCGCTGTCGGAGCGCTACCGGCTGGTGCTGATCACCAAGGGGGACCTGTTGCACCAGGAACAGAAGCTGGCGGCCTCTGGGCTGGGCGATCTGTTCGCCGCCGTGGAGATCGTCAGCGAGAAGGACGCCTCCACCTATGAGCGGGTCTTCGCCCGCCACGGGACCGGCGCCGCGCAGGGCGCCATGGTGGGCAACTCCCTGCGCTCAGACATCCTGCCGGCCCTGGAGGCCGGCGCCTGGGCTGCTCACATTCCCTATGCAGTGACCTGGGCCCACGAGATGGCCGACGCGCCCCACGGCCATCCCCGGTTCGCCGAACTGGCGAGCATTTCGGAATTGCCTGCTTGGCTCGACCGTATCAGCTGAGCTGGTTGATGATTTTTCCGGCTCCCCGGCGCATATGTCAGGGGTGAAGTTCGACGAACGGTTCCTCGACGAGATCAAGGCCCGCCTGCGCCCCTCCGACGTGATCGGGCGCACGGTGAAGCTGCGCAAGCAGGGCCGGGAGTTCGTCGGCCTCTCGCCCTTCACCAAGGAGCGAAGCCCGTCCTTCTTCGTCAATGACGACAAGGGCCAGTTCTTCGACTTCTCCTCCGGCAAGAACGGCGACCTGATCACCTTCCTGCAGGAGACCGAGCGGCTCACCTTCATGGAGGCGGTGGAGCGCCTGGCCGCCGAGGCCGGCGTGCCCATGCCGGCGCCCGATCCCCAGTCGGCCGAGCGCGACCGGGTGCGCCAGGGCCTGGCCGAATGGCTGGAACAGGCCGGCGCCTGGTTCCAGGCCGAGCTGCGCCGCCCCGTGGGCCGGGAGGCGCGGGACTATCTGGCTGCTCGCGGCCTGCCGGAAGCGGAATGGGCGAGGTTCGGCATCGGCTATGCGCCGGGCGGGCGCACCGCGCTCAAGGACTATCTGGTCGCCAAGGGCGCCCGGCCTGCCGAGCTCGTCGAGGCGGGCCTGCTGATCGCGCCGGAGGATGGCGGCGCGCCCTATGACCGCTTCCGCGACCGGATCATGTTTCCCATCGCCGATGGGCGCGGACGGTTCGTCTCCTTCGGCGGCCGGGCCATGGATCCCAAGGCCCGCGCCAAGTACCTGAACGGCCCGGAGAGCTCGGTCTTCCACAAGGGTCACGTGCTCTACGGCATGGGCGAGGCTCGCAAGATCCTGGGGGCGGCGCCGTCGGGCGAAAGCCCGCCCCTGGTGGTGGTCGAGGGCTACATGGACGCCATCGCCTGCCATCGGGCCGGCGTGGCCGCCGTCGCGCCCATGGGCACCGCGCTGACCGAAGAGCAGATGGAGATGCTCTGGCGCCTGCACCCCGAGCCGACCCTGTGCTTCGACGGGGACCGAGCGGGCCGTCAGGCCGCCTTCCGCGCCATGGACCGCGCCCTGCCGATCCTCAAGCCCGGCAAGAGCTTCCAGTTTTCGCTGGTCGAGGGGGGCAAGGACCCCGACGACGTGCTGCGCGAACAAGGACCCGTCGCCCTGCGCCAGCAACTGGCGACGACTACGCCCTTCGCCCAGGCCCTGTTTGAGCGCGAGCGTGATCTGGAACCCCTGGATACGCCCGAGCGGCGCGCGGGACTGAAGGGCCGCCTGCGGCAGGCGGCGGGCGCCATCGCTGACAACGACCTGCAGCAGGCCTACCGCCAGGACCTGCTGGAACGCTACGACGGGCTGTTCCGCAAGGCCGACAGCGGCCAGGGCGCCCGGCCGCCCTGGCGCCCGCAGGCGCGCCGCAATGGGCGCTGGAAGGGGCCGGGAGAGGCCTGGGCGGACGCACAGCCCCCGACGGCCCAGGGCAAGGCCGCGGCCGGGCGGCTGGCCTCCGGGCTCGATCCGGCGCCGGCGGCCCTGGCGGCCTACGCCCTGTCGCGACCGACCGTCCTGGACGACCATCTGGAGGATGTCTTCGCAACCGAAGGTTTCGGCGAACCGGCGCTTTGCGAAATGGTGAGGGAAATCATCCGCCTGCGTCTGGAGTCGGACCACCTTGACTCTGACAGCCTGACGCGCCATCTCCGATCCTGCGGGTTTAATGCGCTGCTGACAGACATCGACCGGGCCGCTGCGAAATCGGGCGCGCCCTTTTTGAAAC
>Ga0208316_1001526_pt1 | contig 13494 bp, 17 predicted proteins | sample MalvireepMed_231_FD_184240 | JGI IMG/M metagenome (GOLD analysis project Ga0208316, IMG submission 184240) | Marine viral communities from the Global Malaspina Expedition - Malaspina viral metaG DeepMed_231 (SPAdes) (version 2) | ecosystem: Environmental > Aquatic > Marine > Oceanic | place... | reverse complement strand
GTTTTAGGGTGGAAGCTAACACAAAAAAAATGGAAGAAGTAAAAGAAGATTTGGAAGAAATTAGAAGAAAAATAAAAAAAGTAGAAATATCTCTCAAGAAGAAATCTAAAGAACATGATAATGTTACAATTCAACTTTCTAATTGTGATTTAGATGTTCTCAGGGATTTGAGTAAAATGGAGAGTGAGCTTACTTCTTTAAAGGATTCCGAAAAGAGATACAAAGAAATGTATTCTTCGTCAGCGGGAAAAGCTGAGGTTTATAAGAAGAAATATGAATTGTTTAAATTTTGGGAACGAGCCTTCTCTGAAAAGGGGCTTATAAAGTATATCATTAGAAATGTTTTAGGTTTCTTGAATAAGAGGTGTAACCATTACTTATCTTTTTTGTCTAATTCTACTTTTAAGATAAATCTTTTAGATGATTTGACTATAGACATTTTCCATGGAACGTGTCAAAAGCATTACGATGTACTATCAGGAGGAGAAAAAAGGAGACTGGAGATGTCTGTTACTCTTGCTCTTAATGACCTAGCATCTTTGTCTAATAATACCCAGACCGATTTGGTGTTTTTCGACGAAGCCGTCGAAAATCTTGATACTGAAGGCGTAAAAGGATTTTTCAACTTGCTAAAAGAAATTTCAAAGATTAAAAAGATTTTTGTTATCACTCATAACCAGTACCTTAAGTCTTTGTTGGACGATATAACCACTATCACTGTGGAGAAAACTGAGAGCAAATCGAAGGTCACAAAAATAGATTATAAGAACAAGTCGAATGGCCTATAATAGGTACCTTCCTACATACAGAGGACAGTAATGAAAAAGAAACCCCAAAGATACATTGCGAAAAAAAAATTAGCTAGGCTTGTTCGTAATGAAAATTTTAAAAGGGATTTTATTAATGAAAACGGAGGTTGTTGCTCTGTTTGTGGCTACAGTAAATGTGCTAATGCTTTAGTTTTTCATCACGTGAACCCTAAAACTAAGAAATTTGCTCTTTCTAAAATACATAGAAAAATAAGAGAATACGGTAAAAAAGCTGTTCTGAAAGAAATAGAGAAATGTGAACTGGTATGCCATAATTGTCATAGTGAAATTCATTATGAAGAATGTAGAAATAATTTAAGGAGATTAATAACGGAAGAAAGCTAATGTCAGTAATAGAACAAGAACCAGAAGGAATAGGTCTCGATATTTTTGAGAAAAGATACGCTTATCCAGGAGAAACTAAGTGGAAGGAAAGATCAAAAGCAATTGCTAAGCATATTTCCGTCGCGGAGCCTGACGATAAGAAAGCCCTCACCGAACAGAAATTTTACGATATTATAAGGTCTATGGACTTCCTTCCTGGAGGACGTATTATTTTTGGAGCAGGAAGATCAAATTATAATCTTTTAAATTGTTACGTTTTGACACCTGATGACAATGTAGGGAGCATAGGAAAGACTATAGCTGATATGTACAAGATTTCTTGTGCCGGAGGAGGGGTTGGTTTTAATTTCTCTAATATTAGACCTAGAGGGGATGATATTCAGAATATAAAAAATTCGGCTCCTGGGTCTGTGTCTGTAATTAAAATGATTAATGAAATTGGTAACCATGTTAAAGCAGGGAAAAACCGTCGAACAGCTCTTATGGGGATTTTAGATGTAACTCATCCTGATTTGATGGAATTTTTAACCATTAAACTTACGCAAGGAGAATTAAGTAATTTTAATATTTCAGTAGGAATTACTGATCGATTTATTGAAGCTGTCGAGAATGACGAAGAATGGGAATTTTGTTTCAACGGGAAATTTTATCAAGTATACGAAGTAATAGCTAACACCAAAAAAAATAAGTCTTATACTATTCAGCTCCCTGCTCTCTCAGAGGAAGATGCTATAGGAAGAGCTAATCTTCATATGAGAAAATGTTTTGACGATGTTTTTGATACCGCTAAAAGAGTTTCTTACAAAGCCAAGAAGATTTGGGAATATATTTACAGAAATTCTATTAAGTCAGGGGATCCTGGTATCTATAATAGAGACTTAGCAAATAAATATACAAATGTTTCTTATTTCGAAGATCTTCCAGCTACCAATCCGTGTGGGGAGATTCCTCTTCCTTCTTACGGCAATTGTTGCCTTGGTGCCGTTAATTTGTCTAATATGGTTGATGATTTTGGGAATGTGGACTACAAGCGGCTTGCTAGAACGGTTAGATTGGGAGTAAGGTTTTTAGATAATGTCTTGACCGTTAATAATTTTCCTATACCTGAATGTAGGGAAGTAGGTCATCGTTCCAGACGGGTAGGTCTAGGAGTAACTGGATTACATTATTTTCTTATTAAAGCTGGATACAAATATGGGTCAGAGGCTTCCCTGGAATTTATTGAGAGAATTTTTACGACTATTAGAGATGAAGCTTATAAAGCGTCTATTTCTCTTTCAAAAGAAAAAGGATCCTTTCCTGCCTTCGAACCCAAAAAGTATTTGGCGCAAGATTTTTCTAAAACCCTCCCTCCTAGAATACGTACCGATATTAAGAAACATGGCATTCGTAATGCCGTTCTCCTTACTGTAGCTCCTACAGGGACTACTTCTATGGTAGCGGGGGTTTCTACGGGGATAGAGCCTATTTTTGCTCCTATTTATAAGAGAAGGTATAGAGATGGTAATGTATGGAAGGAAAGTATTGTTATTGATAAACTTTTTGAAAAGTTTTATTTAGGAGGAAAGGATATAAGCCCTTTTTGCGGAGCTTATGACGTAACTCCTGAAGAGCATATTAAAGTTCAATCCTCTATTCAAAAGTATATTGACTCAGCTTTGAGCAAAACTTGTAATTTACCAGAGTCAGCTACTTATGAAGAATTGGAAGCTATAATTTTAGAGTACTCTCCCTATGTAAAAGGTTTTACTATTTATAGATCCGGATCCAAAGGGCAAGAACCCTTGGAAGCAATAGATATTTCCGATAAAAAAGTTATAGATCAATATATTGAGGACCAAAAAAATGAAGGGTTTTCTAAGGAAGAGGAAAGTGCGGAGTTGTCTGCTTCCTGCAAAACAGGAGTGTGCGAATTATAATTTATGAGAGATTATCCTTACCATTGCGAAGAGTGCGGACCTTTTACTCTAGAAGTAGCAACTTTAGAGGAATTTGAAGAAGTTACTATTGGGACCAAACAAGGGCACTTGTTCCCGTGCCCCGAGTGCTCTAGATTGTGTGTACAGGATTACTCTAGAAAAAAGTTAGGAGGCTATGTATCTGATTCTAAAATCGTAGGATCTTCCAACATAAAGGACAGGAGAACAAACGAAGAAAATTGGATGAGGAAAGAAGCTGAGATTTCTAAGAAACATATCTTCAATACAAAAGAAGGAAAATCTCCTTATTCCACCATGGCTGTTAACTATGATAACCTTATTGGAGGCGGAACCAAAAACCCTAGGCTTAAAGAAAGAGGTTTAGATTACAGTAAAAAAACAGGAAAAGAATTAATTAACGACCAAAAACAAATTTCAAAATTAAACGAAAAATATAGAAAAAAAAGCAATAAAGATTTTAATAAAGATTAAAAAAAATGTTCAACGAAATATTATTATTAAATGAGTCTGATAACCCCGATCCTTTTAAACAAACAGAAGGGTCTGTAGGGTTGGATCTCTATGCAAAAGAGGAAATTACCGTACGTCCTTTTCAACCTACTTTAATAGGTACCGGGATACGGGTTGTAATTCCTCGTACAATGGAAGGGCAAATTAGAATGAGAAGTTCTTTAGCTTTGAAAGGTTTGTTTATTCCAAATTCTCCTGGCACTATAGATTCTGATTATAGGGGAGAAATAAAAGTTATTATGTCAAGCACTTCTGCTGAGGATATTATTTTATCTAAAGGAGAGCGTGTTGCTCAATTAGTTCCTTGCCAAGTTCCTTTAGCGGAAGTAAGAACTGTTTCCTCTGAAGAGTTTTATAAAAAGGAAAACTCTTCTGAAAGAGGCTCACAGGGATTTGGTTCCACTGGGTTCTATATTTAGGCTATAATAAGCAGTTATGGCATACACTTTTCAGGAATCAATTCAGCGGGGTATCCTATTCTTGATGAAGTCCGATAAGGACTTCTTCCATGAGATTGCCCCTCTAATTAAGCCTTCCTACTTTGAGTCGCCTTTCCATGAGAACCTTTTTAAGGCTATCTCAGAGCACAAGGATGAATATGGTCATCTCCCTTCTGATGATGTTATTCTCGAGGCTGTGAAGACCATAAAGAGCGATGAGGAGCTTATGGTTGACTATAAGGATGAGCTGTCAGAAATCAATGGGTTAGATATTAAGTCTATTTCCAGTAAAGAGTATTATCTTGACCTTGTAGAAGACTTTGCTAAAAAACAGGCTATTCAGGATGCCTTTTTAAGAAGCATAACTTACTTAAAGAAAGGAGAAATTGGTCGTATTGAGCATGAAATGAAAATAGCTCTCTCTGTCTCTAGAAACTTGGATTTAGGGATAGACTACAAGAGAGACTTTTTTGAAAGATGGGGAAGAAATTATGATAATAAAGGAGCTAAGATAGAGACTGGTTTGTACACTCTAGATGGGTGTTTGGACGGTGGGGTAGGAAAGAAGGAATTAGCCCTTGTTGTTGCTCCCCCTGGGGTTGGAAAATCCCTCTTCCTGACTCATTTAGGAACTATGGCTATTTTGCAAGGTCTTAATATTCTTCATGTTACACTAGAAATGAGCGAAGATAAAGTTGCTCAAAGATATGATTCTAATCTTACAGCTATTCCTCAGGATAAATTAAAAGAATCAAAAGAAGATGTTCACGATAGATTGGATGAATTATTTGAAAATATTGAGAAAAAGGCAGGAAAAAGACCCTCTCTTAAGATAAAAGAATTTCCAACAGGGCAGTTAAACGTCCATGGTTTAAGAGCCTACCTCACTCAGCTTAGAAATTTCGAGGAATTTATTCCTGATTTAATTATAGTGGATTATATGGAGCTGATGAGACCTACTACTCCTGGAATGGCTGAGTATCAAGCTCAAGAAAGGATTGCCCAAGAATTGAGAGGGGTGGCATCAGAGTATGATCTGTTATTATGGACGGCAACACAGACAAACAGGGACGGAAGGAGAGTTCCCCTAATCAGTGATACTGAGCTGGCAGATGCCTATGGAAAGACTAGGACCTGTGATTTGGCTTTAAGTATAAATCAGACTTCTGAGGAGTTTGACGAAGGTAAGGCTAGAATATATGTTTTTAAATCAAGAAATTCGAAAACTAAGTTCGTAGTTAACGTCAAAATTGACTATAATTTACTAACGGTAAGGGAAATATGACCGTAAAGAAGCCTACATCTACTATAAAAAAGGATACCAGAGGAACTGGCTCTAGAAAGAAGCCTATGCATCCTATGGTCTTAGATTTAGGGTTCAAGATGTATAAAATATCCCAACCCTCCCTAGATAAGGAACAATTATATGGTTACGTAGATTTTTCTGAAAACGTAATATGTGTGGATCCTTCTCAAGATTCGGTAGATTATAGAGGCACTTTGTTACATGAGATTTTACATGTAGGATTTGATTTTTTTGGGTTAGGCGATGATGATGAAATGCCTACGATAGGAAATGAATTTCTTACACATATTACTTCTAACATGCTGCAAATGTTGTTTACCTTAAACAAAGATTTATTTAAGTTTATATTAACAGAAGAGAAATGAAAAAAGAAAAGATAATGAAAGTTTTGGAAGAGTTAGTTGCTCTTTCCAAGGAGAATGATGCTAAGTTAGAGTCGGAAGAAGCTAGAATTCTTAATTCTATCGTTACTACGACTATGATGGTTGTCTCCAAAGAAATTAATAAACTTTACGAACAAGAGAAAACCGTAAAAGTTACTCAAGAAACTTCGAGTGAATAATGAGACTAGAAGACATATCCTTAAAATCTATACAAAAATTAATTCCTGAGCTTTTAGAAATAAGAGAAGAAAGTTACGAGGATAGGTTACGAGAGCATGCGGCTGTGTATACTCTGTTTTCAGTGCTGTACGCACAGTCTCTTAAAATGCAAACGGAGGCGGAGAACGATCTTGATTCTTTGATGGCTACCAAGACAAAAGAGGCGAAGGATTCTTCTCCTAAAAAACTGACCGTAGCAGATACTACCGCTATAATAGATTCGGATACCGAGATTATCGGAAGCAAACAAAAATTTAATGAAATGTCGTATAAAGTAAATCTACTAAAGGGTCTTTTAAAAGGATTAGACCACCAAAAAGATTGTCTTGTACAAATTTCTGCTAACAAAAGAAAAGAAAAAGATTTATATTTAAATAATTAAAAAAAAATGAGTACATTAGACGATTTAAGAAAAAAATACGAAGAAATTACTTCAAAGGGAAAAGGAGGAAATTCTGATTTTATTAAGAATTTTATTAACGTAGAAATGGGCGGAGAAGCCCTTATTAGGATTCTCCCAAACCCTTCGGATGAAATCCCTTTTTATAAAGAATTTTCCACCCATCATTGGAATGGAAGAAATTATGCCTGTCTTAGAGATAAAGATCAGAAGTGCCCCGTTTGTGAAGTTTACTTCGCTTTATGGAAAACTGGCTTAGATGAAAATATCGCTCTTGCTAGACAGTTAAAAGCTCGTAAGAAATTTTGGATGAATGTGGTTGAAAGATCCAGTGATCAAGTAAAAATTCTTTCCTCTGGAATAAAACTATTTGAAAATATTCTTGCTACTATTCTGGATGAAGAGTATGGCCCTGTTTATGACTTAACAGAAGGTTTTGATTATAAGATTAAGAAAGTAAAACAAGGAGACTGGCCTGATTATTCTCAATCTTGCCCTAGTCGGCACCAAGGCCCAGCAGGTACCGATCAGGATATTGATAGGTATATGGGTTCTCTTCATGATATTCATAGTATGATTAAATATCCTGAATATGAAGAAATGGAAAGAGTAGCGGCAGAAGTTCTTTCCAAGAGTAGTGGTATTTCCACTATGGATGAAACTTCCACTTCTACGGAAGATTCCTCTGTTGATTTAACCAAATTGTTACACGATTGAGTTAGTATATTGGGTAGAGGATAGCCATTTTCTAAAAAAATAATTTTATAGTATAATGTCTTAACTTGGAGGTTATCCTCTATCCAATTACTTTGTGAGCGATAATGAAAAATTAGCCATAAGTTACTTGAACTTAGAAAGATTTATTAATGTCTACAACTTCTAGCGGATCTTTTGGTCCTATACAAAATTATACTTTTGGAGAATCTGTTAATCCTATTATAGGAAAAATGGTAAGAGTTTTCCAGAATGACGATATGCAATGTGTCTATGGTCACGAAAGTTACGCCCAATTAATATTTTTAAATAGAGATTGGATTACTCTCAAGTGCTGGTCGGATGATTTCGAAGAAGATTCTTATCTCGTTACTCTTCCTACGCACACTATAACCAGTATGGATACTATAGGATCAGAAGATTTGTCTTCGGATGAGTATTAATAAATACAAAAAGATTATGGACATCACTCCCTTTAATGAAGCAGATTATAATAATTGTTTTGTTCTGCTCTCAGAGCAAGAAATATTATATATAGAAAAATGAACGATAGTATAAAAATTAATCCTTTAACAGGAGAAAGCTTTAAAGCCCCAGAGTACGAAGGCTTTAAAGCCGTGGATATTCCTCATGAAACGACTTTTGATGGTAATACGGTTGATGTTTTTGAGGATAACGACGAAAGACTTAAAATATTAGTACACCCGGCCAACACAGGAGGGTGTGCGTATTATAGATGTTGGCTTCCTTTTAAAAAGTTAGAAGAGCATTGTTCAGACAAAGTTAAGATAATATATGATTTAAATCCTTTACGTTTTGATAAGGAAAAATCTGTTTTCGGAGAGCCTTCTACTAATTTTGAAAAATGTGATATTTTTTTTACTCACAATATTTGTAATTTTGGAGGAGTCTATACTCTAAGAGCTATTCATGAGGCTAGGAGAAGAGGTAAATTTGTCCATTACGACACAGACGATCTTCTTACGGAATTATATTCTGGGCACAGACTCCAAGAATTGTACAAAGAAAAGAGACTGGATGACATAACTAAAGAATGTTATAAAATGGCACATATGACCTCTGTAACTCAGAGAAAATTTGCAGAAAGAATAGCAGAGTTTTGTGGGGGGATGTTATGTGTTATAAAGAATGCGGTTGATTTTAGTCTCCCTTGTTGGAATCTTCCTAAAAGACCTGTACCAAGAAAGAATTTAGTTAGGATTGGGTGGGTAGGAGGTATTCATCACGAAGAAGATGTTAAGGAATTCCATAGTGTAGCTCTTAGAGTTAACGCCAAGGTTGGTGTAGAAAATGTACATTGGGGTTTTTACGGGAAACCCCACGGAGTTCAAGAGAAAGATGAGTGGCAAACCAAAGTATGGGACAACTATGAAAAAATACTTTCTATGGGCGTGAAGAATTATTCCATATATCCAGCAAGCCCTTCTTGGGATTATGGAGGAATGTATTCTAATATTGATATTTCTATAGCTCCGCTTCAAATGAATGCTTTTAATGATTCTAAGTCAGAAATTAAGGCTATTGAAGCAGGGATTTATAAAATTCCTCTAGTAGCTTCTAATGTTGGTTGTTATGATGAAGTTATTAAAAATGGAGAGTCAGGATACTTAATTGATTCGAATAAAGGAGCTACTGGTTTTATTAATCCTCTCGTAGGATTAATAAAGAGCAAGAAACAATTAAAGAGAATGGGGCAAAATTTGCATGATAGAGTGTCTGACCTTTATAATATAAATAATCATATTTCTGGAAGATTAGATTTATATAATTCTGTTTTGAGTCAATTTAAAGAAATAGTGGGAGCCCAAAAATCCTAGATACTGAGGAGGTAAATTATATGGGTTTTAGAGAAAAAAGACTTCGTAAGAGAGGACTTCTTCCTTCTCCTGCTCCCGTTGCTCCTGTTGTCCCAGAAGAAGAGGTTCCTGCTGAGGAAGAAGAATCCCTTCTTGAAAAAGTAGTGAAAAAAGTTACTAGGAGACGCAAGAGAAAAACGAGCCGGAAGAAAAAAAGTGACTGATGGTTCATAAAAGTAAAGGCTGATAATAAAGTTTTATTTTTTTTCCAAGAATTGTTGTGTAAACACGGTATTTTGACTATAATTTAGTAAGATATAAAAAAATATGGACTTTTTACCTTTTTTCGTATGGAGCATGGTTGTTTTTGGTTTTGTTAACGGGGTAGTTAATTCTTCCCTATTACTTCCTTTTACAGCTAAATTAGCTAACGACTCCTCTATTGTTGTCAGCAGATTCGGTCAATTGTTATGGTGTCCCATGTGTCTTGGATTCTGGGTGGGAATAGGTTTAAGTCTTTTGTGGTTTTCTCCTGTCCTACAAAGTTCTCAGGAGACTTTCCCTTTACCCTCTTTTTGGGCTCATGTTTTTGATGGGTTTCTAGGAAGTAGTATCTCTTGGTCTCTTTCCGGCTTAACTACTGCTTTTTTTAAGGTTGGTTCGGGTACGGGAGGATGCGGCGGTTGTAATTCTATTGCTCCGGAAGAGGAGTCTCAATAATGGATTATAAAGATATTTGTTCGGTACTTGAAGGTGCGGAAATACTAGAGGAAAAAGAATTATCCTTAGGAACGGTAGATACAGGCTCTTTTGCTTTGAACAGAATCGTAAGCGGAGATCATAAACTAGGGTATGCTATTGGTTCGATTGTTGAGTTAAGTGGAGAGGCTGGGTCTGGAAAAACTGCGTTTATAAGCCAAGCTTTTAAGGATGCACAAAAACAGGGGTATCATTGTGTTATGATTGATAACGAACACGCATACTCTAAAGAATTTGCAAAACAATTAGGAGTAGACAACTCAAAAGTGATTTATGCCCAGCCGGAATCTATGGAAGAGTGCTTTGAGTTTGCTGAAAAGGTTATATTGGCGATAAGAGACAAGGATCCAAAAACTCCTATTGTAGTAGGATTTGATTCTATTGGAACCGCCCCTTGCAAAAAGGAATTAAGTGATGATTACGAATCTAATCAAGAAATGATTGGAGCTATCAGAGCAAAATCTGCAGGAAAATGTTTAAGAAAGTTTAATGCTCTTTTAAGACGAGAGAGAGCCTTACTTTTGATAGTAAATCAATTAAGAAGCAAAGTAGGGGTGGTGTATGGTGATCCTACTACTACTGCCGGAGGAGGTAAAGCTCTTCCTTTTTACGCGTCTGTAAGATTGCGTCTACACGTTCCCCCTAGCGGCATTATAAGAGATTCTTTAAAAAACCCTGTTGGGGTTAGTGGTGAGATTAAATGTCTTAAGAACAGGTCCACCGCTCCATTCCAGTCCTGTGCGTTCAAGTTTCATTTTAAAGAAGGCATGGATGAGGCTTTTGGGTTAGTAGAGGATCATGTTAAGTTAGGAAAAGTTGAGCAAAAGGGAGGATGGATGACTTATGGAAATAAGAATTATCGATCTGCTGAGCTACGAGAAATTCTAGCAGAGACTCTTAAAAATGAATGAGTCTCCTTACTTTAGCATAATTGTGCCGCATTACCAAGGCTCTATACGTCATGGAAGATTTTTAAGGGGGATAAATTCTTTATTAGAGCAATCTTTTAAGGAGTATGAAATATTATGCTATCATGACGGTCCTCTTTTAGATGATAAAGTTGGTTTTCCTATAGAAGTAAAGGCCACAGAGAAGAGGTTTAATAATTGGGGACATTCTTTACGAGATTTAGGCATTAAAGAAGCTAAAGGAAAATATATTATTATGTTTAATCCTGATAACGTTCTTTATTCTTATGCTCTTAACGAACTTCATGGGAAAAGCTTAGAAAAAGATAAGATGTTTTATAATGATAATATTATTATTTTTCCTGTTTACATGAAAGGAATGCAGTATAATGGTTCTAAGGCTTGGAGAGAAAAAGGAACAGAGGATAAATGGCAAATTGTCCTCTCAGGAATGCCAGTTATAAAATACAATATAGATTGTATGCAATTAGTTATGAAAACTGAATTATGGAAAAGATACAACGGGTGGTATGACAAAAGTGAAACTAGCGATGGAAGTATGTACCCTAGATTTGTTAAAGAACACGGAGCGAGATGGGTTGGTAAAATTTTAGGAGAACATTGGTAAAATGATTAAATTATTTGACGATTGGATTAAATCCGAAGAAAGAGGAGATAAACCTTTTCTAATTATGGGGAAAGGTCCTACTATTAATTTGGCTCCGAATATTGATAGAAATAAGTATATTACTTTGGGGCTTAATCATGTAGTAGAAAAACACAAAGTTGATATCACACATGCTATCGATTATGAGGTTGTAAAGGATGCAGGTCATTTCATGACAGGCAATGCTGAATATTTGTTAATGCCCTGGTATCCTAATTTAGGATTTAGACCTCATTCTAAAAATTTAGAGGAACTTTGCAAGGAAGATGTTATTTTAAATAGATTTAGAAAAGCAGGGAAGTTGTTAACTTACAATAGAGATATGGAAAGTATCCTAGGGGCTAATAAGTATTCCCCTTGCCCTTTAGGGGGAATTCCCATAAATTTAGTTTTCTTTAGCGGGGATTCAGTTTTTCAATTGTTAGCGGCACAAGGGGAAAAGAACATTTTTTCTCTTGGTTTGGACGGAGGTAAATTATACGGGGAGGATTTCAATGGGTACATCCCTTTAGAAAATGGAAGAGATACTTTTGATGACCAATTTAAAGTCATTAGTCATGTGTCTCAGGTTACGGGAGCTAAACTTATTCGCATAGGAGAGTTAGAACCTATAAAAGTTTTTGTTGGCTCTCAGCATGAGCAATATATTCCTGCTAAAGTACTGGAGTACTCTATTAAAAAGAATACTCAGAATCCTGTGGAGTTTAACCTTCTCTATAAAAATAATATTAAGTATAAAACACCTGATAACCCAGCTAATAGACCTAGAACTCCGTTTAGTTTTCAGAGATTTATGATACCTTCTTTAACAACAGGAAAAGCATTTTATTTAGATTCTGATATGCAAGTTTTTGGTGACATGGCTGAACTGTTGGGTTATAATTTTGGGGAATATGATGTGTTATCTTGTAAAGATATGGATTCTTATAACCACTGGAAAGGTTCGGAATACGCAGTCTTAATGTTGGATTGTGATGAAATTTCTTGGGATATCAACACGATAGTAGACGATTTAGATAGTGGTAAACTTACTTACGAAAGGCTCATGTTTGATTTTGAAGTAGCGAAAGTAGAACCTCAATTCCCTCCTTCATGGAATAGTTTAGATACTTATGACCCTAATCGTACCAACCTCCTCCATTATACTGATATGGCACGTCAGCCTTGGTTATATCCCGGACACCCTCACGAGGAGCTTTGGGTAAAAGGTCTTAGTGAAGCTATTGATGCTGGAGTTATTACTACGCGAGAATACGAAGAGCATGTTAAAAATGGGTTCGTAAGATATGTTTTAAAAGGGAGCATGTTAAATGTATAAGTACCTTTCAGATGCTAATCTTTTAGAAATAAATGAAACTTTAAATTGGCATTCAGGAGTTGAGTTGCCGGACGGGAGAGTACTGGGATCTTTAACTAATAGTAAACGAACTACACCAGAACCCATTCCAGATTATAGAGTGGTTAAATTAAATGAGCTCATAGGATTAAAAAATAAGAGTGTTTTAGAGTTAGGCTGCTTTGAGGGTGCCCATACTTTATCTTTTTTAAAATATACAGATGATGTAACAGCAGTAGATGTCCGTCCCCAAAATGTTATTAATACTTTAACCAGATTATCAGCTTTTGGTAAAAAGGCTGATGTATTTGTATGTAATGTAGAGGACATTGATACTACATTAGGAGTTTTTGATGTTATATTCCATTGTGGGGTGCTGTATCATTTATCTAACCCTGTGGAACATTTTCTAAAGCTAAAGGGGATGTGTAAGTATATGCTGTTAGATACTCATATAGCTTCTGATACTATACCTAAAAAATCTATGACACATGAAGAGAAGCAATATAACGGAGTCTCTTATATGGAGGGGGGTTGGCGAGATCCTTTTTCGGGATTAGATAAGTCGTCTTTTTGGCTATCGGAAGAGTCTTTAAGAGAACTTATACAGGACTCTGGATATTCAGTTGAGGAGAAGTGGGAGTATAGAACAGAGAGGAATGGCCCTAGAATTAGTTGGTTACTTAAAAATGAATAATAATTATTATTTAGATGGTATGAGTGATTTAGAAATTAAGTATTTGGAACAGCACAAAATGATTTTTCATAAATTTACCGGACAAAGCTTATCTCCTCATATAGTTAAGATAAAACATCTTATTGATAAGTATGAATGTTCTTCTGTATTAGATTATGGTTGTGGAAATGCTTTAGAGTATATACATAATAAAGTTCATGAGAAAGTATGGAATGTTTCTGCTGTATGGTATGATCCTAATCAT
>Ga0208316_1001520_pt1 | contig 13566 bp, 17 predicted proteins | sample MalvireepMed_231_FD_184240 | JGI IMG/M metagenome (GOLD analysis project Ga0208316, IMG submission 184240) | Marine viral communities from the Global Malaspina Expedition - Malaspina viral metaG DeepMed_231 (SPAdes) (version 2) | ecosystem: Environmental > Aquatic > Marine > Oceanic | place... | reverse complement strand
CATGGCCAGTGGCTCAGCGTTACTATGATGTTCCTGAGATGGTGTAGATCATAACACTCTTACTCTCTTTGGAATGGTTTTAACATAAATACTGTGGTGCTAAACCAATAAATGATTACTTGTTAACTGCTAAATTTAGTTAGTCTTGCAGCTTTTTGACGCCTACGTTTAGTCTCATGCCAAGTGACAGATAGTATTTCATAGGCATACATTGTAAGCCATGCTACTAGGCTTATAGATAGTATGACAGAGATTGCTATCAGTATGACTGCGCAGTGTATTACTACCAAGTCATTGGCTGTGAATTGACTGATGTATTGTATCATTTGATTGGTACTCCATATAGTTGGTGTTTATGTATGAGTTACAACTGTTTTATTACTAAGTTAATTACCCACATGACCACAAGGGAGGACATAAGCCCCCCCTATTAGGTCATTAAAGTCTCTATACTGGTACTGATGCTGATCCATCCACGCTATCACCTGTGGTATCTGCATCTACTCTACCAAGAGAGAGAAAGTCTGCTTCATCTATAAGATCATTAGATGATGGGTTATAATACATCAACTCTGGTAATGTATCAGGCTCTACTTCAGTGATCATGATGAAGTAAGGTAATACTTCTGCTTGACCACGAGGTGTGCCTTGGATTCGAGGACCAATGGGTGTCATCACACGATTAATAGAGCTGAACATCCATCTGCCAGAGTTAGACTTACACTTGAACATCTTAAGGTATCCCATAAGAGTATACTCCTTATATTAGTTAGTTAATGATTAATTCGAAATGAAAGATAACGTAAATCAGAAAGTGAAAGTCTGATTATAGCACGGCCCCGCTTGAATATAGGCCATACACTAAAATCCTGCAATTTTTGAAACTTGCCTTGCTTCCTATGGTTGTTTAACATATAAACTATCATATGAGCGCTAAACGTATATATCATTTGACTATTGCTTATAATCCTGATACGGAAGAGATAGAGTACATTATGGAATCTATTGATGAGTCAGCTGATTCTGAGGTTGTTCTTTTGGGTACTGCTGATCTTGCTGAATATTTCAGAGATACCCAGAATGCAGATGAAGAGATAGAACGGCTCTTAGAGGAATTTGGCAATGTTGAACCTGGCGAAGCCTAGGTACTATAGAGTATCTCTATACTAAGACATACTCCCTTACGGGAGTATTAGTATACTATATCTCTAAACTTAATATATAATATATAGCGCGCGTACGAGAGACTATGAAAGATGACTTAACAAAATTATTAATACTTATGTGGCTTTTTGGTACTGCATATGGTATCTATGAGATATGGGCTAGTGTAGCCTATATGTCAGATTTGATGGATGCTTATATACAGATGGTTATGAACCAGATAAGGAAATAGATGAGGACTTACAGGGTATCTGATATGTACCATAAAGTCTACGAGGATAGGTCTGAATTGCCTAGCAGCATGGTAGTTGTGCATAATTGGAGGAAGGCCCAGATCGGTGACTGGGTAGAGGCCGATGATAATTGCATTATCCAGATATTACGCAAAGGCAAAATGAAGACTCCCAGAGGTAAGGCTAAATATAGGGAATATGTAGGTACTTGCTCGGGGACGTTCATATGCTCTCCAAAAGTTAAGATGGATACATCTAAACGGGAGAACATATGGACAATCTCGGGAAAAGACACTGAGAGAGTTATTTTGGATCGTAGGAATTTAACTACATGCGAGATAATATTTGTACAATATATGGCTGGTGGCCTAGCTCCATCTGAAGCTTACCTTAGCGCATATAAGACAAATAATCCTATGTATGCAAAAGAACAGTCTACAAAATTAGTAAAGACTGAAAGGATACAAAAAGCTATGAAGGAAGAGTTGAAACCAGTTTTAGAAGAATTAAATATTGATGACAAATCTGTGCTGGAAGGCATAAAGAGGGTCGCAGAGAATTCCGAGAAAGATGAAACAAAGTTAAAAGCATTATTTAAACTTTCAGATATCTTAGATCTCGAGGATAAAACTCAGACCAAAGTTACCCAGCTTAGTGGGGCCGTCTTCCAAGGCTTTGCCGACAATATTTTAGAAGAAGTTCAACGCCCAAAAGAGATAGGGGAAAAGAATGGCTGACATAATTGATATCGGGAATACTCCTGATAATAGTCCGCTCAAGACTGGTGGTATGAGAAGAAAGTATAATAAGTCAAAATGTGGCAAGGGCTATAAAAATGTAAAAGGTAAGTGTGTAAAGATAAGAGAAAGCAAATAATGGCAGGCAAGCGATTAGATCTATTTAAGCATGATAAGAAAGACAGGCCTAAAGAAGCCTACCACATATGACCGTATGAAGGCACACCGCATCCAGTTCAGGAGGCACACAAAGCGAAGAAAAAGAAATAGATGGCTAACGTGAACTTTCATAATGTAAGTAATGAGGAAGAAACTCTCAGACTTACATACCATGATTTAATTGCATTTGGTAAGTTGTTTCTTCCAGATGACTTTATGCGCTCTGAGACTCCTTTCTTTCACTACGAAGTGGCAGATGCGGTCAATGATAATGATATACGTCAGTTGGCAGTTATACTTCCCAGGGGTCATGGGAAGACAGTAATGACGAAGTGTTCTATCTTGCATGATTTCTTATTTACTAAAGAACCTTTATTTTATGGTTGGGTGGCTGCAAGTTCAAAGATTAGTGTTCCTAATCTTGATTATATTAAATATCATTTGGAATACAATGATAAGGTGAGGTATTTTTTCGGGGATCTCAAGGGCAAAAAATGGACAGAAGACGATATCGAGCTTAGGAATAATTGCAAGCTTATCAGTAAATCTAATCTCTCAGGTATCAGGGGAGGTGCTAAGCTCCATAAAAGATATGATCTTATTGTACTGGACGATTTTGAAGATGAGAATAATACAATCACTCCTGAATCTAGGAGTAAAATTGCGAACCTTGTTACGGCTGTTGTATTCCCTGCTCTTGAGCCTCATACTGGTAGGCTTAGAATTAATGGGACGCCTGTTCATTATGATGCGTTCATTACTAATATCCTTACTGGTCATGATAAAGCAAAAGCTAAAGGAGAAGACTACAGTTGGACAGTAATTACATACAAAGCTCTTCAGGAAGATGGGATGCCTTTATGGCCATCCTGGTTTGGCCTGGAAGAGATGGAAAGAAAGAAAAAGTTTTACGCAGACTCTGGCCAACCACAGAAATTTTACCAGGAATATATGATGGAGGTTCAGAGTGAGGAAGATGCGATATTCACGAGAGACCATATTAAATACTGGGATGGGCAATTCTTGCATGATGAAGAAACTGGAATTAGTAGTATAGTTACGGAAGATGGCGACGTCAAACCAGTCAATGTTTTTGCGGGGGTTGACCCTGCTACGGATTCTCAGCGTAGGGATGCTGACTATAGTGTTATTATCTTTGCTGCTTGCGATGTGGACAATAATATTTATGTTCTCGATTATCTTAGGAAGCGCGGTATACCTGTGCTCGGTATTCCAGGGTCTGATAAAAAGGGGATTGTGGATTATATATTCGATTATGGAAAAATATACCACCCGTTAATGTATACTATAGAAGATACAACAATGTCTAAACCTGTATTCCAGGCTATACGAGCAGAGATGCTGAGAAGAAATGATTTTTCAATAAGTTTTAAGGAAGAGAAGCCAGGAACAAGAATGTCCAAAAGAGATAGAATTCAGGGAATATTAGCTCAAAGATTTGCTGTAGGCCAAATGCATATCAAAAAGAATCATTATGATCTGCAGAGAGAGACTATCACATTTGGACCAAGGATGGCTCATGATGATACGATAGATGCTCTGGCATATGCGTGTAAGTTTGCATATCCTTGTGAATTCAGTAAAGGTGCAGATGGAGAATGGATGAAGAAGAAACCCAAAGCTAAATCATGGGTAACAGCATGATAAAGTTTATCGTACTTTCCGTACTATTAAATGCAGGAGAAATACAGGCTATTATGCCCGATGGTACGAAAATAGAAGCAAGAAAACGTGGTGGCAAGAATAACCGTGGACGTCGTAGAGGCGGAGGAGGGTTGCGTTGATGAGAGTTCAAGATATGAATTGTGTTATGGGACTTATTACTAGGATTAATATTTATAGGGACATTTAGATATGGCGATTATATTACCAGAGAATGCCCGCAGGAGAGTTATACCTGTCCAAAAATATGTGACGTGGATCACAAACACCTACCAATAGAGGAGTGTAAGAATGGCAAAAACAAAAAGAGCAGAACAAGTAAGACAACTTTACAAGCTCTCGAACAATTGGACGAGGAGGCAGTGGGAGTTCATAAACCAGAAGGGGTATGATTTCTCTCATGATGAACAATTAACTACCGAAGAAAGGGATTCCTTGGAAGAGCAGGGAATGCCTACTTTTACAATTAATCGTATACTTCCAGTAGTTGAAATGCTTAATTTCTATGCTACAGCCAATAATCCCAGATGGCAGGCTATTGGTATAGAGGGTTCTGATGCTGATGTAGCATCAGTATTTGGGAATATGGCAGATTATATATGGAATCTGTCTGATGGCTCAACTTTGTATTCTAATGCAATAAATGATGCTATATGCAAAAGTGTAGGGTATATTCTTCTAACTGTAGACCCAGATCAGGATAATGGTATGGGAGAAGTCGTACTTCGGCAACCTGAACCTTTTGATATCTTTGTAGATCCTAAATCTAGAGATATGCTGCTAAGGGATGCAGCTTTTGTCCTTATTCGCAAAGTACTTCCTAAAAACCATCTAATTAAATTATTTCCTGATTATAAAAGAAAAATTAATGCTGCTTCTTCCGATGAAGCTCGTGAATATAGCTGGAGTGCCAGGGCATCTGGCAATAGTGAGCAAGAGCTTTTTGCATATAATGACGATGAAAATGCCAGTGAAGCTATAAGTCCAGATGGTAGTCAGGATACTATGCTTGAATTTTTTGAGGTATACGAAAAACTGAAAATACCTCATATGAATGTATTTTATAGAATACCTCCAAATGAAGAGCAATTAGCTCAAATTAAACAGCAAGTTCAGGTAAAAATGAAGGAAATGCAGGCTGAAATGGAAGTCCAGTTGCTGGAACAGCAAAAGCAAATGGAAGAGGCTGTACAGGCAGGAGAGATGCTTCCTGAAAGATATGAACTCGAAATGCAGAAGGCTCAGGAGATGATGGAACAGCAATTACAAGCTGCAGAACAAGAATATATGAGCCAGCTTCAAAATGAAGCATCTAAGATCGAAAATCAAGTTATAAGTGAAAAAGAATATAAGATCTTAATGGAAGAGGAAGCTTTTGCTGAGAATGTAGTAGGACAGATGAGATTCCATGCACATAGGATAAAACAGACAACTATAGTCGGTGATAAGCTCTTATATGAAGAAATTCTTCCTGATAATATTACTGATTATCCTATAGTGCCATTTCATTACAAGTGGACTGGCACACCATTCCCTATGAGTGCTGTTTCACCTCTTATCGGAAAACAGAGAGAATTAAATAAATCACATCAGATTATGGTGCATAATGCATCTCTTGGTAGTTCATTGCGCTGGATGCATGAAGAAGGGTCTATTGATATGGATTATTGGGAGAAGTATTCATCTTCTCCTGGTGCCCTATTACCTATTAGACCTGGTGCTACTCCTCCTACCGCAGTGCCTCCAGCGCCACTTTCTAATGCTTTCTTCACTATAGTACAAGAGGGCAAGACAGATATGGAGTATCTTGCTGGGATATATTCTTCCATGCAGGGAGATACTCAGGCTCAGCATGAAACATTTAGAGGCATGCTGGCATTAGATGAGTATGGTACTAGGAGGATAAAGCAGTGGATGCAGCATTCTATAGAACCAGCATTACGGCAATTAGGAAGATTGGTTATGCAGTTTACTCAGGCAGTATATACAGCTAATAAGAGATTCAGGATTATTCAGCCTTCGGCAATACAGGAACAAAGGGAGACTGAAATCAATATACCTCTATATAATGATATGGGAGAAGCTATTGGTAAATCTATGGACTATGCGTCTGCTAAGTTTGATGTTACTATAGTAGCTGGATCTACATTACCTGTTAATAGATGGGCATACCTTGAAGAATTGAAAGAACTTATGAAGCTAGGAGTGGTGGATGATTTAGCTGTCCTTGCCGAAACAGATCTTAGAAACAAGGAAGGTATAGCTAAGAGAAAGAGCATGTATGCTCAGATGCAGGGACAATTAGAGCAGATGGATGAACAAGTCAAGGATCAGGCTGGAACTATTGAGACTTTAGAACGTCAATTGGTCCAAGCTGGCATTAAGGGTAAGGTTATGCAGGGAGCTATGGAACTTGAGAAAAATAAGCAGGATGTACGTGGATCCAGGCAATCATCGCTTCTTGAAACTGAAGCTCAGCAGAAACTTTTACGTAATATAAGAAAAAATGATCTTGATGTGGCATCTGAAAAAATGGATATGGCAGTTGAGCGTGCTGGAAATAATGTAAAAAAAGATTAAAAAACTTCTTGCATTTAAGCATTAAATGCTATATAAGTTTATAGACTCTTAAATAAGGAGATAACAATGACAGAAGAAACAACCCAAAGTAACCCAGAAACTGCAGAAAATGCAGTATTTGGCTCTCAGGGAAACGACTTCTTTGAAGCGCTTGAAAATGACGTCAATGGCGCTATACAAGATGACGTTGGAAACTCTGAGGTAACCCCTCCTCTACAAAGTGGCTCCGAACAGGTAACCCACGTCAAAAGCGAGGAAGGCTCCAAAAACGAGACACAGGTAGATTGGGAGCAACGATATAAAGATTCAACAAGAGAAGCTCAGCGTTTACACGGTGAGATGTCTGAATTGAAGCCCTTTATTCCTGTTCTTGACGCAATGAAAAACGACAGTGGTCTTGTAGATCATGTTCGTAATTATCTGACAAATGGTGGCAAACCTTCTGCTACAATTCAGGATCAACTTGGATTAGGCGAAGATTTTGTCTTTGATGCTCATGAAGCTATGTCTGATGGAAAATCAGACTCAGCAAAACTAATGAATGCTCATGTGGACCGTATGGTCCAATCAAGAGTTGGTCAAATGATTGGTGATGAAAAGAGGCGGGCTGCTGACACACAAGCCGATATTAATAGGCAAAGTGAGGAAAAGGCATTTCGTGAAAAGCATACTATGACTGACCAGGAGTATGAAGGCTTTGTTAATAATGCTAAGGAGCATATCTTAACTTTAGAAGATATACATTATCTTTTAAATAAGGATAGGACAGCTGCTAATACAGCAAATTCTACTAAAAAGGATATGCTGAATCAGATGAAAAATGTACGGAACATCCCTACAAGCGCCAGTGGAGCAAACTCGCAAGGCTCTAAAGAGCAAAGCATGGACGATAATGTCTTTAATGCTTTGAAGAGCGTTGACGATACTTTAGACAACCTGTTCGAGTAGGCACAATAAAAAGCTTAACAGCTTTTGCCTTCTCTGAACATAAATAGGGAGACAGACAATGGCTGACGTATTATATGGAGGCAATGCCTACCAGAATTATGGTAGTATTGGTTCCTTTGACGACGCAAATAGTCCTGGCTCTAGTGGCAGTACTTTAGATACTGGCGATCTTAGACGGAAGTTTAACTTCGGTGATCGAGTATCTGAACTGGCCTTGGCTCAGGATCCGTTTTTCCGTTTTGTTTCTATGGCGGCTAAAAAGCCAACTGACGATCCTCAGTTTAAATTTACTGAGAAACGTGGTTCGTGGAATAAGCGATACGCCTATGTAACAGGATGGGTAGAAAATAACAATGTAGATGTGCTTGGTGGTACTGGTGGTGATGCAGATTTAACTGCATACAATGATGGTGGCGCTCCAGGTAGTTTGACTGCAGGTGATACATTTAAACTGTATATGGCTGGTGATTATAAATCAGCTGGTAATATACAAAATGTATATGGTCAATCTGGGGGTGCTATTGCAATTGGTGCTAGTGGTACTCGTCCAGCTTTCTTTCTTCCAGGGCAAATAATCAAGGTTCCTATGTCCAGCACTAATGGTGGTGGCGCAGGTGGTGATTATATGCTTATGAAGGTTACAGCAGTAACAGATGGCCTAACGAAGGATTCTCGTGAATGTGTTCAATTAGATTGTGAACTTATTCGTGATATAAATGCTTCTGGTTTTCTTTATATTGCTGGATGGAATGGCAGTGATGATGTAGATACTCAGGTTTATGATGAGTCTATTTCATCTTCGCTTGAAAATGAGCGTACTTATGTTGTTGGCTCTACTTTTGATAAAGGTACTGGTTATCCAGAAACTTGGAAAGACCAGCCTTATTCAACTGGTTATGGGCAATGTCAGATCTTTAAGACTTCAATGGTTATGGATAACACTGATCGTGCTACCGTACTGAAGTATGAAGGAAATGAATGGGCTCGTATCTGGAAAGAAAAGCTGATTGAACATAAGTGGGATATCGAACAGAGTCTTCTGTTTGGTACTCAAAATGCAGCATATCGGACAACTCAAGGGGCTATTGATTGGATTTTAAACAATGGTAATATTTTTTCTTTACCTGTTGCAACAAAATCTCAAGATAGTTTCTTAGATGATCTTTCTAACTTTTTAGATCCTAGATATAATAATGCAGCTCCAAGTGTATTCTTCTGTTCTACAGCAGTATATAATTGGTTGCATAAATTATCTGGATACTTTGCTAACAATATTGGAATGGTTGTTCCTGGAGGAACTACTAATCCTGCTGCCGATACCTCAGTGATGGGTCGCGCAGATATGTCTATGCAAGGCAAAAAGAAAGTTCTTGGAGTTGATACTACTACAATCTCTACCGTATATGGTGATATTAATGTGGTTCGTAATGTACACTTAGATGGCACAAATATAGCTCTTCTTGGTGTAAATATGAAGCATTGTGCATATCGTCCTCTGGTCGGAAACGGAATTAATAGAGATACTTCAATCTATGTTGGAGTTCAAACCCTGGAAAACAGTGGTGTGGATCGCAGAGTAGACCAAATTCTTACCGAAGCTGGTATGGAATTTAGTATGCCTGAAGCTCATGCTATCTGGAAAACATCATAAGGAGGTATAAATAATGGCTAATCTTTTATACGGACAGAATAAACTAGACAATTCATTATCTCAGAAGTTGTTTTCTGAAGCTGGTACAGGTCGTGAACATGAGAACTCAACTGATGCTGCGGATATGTTTTCATATACAATCCCAGCTAATACATTGGAAAAGGGTGACATTGTTAGGATTAAAGTATTTTGTACAGTTGTTGATAGTAATAGTACAGATACTTTAACACCTATCCTCAAGTTCGGTGGCACAGCTATCGCAACTGGAGCAGCCCTTGATGTGGCTGATGATGACATAGTGTATGCTTGGGCTGATGTTCATTGTACAGCAACTGGTAGTAGTGGAACATGTACTGCCATTGCTGAAATCAGAACAGATGCTCTAGGAGCTGTACATGTCATTGGACAGACAGCACTGACTTCCATGGATACAACTGGTGGTCTGGCTGTAGCTCTTAATGTTGATTGGAGTTCTGCTCATGCTGATAATGAAGTTAGAATCGATGCTGTAAGTGTCGAATTAGTCTAGCGTAATTAAAGCTAATAACAATCAAAGCCAAATCCCTCTGCAGTGGTTTCTTGACTCTCCTCTGCGGAGGGCTACGGCCTTTTTAATATAAGGACCTAATGGCAACATTTGAAGTACAGGTAGAAGGCATTACATCTATAGCTATTACTGCTAGTAGCACTAATCCTTCCCAGGAGGAATTAACCGAATTTTTGAAAGATGGTGTAATTGATGTTACTAATAGATGGCTTTCTATTAAGCCTCAGGATAAAAAAAGTTTCATCAGGGAAAGTGCCACTACATCAAGTAATGGTCTTGACTTAAACGGTGCTGATATAATTTCTGTTATAAGAGAAGCAGGGGCAGATGGTGATACTGATGGCAGTTCTGCCTGGAGGCAATGTAGAGAGATTCCTATCGCCTTACAATCCAGGGTTGTAGATACTGATAGTTTAAGTTTTGCTTCTAAGTATAATCCTGTGTATGCGATAGATGTTGATGGTACTATTAATGTATATCCTGTTCCTGATGGTACTGATGATGGATTTAGAGTGTTTTATGTCAATCATGAACCTGTAGATGGAAGTGGTAACGCTCTTACCTTTGCTGATTCTAATATAAAATACTTTCCTAATGATAAAATTTATTTAGTAGTTATATATGCAAGCATGAGGACCTTGCAAGCTAAGATGGGAGCTACAACAATTTCTGATCTTTCAATTACAGCTGTACCACCAGATACTCCTACTTTGAGTTCAACATCTGTAACAATAACTGGTACTGCTCCTACTTATACAGCTCCTACTATTCCAGGGGATGGTACTAATATTACAGATTTATCTAGCTTAGATGTAGATAATACAATAGATACGTTGGCTGATCAAGTTGAAGTAGATCAGTGGTTTGCAACTGCAGCCCATTTGATTGAAGATGAGGAGGATGTTGAGCTTGCATCTGCACAGTTACAAAAGATTTCTACTTATTTACAGGCTTACTCTACTGCTATGCAGAGTCAATTGAATGTATTTAATGATGCTAATGTAGAATATCAAGCAACTCTTCAAAAGAATTTCAAGGATGCTGACTTCGACAATCAGGAAGATGCTAGGTTAATTCAGAAATATCAAGCTGAACTTGCTGTATACCAAGCAGAAGTTGGATCACAGGTTCAGGAATATACACAGAATTTACAGGCTGATGGGGCAGGATACCAATGGCTACAAGGACAATATGCGGCATTAAAGGCTGAATATGATGCAGCATTCATGATGGCAGCACCTAAGCAACCAGCATAATGGCAGAAGACGGAGATAAAAGAATATTGTATAAGAATTATTGCACTCCACAGGAACAAGTTGGCAGTACTGATAGATATTATTTAGATGGTGATTGTGGTCGTAAGCTTACAGGATCTTATATGTATGATCTTGATAGTGCTGGTACAACTGTAGTTAATACATTAACATCAACTGCTGCTATTGGAACTGCTATAGATTTTATAGCTGTAACCGCAACATCTATTACCTCTGGAACAGTTACAATATCTTTAGATGGTTCTACAGAGATTATTCAGCTCTTAGAGGGTGAATGTTTTGCTTCAAAGATAAATGCTTCATCGCCCGCTGCAACGCCTAAAGTACATATATCAGGAACAGCAACAGTAGATTACATGACAGGAACATAATATGGCAGTACCTAATGATAGAAGAGTAATATATGGAGCACATGTAGTGCCACAGGAAGCGATTGTGCGTGAAGAAGGCGCTACAACTTATAAGCTTGATACAACTGTTGCAAAAAGATTTGGCGGAAAAGGAAGTGTTGATATAACCTCAGATCAGGTTACTGATTACTGGACATCTATGGCTAGTCTTGGGCAGAATTGGAATCTCTTTGATGAAACATGGAATGGAACAGTATCTACATGGAATACTGGTGCTGGAGAGGTAACTGTTGATGATTCTCTTTCACGTATTATGCCAGGAACTGCTACGACTGCAGTAAAGTTTTTGTATGTAAAGAATTTAGGAAGTATTGAGTGTCAATTGGCATTAGAAGGTGATGAACCTGATATATTAATACCACCTGGAGCAGCTGTATCAATGAGAACAACTTCTACGGTTACTCTAGCAACTGCTAAAGTGGCGGTTGCATCAGGGGCAGATGACACAACAATAGAATACGTAATAGCAATTTAATGCCTTATTAAGGAGAAACTGAAATGGCAGCTTTATCAGGATCAACAATAGCAAGTACTTTTTCGGAGTTATTAAGAATTGGTAACTCAACACTACATGCCACTACTGGTTATTACATTAAGGATGCTGCAGATACTAATTCTGCATTATCAATAGCACAACAAAGAGTCGGTATCGGCACTGCTGCGCCAGCTAATAACTTAGAAATTAAAGGGACTACTGCTGCTGGTACTATTGTGAATTTAAGACAAAGTGATGGGAATACACAGGGACTATATTTTCAGATGGCGGCAGGGACTGATATAGCCAAAATATCTGCAACTGGCACTGGCAATGGAGAACTCCAGCTACAGACTGGAAATACTACAGCTCTTACTATAAATACTAGTGCTAATGTCGGCATTGGGACTTCTACACCTACACAACAATTACAAGTTAAGGGTATCTTAGCTCTTGAGCCTACAGATGGCGCTAATCCATGGTTAATATATACCCATACAGATGACCAACTTCAATTTAATGCAAATGATGGTGCTGGGAATGCTGAAATGGTAATAATAGGAGGAAGTGGGTCAGACCTTGGCAATGTTGGCATTGGGAGTGTTTCTCCAACGGGTGTACTTCACATCATGAGGGCATCAGATTTAGCCGAGGCAACAGCTCATATGAAAATAGAGGGTGATGGGTATACTGCAGCACACTGGCTAGATGGTACTGCTTATTATATTGGTCAGAATAGTGGATCAAGAGATTTAAGGATGTATAATAGTGTTGAGTCTGCGGGGGTTGCATTGGAAGATAGCGGAGATACATCTTGGGGGACATTCTCTGATGAAAGAGCTAAGACTGATATTTCTGAAATTAGTGGAGCACTTGAAAAATTAAAAGATGTTAGATGTGTGAATTATAGATTCAAAACCGACCCTTCAAATAGAAAGATAAGATTAGGTGTTATAGCACAGGATTTAATAGGCAAGTACGATGAAGTTCTTGCTACGTCTCAAGGATGGGGCGATTTAATAGATGATGAAAATGAATATTATTCAGTTAGGTATACAGAATTAATACCTCCATTAATTAAAGCAGTTCAAGAATTATCAGCTAAGGTGGATGCCTTAGAAAATAGTAACTAACAAGGAGAATCAAGTAATGAGTAAGGGTAAGAAGAATCAGACAGTAGAGTCAGTACTGGCTAATCCACAAGGCAAGACAGTGGAAGAAATGAAAGAGATAGTACAGACTCTTCAGACACAGCTTCAGGAACATCAGAGGCTAGCAACCCATCATCAGACGATGGCGACCAAGGCTCAAGGAGCTTTAGAGGTAATGCTACAGATGATCCCGAAGGAGGAAGTGGAGGAGATGATTCAGGAAGAAGTGAAGGATAATCATCAGGAGAAAGAAACTAGTGACGGTTAATGAACTAATGGAACGTGTGGGCATGGTCGAGACAGGCCGTGCCCTAGCGTACATCAAGGATGGCCTAGATGAGATGAATATGATAGCAGAAACTCATGTTAACGTGGAAAGAATTGATATTACTGCAGATCAACGATATTATACTATGCCTGCAGATGCTATTAAGATAATTGATATTCGATGCAAGCACCATGATAATGTTGATAGTAAATATAGAAGTATTCCTAGAACTGTTCACCCACCACCTACGGAGGATGAAGATGGCGTCTAATAGAAACTATGCATA
>Ga0208316_1001519_pt1 | contig 13571 bp, 16 predicted proteins | sample MalvireepMed_231_FD_184240 | JGI IMG/M metagenome (GOLD analysis project Ga0208316, IMG submission 184240) | Marine viral communities from the Global Malaspina Expedition - Malaspina viral metaG DeepMed_231 (SPAdes) (version 2) | ecosystem: Environmental > Aquatic > Marine > Oceanic | place... | reverse complement strand
CGGCTCAGCGGCGGCGGGCGCGGTCGTCGGGCTGTAGACATCGAGATCGCCGACCTGATCGACACGCTCGGTCAGCTCCAGAGGCTCGTCCTCTTCCTCGGCGGCCGGCGGCTCATAGGCGGGCGCAGGCGGCGCCTCGGGCTCGGGCTCGGGCGTATAGGCCGGGGCCTCGGCGGCGGCCTCCTCGGCGGGGGCTTCGCCCTCATCGGCCTTCGCCTCGTCCGCAGGCGCGTCGTCCTCCGAAATGATGCGGCGAATGGAGGCGAGAATCTCCTCCATCGTCGGTTCTTGGGAGGTCTGATCGGACATGTGGCCGCCGTTATGACTTCAGGTGAGAATCCGAGCGCCAGCCTAGGCGCGATAGACCGATCCTGCAATTTTCCCCTGTCGGCGCAAGGCGCTTATCGCCTCGCGCGAAGGGCGAAAGGCAAAAGCCTAGTTGGCCGTGGCCATCGGGGTGTCCCGGGGCAACTCCTCGGTCACCGGCACGAAGGCCGAATCCACCAGGGCGATGGGCTCTTCCCAGGGCGTCCAGCCCCAGGTGAAGCGCAGATCGCGGGAATTGGCCTGGGCGTCATAGCGATCCACGTCAGGGATCAGGTTGGCCGCATCCAGGCGACCGACGGCCGACAGCACCGAGGCCGCCGCCACGTATTCATCGCGGCGGGCGGAAATCTGCGCCAGTTCGGCGGCGCGCAGCTCCTGTTCGGCGTTCAGGACGTCGATGGTGGTGCGCAGGCCGACCTGTTGCTCCTGGCGCACGCCCTCGGCGGCGATCCGCGCGGCGCGGACCTGCTCGTCGGTAGAGCCGATATTGGCCCGGGCGGCCAGCAGCTGGCTCCAGGCCTGGGTCACGTTCTGCAGCGCCGTGCGGCGCGCCTGCTCGACCGCGAGTTCGCTGGCCGTCTCCCGGGCGCGGGCGGCGCGGACACGGGAATTGGTCAGGCCGCCGGTGAACAGCGGCACGGTGAGCGTCGCCCGGCCGGTGATGTTGCGCGAATAGTCCGAGGGCTCGAAGGGCTCGGCCAGACCGCTCCAGCCAAGGCTGGCGTTCAGCCCGACATTGGGCATGCGCTCGGCCCGGGCGGCGGCGACGCGGGCCTCGGCCGCCTGAGCATTGTACATGGCCTGCCGGACCTGGGGGTTATTGATCGCGGCGGCTTCGAAAGCGGCCTCGACCGACGGCGGCAGGATGGGGGCCAGCGGCGGCTCGGGCTCGAGATCACCGGGGTTCTGGCCGACGATAGAGGCATAGGAGGCGCGGCTGATGGCCAGCTGGGCCTCAGCCGAGCGCATCTGCGCCTCGGCGGCGGCCAGGCGGGCCTGGGACTGGGCGACGTCGGTGCGGGTGATCTCGCCGACCTCGAACCGGGCGTCGGATTCTTCAAGCTGGCGGCTCAGCACCTGGACGTTGTCCTGGCGGATGCGCAGGGCCTCGATGTCGCGGCGCACGTCCACATAGGCGACGATCACGCCCCCCAGGACCTCGGCCTCGATGCGACGCAGGTTTTCCTGGCCGGCCAGGACGTCGGCCTGGGCCGCCGAGACGGCCGAGGCCACGCGGCCGCCGGTCCAGATCGGTTGGCTCAGATTGAAGGTGGCTGCGGCCGCATTCCGCTCGACGATCCCGCTACCCGCGGCGGTGTCGGGAATGCCGTCGCCGTTCGAGTCCACCAGGGTCGCGCCGGACTGCTGAGGCGTGCGCGTCTCGGTGTACTGTCCGCTGGCCGAGGCGCTGAGGCTCGGCCGCCAGCCGGAGCGCGCCTGCACCGTGCTCTCGTCCAGGGCCCGCAGCGTCGCGCGTTGGGCCTGGAGGGTTGGATTGGTCTGGTAGGCCAGCGCGATGGCGTCGGCCAGGGACTCGGCGGCCACCGGAGATCCGAAAGCCAGACCAGCGCTGAACACGGCGGCCAGCAGGCCTGCACGACGGCTGATGAACATGCGTAATCCCCGACGACGACGAGACAGATGACCCTATATGACCGGCTGTCTCCAACTCGACCAGGGGTCCTAACCTTAAGCTTTTTTCACGCCCGGCTTTCTGGTGTGTTTCAGCACGTCCTAGAAAGCAAAACCTTGCTCAGGCTCAAAGCCGGCCAGATGACGGGGCGTGGCGTCGAATATCTGGCGACGGGCCAGACCGGTCTCGGTGCGGGCGTAGATCGTCGCCTTGCCCACCGGGCCGGCGCGTTCGATCACCGCCAGACGGCCGCCGGGCGCCAGGGCCGCGGTCCAGCTCTCCGGCGCGCGGGCCACGGCGCCCTCGCAGATCATCACATCGAATTCGCCGGCCGGCGGGGTCCTCAGGTCGTCGCCGTCCAGGCGGCTCACCTTCAGGCCCGCATGCTCCAGCACGGCGGCGCCATAGGGGGCGGCGATGGCCAGGGCGCGCTCGCCCGGCTGGATCGCCAGGGCGTGCAGCAGCTTGCCCACGTCCCGCGGGGCCAGCATCCAGCGGCCGGGCGCATACTCCACCTCGGCGTCGGCATAGGCCAGATAGGCCTTGCCCGGCGGGATGAGGCTTTCGCGGGGAATGACGCGCATGGCGTCCTGCACCCGCACGTCGGTCACATCATTGGTCCGGACCTGACTGTCGACCATGTTCAGGCGGGCGGCGGAGAAGTCGACCATGTGACCTCGACGGTATTCCTGTGAAGCGCGCTTATAGGTCCGCCCTGGAGCCGAGCGCAATCGCCCGCTGCAAGAGAGATTGCCGCGGGCGGGCGGTTCTGTTAGCGATCCGCCTCCGCTCAAGGCGACGCACCCTTTCAAAGGGGCGTCGGCGCAGGATGGCCTGGTGGCGGAGTGGTTACGCAGCGGACTGCAAATCCGTGCACCCCGGTTCGATTCCGGGCCAGGCCTCCATTCTTCGCAGACTCCGACGCGACCGAACCGCCGGGGCGAATCGGCTATTCGGCGCATCCCTTCAGATCCATGGACCCGCACCCGATGAGCCCGGCCGACAACGACTTCGTCTATGACGAGACCACCGGCGAGTGGGTGAGCGCCGGCGAGGCGGCGGCCAATGCGGCCGCGGCCGGCCAGGTGGAGGTTCGCGATTCGGTGGGAAATCTGCTGGCCGATGGCGACAGCGTGACCCTGGTCAAGGACCTGAAGGTCAAGGGCGCCGGCCAGACCCTCAAGCGGGGCACGGTGATCAGGTCGATCCGGCTGACCGGGGACGACCAGGAGATCGACTGTCGCTACGAGGGCATCAAGGGCTTGGTGCTGCGGGCCGAGTTCGTGCGCAAGAGCTAGGGCGAGTCGCCCCTCCGCCGAGACGGAGGGGCCAGATCGAAACCTAGTCGGTTTCGGCCCAGGTGGCGCCGGTGGCGCGATTATAGAAGATCGACACGGTGGAGATGGTGCAGAGGTCCAGGCGCGACCAGACGGCCTCTTCGCCGTCGTCATAGATGACCTTGAGGTCGAAGCTGCAGGCGTTGTCGGCGGCGTCGAACTGGATATCGACCTCTTCGCCGTCGCCGAGCACATCGGCGCCCATGACATCTTCTTCCCAGTCGTCAGAGCGGCTGGGCGCCACATAGACCTGTTCGATCGTGTAGCCGGTGCCGTTGGAGAGGGTGAAATCCTGCTCGCCGGCCATGGCCGGCGCAGCGGCCAGGATGAGCGCGGCGGTGAGGCCTGCGAAAAGCAACTTCATGGTCGTTATTTTTCCTGTTGAAGCTTGAGCGTTAGCACCCAAGCCCCTCAGGCGACAGAGGAATTCGTGGTCGCCGACCGGAGCTATCCGCAGGACCTAGCGGACGGCGATCACCTCGACCTCGGCCCCGTTCACCAGCGCCACGTCGCCGACGCTGCGGCCCATCAGGGCCCGGGCGATGGGGGAAACATAGGAGATGCTCCCCTGCCCCGGCTGGGCCTCGTCCTCGCCGACGATGCGGAAGGTCTGGCGGCGCCCGTCCTCGCGCTCCAGCTCGACGACGCGGCCGAACTGGACCTTGTCGGCCTCCGGTTCGGGCTCGGTGAGCTGGGCGCTGGCCCGGCGGGCCGACCAGTAGCGCAGGTCGCGGGTCGCCCTGGCCATCGCTGTGCGATCGACGCTGACCCCGCCCTGCTGCTGGGCCGCGCCATAGGCGGCGCGGGCCTGGGCGAGTTCGGCCTCGATGGCGGCCAGACCGCTGGCGGTGACCAGATTGGCGTGGGTGGAAATCGGACGGTCCGGCAGGTCAGCGGCCTGGGACTCGTAATCTTCCTCTCGGGTGAAGGCGACGCTCATCGGGAGAATCTAGGGACTGTCGTCGCCTTATGCAAAGTCAGCCCAGCCGACGGGCCCGCCAGGCGCGCACGCCCAGGGCCATCAGGCCAAACAGAAGGATCGCCAGGAGCACCCCGCCCCAGGCCGCCGCGCTGCCGGTGCGCAGGGCCTCGATCATGGCCGCGCCGCCGAACACCATCAGCGCCATCTTGGGCAGGCTGCCGACGCCGGCCCCGGCGATGAAGGGCAAGAAGCCGATGGGCGTGGCACCGGCGGCGATGTTGATCACCACCGAGGGGACGGTGGGCGCCAGGCGGATCCCGGCGCTGACCCAGAACCCCTGGCGGGCGAGGCCAGCCATGAAGGCCGCCAGGGAGGGCGACTGGTATTGGGCGACCAGCTGCGCCCCGAACCGGCGGCCGACGACGAAGCCCATGGCGCAGGCGATCATCTTGCCGGTCCAGCTGTAGGCGAAGCCGGCCCAGGGGCCGAAGACCAGGACCAGGGCGCTGATCAGGACAAACTGCGGCACGCCGACGGTGGCGAGGCCCGCGAAGATCGCCACCCCGAACAGCGGCGCCAGCGGGCCATCATTCATCCGGTCTACGGTCTGGGCCAGGGCCTCGGCGTCGCCCAGGGGCAGCAGCGGCGCTGCGAACCCCAGCAGGGTGACCAGGGACAGGACCGCCAGCGCCGCCACGACCGTGCGGCGGCGGGGGCCCTGATCAGGGGGCAAGGTCGCCCTCCCCGGCCACGAACAGGGTGAGATCGAGATCCTCGCCGTCGGAATAGTTCTGGCCGGTCACCTGGCCCGCCGGCTGGAGCGACAGGCCGAGCGCGCCGGCGCGGGCCAGGAAGGCGGGCGTTTCCGGCGCGCCGATCACGGCGACGGCGCAGTCTGACCCCTGGGCCAGGGCTTCGGCCGCCCCCTCTGGCGTCGGCGTCAGGCGCGTGCGCGCCGGCCCGTTGAGGAACACCATGCTGGGCTCGTGATAGGGCGCGCTGATGATCATCGGCGACGCACAGCCCGGCGCAGCGGCGCGGGCCTGGGCGACGATCTGCGGGCTCAGCCACAGGCTTTCCAGCCGCGGCAGGGCGTAGCCATAGGTGTTGCTGGTCACCAGCATCGCGGCCCCGACGCCGGCCAGCACCGCCTGGTCCGGCCGCCCGGCCAGGACCCGCCAGACGACCACGCCGACCGCCACGACGGCGCCCGCCGCCAGGACCACGGCCAACACGTCGATCCGCGCCTCGTAGGTCCAGATCCCAAATGGGGCCAGGGCGCTCACCGCCAGGCTCACCGCCAGCCAGAGCAGCAGGAGGAGGCCGAACAACACCTTCTGCACCCGCCCGGCGGCGGGCCGCTGCGCCGTGATCGCCGCCGCCGTCAAAGTGGCGATGGCCGGGAAGACCGGCAGGACATAATGGGGCAGCTTGGTGGAGACCAGCTCGAAGACCAGCCAGGCCGGGACGATCCAGCAGATCAGGAACCGGATCTCCGGCCGCGCCCGCTCGCGCCAGGCGAACGGGACGGCCAGGGCCGCCAGCAAGGCGCCGGGCCAGAAGGTCAGGGCGAACCCCATCAGGTGATAGCCGATCGGCCCACCGTGGGACTGCTGGCTGGTCCCAACCTTGTGCAGCAGGTTGTCGCCGATCGCCACGCGGAAGAAGTCACCGTCTGTGGCCAGGCCGATCATCACATACCAGGGGGCCGCGACCAGCAGGGCGAGCGGCAGGCCCCAGAGCGGCTGCAGGGGCTTGAGCCGCGCCAGGCTGCGATCCCAGGCCGCCAGGGCGAGCGCGCACAGGCCGACGACGATCAGGATGATCGGCCCCTTGAGCATCATGCCGACGCCCAGCGCGATCCAGAAGACCAGGATGGGCCACCGCGAGCGGGCCGCCCCGACATAGACCCGCATGAAGGCGAACTGGGCGATGGTCACAGCGGCCAGCAGCGAGGCGTCGGTCTTGGCGATCCGCGCCTCAAAGCCCAGGGACATGCAGGCCGCCAGCATGAGGCCCGCCAGCAGGCCGGCCCAGCGGCCGAACCACAGGCTGGCCATGAAGCCGGTGATCAGCGACGCGGCCAGGGCGGCGACCAGGGACGGCAGCCGGAAGGCCCAGATCTGGCGCGCCTCAGGCTCGGTGAAGGCGCCAGCGCTGAGGGCCTGGAGCCAGTAGACGCCCGCCGGCTGCAGATAGCGCGGCTGATCCTGGAAGCGGATATCCACATAGTCGCCGGTCGCCAGCATCTGGGTGGTGGCCACCGCATAGCGGGACTCGTCACGGTCCACCGGCGGCAGGCTGGTCAGGCCCGGAACCAGCAGGACGAGGGCTGCGAACAACAGCAGCAGGCCCTCGCGCAGGCCCATGCGATCTGCGGCGCCTGACGTCACGGGCGACGCTCGGAGACGCGCGGCGCCTGGATGCGGCTCTTCAGCCAGATCACGCCGAGCATGTCGCCGACGCCGACCACGGCGCGGCCGAGATTGGTGTACTTGGACTGCCCATGCAGCCGGGCGTGATGGGTGACCGGATGGTTGATCAGCGGATGCCCATAGGACTGGAACAGCGCCGGCAGGAAGCGGTGCATCCCCTCGAAGCAGGGCAGCCGCAGGAAGTCCTCGCGGCCGAACAGCTTCACGCCGCAGCCGGTGTCCGGACAGTGATCACCCAGCACCGCGGCGCGGAAGCCGTTGGCCAGGCGCGTGGCCACCAGGCGCGGCCAGGGGTCGTCGCGGCGCACCCGGACGCCGGCCACCAGGGGTCTTTGCCCTTGCGCCGCCAGGGCCAGGGCCAGCATGTCGGCGAGATCGCCGGGCGTATTCTGGCCATCGCCGTCCAGGGTGCCGATCCAGGGGGCGCGGGCGGCGGCGACGCCGGTGCGCACGGCCTGCGACTTGCCGCAGCGGCGGTCATGGGCGACCAGCCGGATCTCCGGATGACGGGCGGCCAGCCCCAGGATCACCTCGGCGGTGGCGTCGGTGGAGCCGTCATCGACGAAGACGATCTCCAGGGGACTGACCCCCGCAAGCTGGTTCAGGCAGTCGGCGGTCACCGCCTCGACGTTCTCGGCCTCGTTGAGCACGGCGATGACCAGGGACAGGACCGGAGTCTTCGTCACAGTCGCGGCCGGACCGCCGGTGTCGCTCTGCTGCTCCACGCCCTCTCCTCATGCCAGTGGGCGCGGCCTGAAAGCGCGCCGTCGCCCGTCGGCTCGTCATAGCCCCCGCCCGGCGGGGTGGAAACCGATTCCGCCCCGGAGTTCGGCAGCCCCGGCTCAGTCGACCCAGGCGCGGTAGATGGTGCAGGTCTCGGTCGCCTCGCGCAGGGGATTGTCGAACGGCACCACCACGGCGTCGGCCCGGGCGAAGACACCCTGCAGGCGGGCCAGGAAGACCTCGTCCGGCGCGGCGTCCGACCACAGGCCAAACACCCCTCCCGGATGGAGGCATGCGGCCAGCTTCGCGAGCCCGCCTTCGGCATAGAGATCCCCGTGGCTGGCGTTCAGCCAGGCCTCCGTGGAATGGTCGATATCCACGGCGATGACGTGGAAGCGGCCCGGCGCCGGCAGGTCGCCGCTGCGGGCCATGGCGAAGAAGTCGCCCTCGATGAGGGCGCAACGCGGATCGCTTGACAACCGCGGCCCGAGATCCACCAGCCCGTCCCGGTGCCAGGCGATCACCTCGGCCAGAACATCGACCACCGCCAGGCTGCGCACCCGCTCATGATCCAGGGCCGCTGCGGCCGTATAGCCAAGGCCAAGCCCACCCACGAGGACATTGAGGTCACCGGCCGGCGCCGCCTCGATCGACAGGTGGGCCAGGGCGCGCTCGCCGGCGGTGAACAGGCTCGACATCAGGAAGTCCTCGCCGAGCTTCACCTCCAGCACGTCGATGTCCAGGGCCAGCATCCGCCGTCGCCTCAGGCTGAGCGCGCCCATGGGGGTCACGTGGTAGGCCAGTTCGGCGAAGGACATTCGCGGGCTCTTCAGTAAGGGGGAATCGCTCAAGCCGCCGACGGCGCACCTTCGTCCCGGCATCCTAGGCCGGCGCGGAGGTCGGTGGGTAGGCGGCAGCGCGGAAAACCTGCCCAGCCGCTGGGCGCAGAACGCCGCAAACTTGCTCACGGACCATCCAGAGCGCCCCACCGGCCTTCGCGCCCTGGCCAACCCCGCTGTTAGAATGTACCACTTTCCCCAATCGGAGGCGGACATGATGCGAACGACGGTTCTGTTGGGATTCTGCTTGGCGCTGGGCGCCGGCGCCGCCGCCCAGGCCTGCGATCAGCACGGTGGCGACTACAGCCCCATGTCGGCCTATTTCAGCTACAGTGAAATGAGCGCGGAACAGCGCCGTGACGCCGACGCCAAGGCGCGCGAGGCGATGCGCGAAAAGGATATGGCCGACGCCCGCAGCGCCCTGCTCTCGCGCTTCGCCATCAAGGTCGAGCGCGGCCCCGATGAGCCCCAGCTGGCCAGCGCCGCCGCCAGCCAAGGCCGGCGCTCAAGCGCTCGCTAGCTGCAAGCCTGACGACCTTCGTTTTCTGTACCCTGGGCACATCGCGCCGATCTCATGACGACGCCTTCCGAACGGCTTATCGAGGTCCAGGGCCTGCGCCATGACATCGCCGGCCGCTGCGTCATGGACGTGCCGGCCTTTTCGGCTGCGCGGGGCGAACACACCCTGCTGATCGGCCCCTCGGGCAGCGGCAAGACCACGCTGATCAACGTGATCACCGGCCTGATCACGCCAACCTCCGGCGAGGTGCGCATCGACGGCCAACCCATGTCCAGCCTGCCGCCGGCCAGGCGCGACCAGCTGCGGCGGCGCACCATCGGCGTGGTCTTCCAGACCTTGCGGCTGATCTCGGCCCTCACCGTCCGCCAGAACCTGTCCCTGGCCCAGACCCTGGCCCTGGGTCATGCGGAGCCTGCAATCATCGAAGACCTGATCGGCCGGGTCGGGCTCAACCATCGGGCCGACGCCATGCCCCGGGAGCTGAGCCACGGCGAGGGGCAGCGCGCCGCCATCGCCCGCGCGCTGTGCGCCCGGCCGGCCATCGTCGTGGCCGACGAACCCACCTCGGCCCTGGATGACGCCAATGCCCAGGCCATGGCCGACCTCCTGCTGTCCACCGCCGAGGCCACCGGCGCCACCCTGCTGATCGCCACCCACGACAACCGCCTGCGCGACCGCTTCCCGCGGACCCTGGCGCTGAGCGCCCCGCAGGTGACGGCATGACCCTGGCCGGACTGTCGCTGGCCTATCTGAAGGACCGGGCGCTCAACACCGCCCTCAACATCCTGTTGCTGACGCTGAGCGTGGCGACCCTGGTGATCCTGGTTCTGTTCTCAAGCCAGCTTAGCGACAGGTTCGCCCGCGACGCGCAAGGCATCGACCTCGTGGTGGGCGCCAAGGGCTCGCCCCTGCAGCTCATTCTCTCGAGCATCTATCAGGTGGACGTCCCCACCGGGAACATCCCGCTGGAGACCGTGGACATGCTCCGCGCCGATCCCACGGTGGCGCACGTCATTCCGCTGGCCCTGGGTGACAGCTTCCGCAGCTATCGGATCATCGGGACCGAGGCGGCCTATGTGGACCACTACGCGGGCCGCCTGGCCGAGGGCCGCATGTTCAATGCGCCCTACGAGGCCGTCATCGGCGCTCAGGTGGCGAGGGGCACGGGCGCGGGGCTAGGCCAGAGGTTCGAGGGCTCGCACGGCCTGTCGGGCGATGGCCACGTCCATGAGGCGACGCCCTTCGAGGTGGTCGGCGTCCTGGCCCCCACCGGAACCGTCCTCGACCGGCTGATCGTCACCCCGGTCTCCAGCGTCTGGGCCGCCCATGGCTTCGGGACGGGGCCGCACGAGGATCATGAGGGTGAAGCGGTTGGTCACGATGAGCACGCCGGCCACGACCATGACGACGAAGCCGCCCACGCCGCTGAGCCAGACCTGGAAGTCACCGCCCTGCTGGTGAAGTACCGCTCTCCTCTGGCCGCCGTCCGCCTGCCGAGCTTCATCAACCGCCAGACCCAGCTTCAGGCTGCCGCCCCTGCCGTGGAGATGACCCGCCTGCTGTCGCTGCTGGGAGTCGGCATCGACGCCGTGCGGGCCTTCGCCGTCCTGCTGATGATCACCAGCGGCCTCTCGATCTTTGTCGCCCTCTATTCGGCGCTGCGCCAGCGCGAGGGCGACATGGCCATGCTGCGGGTCATGGGCGCACGGCCGCCGGCCATCTTTGGTCACATCGTGCTGGAGGGCGTCCTGCTGGCCGCCGCCGGCGCCTTGCTGGGCGTGATCGTCGGACACGGTGTGGTCGCCTTCGCCGCCGCCACCTTCCCGCAGCTTCAGGACATGGGCCTCAGCGCCCTGCGCTTCGAGCCGGCTGAAGCCGTCATCGTCGCCGCGGCCATCGCCATGGGCGGACTCGCCGCCCTGGTCCCGGCCCTGAAAGTCTTCCGGGTGGATATCGCCCAAACCCTCGCCGACACCCGATAGGAGCCAGAGTGATGTTCATACGCCTGCTGCTCGCCGCCACCCTCGCCCTCCAGGCGGCGCCTGTGACCGTGGCGGCGCAAACGCGCCCCGCCGCCCCGACCGAGAGCATCTGGAAGCCGGCCGACACGCCGCCCGGCGGCGTGGCCTGGGCCCTGCTGGAATCGACCAAGGAGATCACCCGCACCGACGCCCGGGGCTATGTGGTCTCCAAGCCCTCTTTCCCGGCCGGCGTTCTGGCGCTGAAGGGCAAGAAGGTGAAGGTGTCGGGCTATATGATGCCGCTGCAGAACGGCCCGAACCAGACCCACTTCGTCCTGCTGGCCTATCCGCCGGACTGCCCCTTCCACCTCAATCCGAGCCCTGTGCAGTTCATCGAGGTGAAGACCGACAAGGGCGTCGCCTTCGACTATGGGGTCAAGACCATCGAAGGCGTCCTGGAGCTCGGCGGCCAGGACGAGGGCGGGGTCTTCTACAAGATCAACGGCGGCCGCGCGCTCTAAGGCGCGGCTTGACACCCACGGGCGGGCGCGCCTTCAAGGTCGGCATCGTCTGACCCTGCGAGGCCGCCATGTCCGACTGGCCTGATCGCCACCTGCTCGACCTCTTCGGAATCCGCCACCCCCTATTGCAGGCCCCCATGGCCGGCGCCTCGGGGGTCGCCCTGGCGGTGGCGGTCAGCCGGGCCGGCGGCCTGGGCGCCCTGCCCTGCGCCCTGCTGTCGCCGGAGCAGGCCGGCGCGCAGGTCGAGGCCTTCCGTCGGGACGCCAGCGGTCCGCTGAACCTCAACTTCTTCTGCCACACCCCGCCCGAACCTGACGCCCAGGCCGAGGCGGCCTGGATGGCGGCGCTCTCGCCCTACTATGCCGCGTTGGGGCTGGACCCCACGGCGCCGCGGCCGATGGCCGCCCGGACGCCGTTCGACGACGCCTTCTGCGCCCTGGTGGAAGCCGTGAAGCCGGACGTCGTCAGCTTCCATTTCGGCCTGCCGGCGGCGGATCTGGTGGCCCGGGTGCGGGCGAGCGGCGCGCGGATCATCAGCTCGGCGACCACGGTCGAAGAGGCCGTTTGGCTGGCCGAGCGGGGCTGCGACGCGGTGATCGCCATGGGCTTCGAGGCCGGCGGCCATCGGGCGAGCTTCCTCACCGAAGACATGCGCGCCCAGCCTGGAACCTTCGCCCTGGTTCCGCAGATCGTCGATGCGGTCGATGTCCCGGTGATCGCCGCCGGCGGCGTGGCCGACGGACGGGGGATGGCCGCGGCCCTGGCTCTGGGCGCGGCCGGGGTCCAGGTGGGCACGGCCTATCTGCGAAGCCCGGAATCGCTGATCCCGGACTTCCACCGTCAGGCCCTGGCGGCCGCGCGGGACGACGGCACGGCGGTGACGAACCTGTTCACCGGCCGCCCGGCCCGGGGGATCTACAACCGGCTGATGACCGAACTCGGCCCCATGTCGGCGGCCGCGGCACCCTTCCCCACAGCGGCCGGCGCCTTGGCGCCGCTGCGGACGGCGAGACCGGGGCCGGACTTCAGCAATCTGTGGGCGGGCCAGGCGGCCCCCCTGGCCAAGGCGCTCGGCGCCGAAGAGTTGACCCGCAATCTCGCCCGCGACGGCCTCGACCAATTGGCGCGGCTCAGCGGAATGCCACGCCCGGCTTGAAGCCCAGCTTCCTGAACACCAGGGCGGCCGGACAGAAGCCGGTGAAGGCGGCCTGGATCATGTTGGCGCCGGCGAACGCGCTGAGCAGCATCCACCAGGGGCTGACCAGATAGGCCAGGGCCACCCCGGCCAGGACGACCAATCCAGCGAAGACGAAAACGGCGCGATCGAGTGTCATGAGCTTGGCCCTTCCGTGAACGCCGCCGGTCAGGCGGCGGCGAGCGCCTGGTTCATCCAGGCGATGATCTGGTCTGTGGTCATGGCGCCAGCCTGGCGGGCGACCTCCCGGCCGTCCTTCAGCAGGATCAGGGCCGGGATTCCCGAGACGCCAAGCGCGGCGCTGGCCTCCGGCGCCTCATCGGCGTTCAGCTTCAAGAGCCGCGCCCGCGGCTCCAGCCGTTGGGCGGCGGCGGCGAAATGGGGCGCCATCGATCGACAGGGTCCGCACCAGGGCGCCCACACGTCCAGCAGCACCGGCAGCCCCTGGTTGGCGCGGCGGTGAACCTGCAGGCGGGCGGCGTCCACCTCGACGGGACGTCCCTGGAACAGGACCTCGCCGCAGCGGCCACACTTGGCGGCGCTGGCGTCCCGCTCCGGCGGGATGCGGTTGGCGGCGGCGCAGTTGGGGCAGACGATCTGGACCATGGTCAGGCTTTCAGCTTGCGAGCCCCCATGAGGTCGAGGGCCAGCTTCTCGTAGAAGGGCGCGCTTTCGCCGCGCTTGATCTTCCCGATGAAGTATTTCTCGAAGCCCACCTTCGCCAGATGCACCCAGCCGCCTTCGGCCGCCCAATTGAGATTGCGCGGCGGAATCTGCGGCTGGGCGATGAAGGCCACCCCGCCGTCGCCGAAGTCCGCCAGGCAGATGGCGTTCCAAGTGGCCTCATGCGTCGGCGGCTGGCCGTCCAGCATCTGCCGCAGGTTCTCGGCGACAGCGGTGACCATGCTTTCGATCATGAAGCCGGTCTTGGGCACGCCCACCGGCACGGGAGTCTTGCCCACCGGCGGAATGGCGACGCAGACGCCCAGGGAAAAGACATTGCCATAGGTCGGGTTGCGCTGGTGGCGGTCGGCCAGGATGAAACCGCGGGGATTGGTCAGCCCCTCGATCCCCGCCACCGCCGCCACGCCACGGAAGGCCGGCAGCATCATGGCATAGGCGAAGGGCAGGTCGTGGGTCGCGCGCACCGTCCCATC
>Ga0208316_1001511_pt1 | contig 13656 bp, 13 predicted proteins | sample MalvireepMed_231_FD_184240 | JGI IMG/M metagenome (GOLD analysis project Ga0208316, IMG submission 184240) | Marine viral communities from the Global Malaspina Expedition - Malaspina viral metaG DeepMed_231 (SPAdes) (version 2) | ecosystem: Environmental > Aquatic > Marine > Oceanic | place... | reverse complement strand
CTGTCCCTGGGCGCACCCCTGCCTGCGCCGGTGGAATCCACCGTGCCTGAGCTCTATGAAACGCCCGGCCTGGACGTGGCCTCCGCCGCCGGCGGCTCGGCCGACGCGGTGATCGCCTCCAACCGCGAGATCGCCAGGGGCCCTCAGGCCGAGGCTGACCTCAGCCAGTTGCCGGCCACCTTCACCCCGGACGGGACCGTGTACGGCGCGCCGGCCGCGCCCGCCTCGCCCATCGTGCTGCAGGCGCGGGAATCAGCGGCCCTGATCGTGCGCAGCGCCGATGGCGAGGTCTATTTCGCCCGCCAGCTGGCCGCTGGCGAGGCCTACCGCGCCCCTGATCTGCGGGGCCTGGTGATCGACGTCTCCGAGCCGACCGCCTTCCAGGTGTTCGTCAACGGACAGACCCGGGGCCTGCTGCCCGGGGTGCAGACCCCGCTCAGCCGCCTGGGTGACTAAAAGCGTCATGTTTCCCGGCTTGGGAAACGGCGCGCGAGGGCCTATTTTACAGGCCCATGACCCAGCACGATCACACCCACCTCCGTCCCTGGCGCACGATAGAGCGGCGCGTCAGCCGTAAGATCCGCGTGGGGTCGGTCGAGGTGGGCGGCGACGCCCCGATCACCGTCCAGTCGATGACCAATACGCTGACGGCCGACGCCGCAGCGACCATCGACCAGATCCGCCAGCTGGAAGAGGCAGGCGCCGACATCGTTCGGGTCTCTTGCCCGGACGAGGAGTCCACCGCAGCCTTTTCGACCATCGCCAAGGCGGCCAAGGTTCCCCTGGTGGCCGACATCCACTTCCACTATCGCCGCGGGATCGAGGCGGCCAAGGCCGGCGCGGCCTGTCTGCGGATCAATCCGGGCAATATCGGCTCTCCGGCCCGGGTGCGCGAGGTGATCCAGGCGGCTAAGGACCATGGCTGCTCCATCCGCATCGGCGTCAACGCCGGCTCGCTCGAGCGCGAGCTGCTGGAGCGCTATGGGGAGCCCTGCCCCCAGGCCATGGTGGAGAGCGCGCTGAGCCACGCCCGCATTCTCCAGGACCACGACTTCCACGAGTTCAAGATCAGCGTGAAGGCCTCGGACGTCTTCATGACGGTGGCCGCCTATCAGATGCTAGCCGAGGCCATCGACTGCCCGCTGCACCTGGGGGTCACCGAGGCCGGCGCCCTGCGCACCGGCACGGTGAAGTCCGCCATCGGCATGGGTTCCCTGCTCTGGGCCGGCATCGGCGACACCATCCGGGTGAGCCTGGCCGCCGATCCGGTGGAGGAGATCAAGGTCGGGTTCGACATTCTGAAGTCGCTCGGCCTGCGCCACCGGGGCGTGAACATCATCGCCTGCCCGTCCTGCGCCCGTCAGGGCTTCAACGTCATCAAGACGGTGGAGGCCCTGGAAGAACGCCTGGCCCACATCTCCACCCCCATGAGCCTCTCGATCATCGGCTGCGTGGTGAACGGCCCGGGCGAAGCCCTGATGACCGACCTGGGCTTCACCGGCGGGGGCAAGGGCTCAGGCATGGTCTATATGGCCGGCAAGCCTGACCATAAGATGGACAACGAGCACATGGTCGACCACATCGTCGAGCTGGTCGAGGCCCGCGCCGCCGAGCTTGCGGCCGTCCAGGCTGCGGAATTGGCCGCCGCCGAATAGCCGCGGGCGCCTTTTTCCCATTCTACGAGTTGCTTGCCTATGCCCTCTCCCCCGGACAATCGCCGGCTGACCGGCCGCCTGATCGCCTATGAGCTCATTGACCTGCTCAACCACATGGCTCGCCGGTATGACGGGGACCTGATCTCCCTGCTGGTCTTCACCGGGGTCTGGACCGCCAATACGGCGCATCTGCGGGCGACCACGGACCGCTACGCCGCCCTCCACGACATTCCCCCCGACAGCCAGCGCCGCGCGGTCACCGACGCCGATCTGGCCGTGCGCCTCTGCCTTCCCCGGCATATCATGGACCCCTATGTGGCGGCCCTGATCGACGTGGGCATGATCGAGCGCCGCGACCTGGGCCTCGTTGTCCCCTCGGCGGTGTTCACGCGCGCCGAGATGCTGGCCGGCGCCAACGACACCTATGGACGCCTGATCGAGATCCTCGCCCGGCTCCGCAAGGCTGGCGTCTCCCTGGGGGAGTCCGAAACCTCCTGACGTTGACGTCGGGGTCACGCTTGCGCCCGCCCCCGGCGCTTGATTAGGTGCCGTCTCCATAAATGGGGAGGACGTCATGTCCGCAGCAGACGGCAACTGGAAGATCACCATCAATACGCCCATGGGCGCCCAGACGGTCGACGCCGTCATCACCACCAGCGGCGACACCTTCACCGGCACGACGTCGGGCCAGATGGGCACGCAGAGCGTCGAGGGTAAGGTCAATGGCGACACCCTGACCTGGTCCACCCAGATCACCCAGCCCATGCCCATGACCCTCGAGTTCGAAGCCAAGGTCGAAGGCGACACCATGAACGGCACGGTGAAGCTGGGCGCCTTCGGCAGCGCCCCGATGACCGGCGTCCGCGCCTGACGACGGACCGGGCCGCGCCCGTCCGGCGCGGCCCTTTTTCCACAATCCGATAGGTCCCGGCCGCAGATCGGCGCGGGGCGTTTGTCCCGGACTGCGCGCGACGCTAGATAGGCGTCCCCAGATGTTCAGGTGACGATCCAACGTGCGACTTCCCCAGGCCCGCCTCGACCAGGTGCTCGACCGCTTCCATGAGATCGAAGCGCGGATGGGCGCGGCCAGCGACGGGGCCGAGATCGTCCGGCTCTCCAAGGAGCATGCCGAGCTGCGCCCGGTGGCCGAGGCTGTGGAGACCCTGGTCAAGGCCCGGGCCGAAGCGCCGGACCTGGAGCAGATGGCCGGGGCCAGCGACCGGGAAATGGCCGGCCTCGCCCGCGAGGAACTGGCCGAGCTCGAGGCCCGCCTGCCCGAGCTGGAGCGCCAGGTCGCCCTGCTGCTGGCGCCCAAGGACAAGGACGAGAACGCCTCGGCCATCCTGGAGGTGCGGGCCGGCACCGGCGGCGACGAGGCCGCCCTGTTCGCCGGCGACCTGTTTCGGATGTACCAGCGCTACGCCCAGACCCAAGGGTGGCGGGTGGAGATCGACTCCGTCTCCGAAGGCGAGGTCGGCGGCTACAAGGAGATCATCGCCTCCATCACCGGCGACGGGGTGTTTGGTCGGCTGAAGTATGAGAGCGGCGTCCATCGGGTGCAGCGTGTGCCCGAGACCGAAGCGGGCGGGCGCATCCATACCTCTGCGGCCACGGTGGCGGTCCTGCCGGAGGTCGAGGACGTGGAGATCGAGATCAACGACGCCGACCTGCGCATTGACACCTATCGCGCCTCAGGCTCCGGCGGCCAGCATGTGAACAAGACCGACTCCGCCGTCCGCATCACCCACCTGCCGAGCGGCATCGTGGTGACCTCGTCGGAAAAGTCCCAGCACCAGAACCGGGCCCGCGCCCTGAAGGTTCTCAAGGCCAGGCTTTACGACCAGCAGCGCGAGGCCCTCGACACCGCCCGCGCCGATGCGCGCAAGAGTCAGGTGGGCTCGGGCGACCGTTCCGAGCGCATCCGCACCTACAATTTTCCGCAAGGGCGGGTGACCGACCACCGGATCAACCTGACCCTCTACAACCTCGCCAAGGTGATCGAGGGCGAGGCCCTGGATGACGTCATCGGTCCGCTGATCGCCGAGGATCAGGCCGCCCGGCTGTCGGCGCTCGAAGACGAGTTCGGCTGATCTAGCCTTCCGGCGCGTCGGGCCTGGCCCGGCGCAGGCGGGCGGCGAGGCTGGCTGCCCAGCGCTTTATGGCGGCCGCCGCGTCGGCGAGGGTCGCGGTCAGGGCCAGGCCGACCGTGTCGGCCATGGTCGCGCCACGCTGGCCGAGCGGCTTCTCCGGCCCCGTCGTGGAGTCCAGCGCGGTCTGATGCTCGATCTCGGCGTTCAGCTCGGCGCCCAGCAGGACCACCATCACCGAGAACCAGATCCACATCATGAAGCCGATCACCGCCCCGAGCGAACCATAGGTGGCGTCGTAGCGGGCGATGTTGTTGATGTACCAGGAGAATCCCAGCGAGCCGCCCATCCAGACCACCGAGGCGAACACCCCGCCGGGCGCCACCCACCGCCACCGCGCCCGCGAGCGGCACGGGCCATAGCGGTAGAGGACGGTGAAGGCCATCGCCCCGATGGCCAGGAGGATGACCCAGCGCAGCGGGCCCCAGAACACTTCGAGCTCGCCCAGACCCAGGAGCCTGAGCACGATCGGCGCGGCCACCAGAAGGCCGGTCACCAGGATGAGGAAGGCCAGGGTGGCGAAGGTGGCCACATAGGTGAGCGCCATCAGTTGCACGATGTTGCGCTTCTCGGTCTCGTCATAGGCGACGTTCACCCCCTCCACCAGGGCGCGCACGGCGTTGCTGGCGGTCCAGACCGACAGCAGCAGGCTGAAGCCAAAGGCGAGGCTGAGATTGGCGTTTCGCTCCTCCGCCAGACGTTTCATCTGTTCGCCGACGATTTGGACCACGTCGCTGGGAATCACCCGGGCCATCTGGTCGAGCTGGCCCTGCACCTGGCTGACATCGGCGAACAGGCCATAGAGCGAGACGAAGACCGCCAGGGCCGGGACGATGGCCAGCAGGGTGTAGAAGGTGACCCCGGCCGCCACCCGGGGCAGCTGATCGCGACCGATCTCGGCGGCGGTGCGCCAGACCACGTCCTTCCAGCCGTGCGGCGGGATGTCGTGAGGATGGCCCGCCAAGCGGCCACGGCGAGGCTCCTCAGCTTCGATCAGCAGAGGATCGGCGGCGTTGGGGCGGCTCATGCCCGGCGGCGGGTCGATCGACCGCCGCTTCCACAGGGCAAGGGCGCCCAGCGCGATCCAGGGCGCAGCGGCCAGGCCCTTTCGGGCCAGGTCGACGCCGATGCGGCGGCGGGAGGAGGTTGAGCGGGGCGCGGTCATGGCTACGTTTGATCAAACCCCTCGCAAGCCGCCCCGTTCCCCTTGTGGCCCAGGCCGCGTTGCGGCAACAGGAGGCGCATGACCGGACAAGTGGCAGCCCTCTACAGGCACCCCGTCAAGGGTTTCACCCCCGAACAGCTGGACCGGGTCCGGCTGAACGTGGCCACGCCCTTCCCTTGTGATCGCCTGTTCGCCGTGGAGAACGGCCCCTCGGGCTTTGATCCGCAGGCGCCCGTCTTCATCCCCAAGCAGAAGTTCGTCGTCCTGGCGGCGATCCCGGCCGTGGCCCGGGCGCGCACCCGCTATGACGAGGACTCCGGCGTGCTGCACGTCGAGGCGCCGGGCCAGCCCGACCTGGCCGCGCCCCTGGGCGATACCGCCGGGCGTCAGGCCTTCGCCGACTGGCTGACGCGGCTTCTGGGCGACGATGTCCGCGGGCCGCTGCGGGTGCTCGAGACGCCGGGCCACAGGTTCATGGATCATCCCCGGGGCGACGTCTCGATCGTCAATCTGGCCAGCGTCCGTGACCTGGAGCAGAAGCTCGGAAGGGAGATCGATCCCTTGCGCTTCCGCGCCAACATCTATGTGGACGGCTGGCCGGCCTGGGCTGAGAATGACTGGGCCGGGCGGGAGCTGATGGTGGGCTGGGCCCAAGCCAAGGTGTTCAAGCCGATCGTCCGCTGCGCCGCCCCCGATGTCGACCCCCACACCGCCGCGCGCGACATGGAGATCACCAAGGCCTTGTACGATCATTTCGGCCACATGTTCTGTGGCGTCTATGTCCACGTCACCCGCGAGGGTGAGGTCGCCCCAGGCGACGCCTGCAGCCAGCCCCAGGCTGAGACGACGGCGGCGCCGCCGCGGGCCGGCGCCCTGTGAGCCTGACCCTGGTGCAGGCCTGGGCCAAGGCCAAGGCGCAGCTCGAGGCCACGGGCCTCTCTGGGCCGGTGATTGACGCCCGCCTGCTGGTGGAGGCCGCGGCCGACGCCACCCGGCTCGACATCGTCACCGATCCCTATCGGACCCTGACGCCTGAGCAGGAAGCCACCCTGGAGGACTACCTGGCCCGGCGCGCGCGGCGCGAGCCTGTGAGCCATATCCTGGGCCGCAAGGGCTTCTGGAAGATCATGCTGCAGGTGACGCCCGACGTGCTGACCCCGCGGCCGGATACCGAATGCGTCGTCGATGCGGTCCTCAAGGCCGGAACCGAGGACGAGCGGGTTTCGATCCTCGATCTCGGCGTCGGCTCCGGCGCCATCCTGCTGGCCATCCTGGCCGAGCGGCCCAACGCCCGCGGCCTGGGGGTCGATGTCTCCGAGGACGCCCTGGCGGTGGCGCGGGACAACGCCGCCCATCTGGGCCTGGCCGGCCGCTGCGCCCTGCTGCGCGGCGACTGGGCCGATGGCCTCTCGGACGCCAGCTTCGACATCGTCACCGCCAATCCCCCCTACATCGCGTCAGAGGTGATCGAGACCCTGGAGCCCGAGGTGCGGGTGCACGAGCCGCGCCTGGCCCTGGACGGCGGACCGGACGGCCTGAACGCCTATCGTCGTCTGGCGCCGGAGATCCTGCGGGTCCTCAAGCCCGGCGGGCGCTTCGCCGTGGAGATCGGCTATGACCAGAAGACGGCCGTCGAGGCGCTCTTCCGGGAGGCCGGCGCCCAGGGCGTCAGGACCAACCAGGATCTCGCCGGCCTGGACCGGGTGGTGCTCGGCGAAAAAAGAGCCTTGGAAAATCCGGCCTGAATCGCTACATCCCTAATTGTCTCCACCCAAATCGCCGGTGAAACAGGCTGGAACCCGGAAATCGGGACAGCGGCCACTCCGGCAAGCGCCGCGTTGCAGACGGGCGCTCCCAGGTCGGGTGGATGACGGGGATTATTTACGTCTTCAACACGGAACAATGGGCGCTACGCCCACTCCCGAGATGAGGCTAACGCAGCCGCACGCCCTGAAGGGTACGCCCTGGGCGCGGCGCAAGACGGTTACCGCATATGAGAGATTTCAAGGGCATGAAGCGTCAGCGCGGACGCAATCGCGGAGGCGGCGGGAATAAACCCCAGCAGCACAACGCGAACCGCGCCTTCGATTCGAACGGCCCCGACGGCGTAAAGGTGCGGGGCAACGCCCAGCACGTCTTCGAAAAGTACCAGCAGCTCGCCCGCGACGCGACGTCGTCCAGCGACCGGGTTCTGGCGGAGAACTATCTCCAGCACGCCGAACACTATTTCCGGCTGTTGCGCGCCATGCAGCCCCAGCGCTCGCCCAGTGAGATCCTGGGCCGCGACCAGGTGAGCTCGGGCCTCGACATCGACTTCGAGGATGAGAGCGGCCAGCAGCAGGTGTCCGACGCCCCCGAGGGCAGCGACCACGAGTCCGACCAAGACAGCGACCGTAACGGCCGCGATCGTGATCAGAACCGCGACCAGAACCGCCGTGATGACCGGTCGCGCGACGACCGCCCGCGGGAAGATCGCAGCCGTGATGATCGCTCCAGAGACGATCGTTCAAGAGACGATCGCGCGCGGGACGACCAGCCCCGAGACGATCGGGCGCGGGATGATCGCCCCCGTGACGAGAACCGCCCGCCCCGCCGCGAACGCTGGCGCGACCGCGACGAGAACCGTCGCGAGCGGACCGACCGCAACGAGCGCCCCGAACGCGACCCCATGGCGGTGGTCGAGCCGCAGGCCGCGCCCCTGGTCGCCGAGACGCCGGCTCCGGACGGCCCCATGCTGCGCGACGCCGAGGGCGGCGCCAGCGAGGCCCCGGCCTTCCTGCAGGCCCCCCGCGCCACCGAGCCCAAGGTCGAAGGCGAAGAGCCCGTCCGCAAGCCCCGTCGTCGTCGCGCCCCGCGCAGCTTCGAAGGCGGCGAAGGCGCGCCTCCGTCCAGCGAGACCGAGGAAGCCTGAGGCCGCCCCAGGCCGCCCGACACAGACGACAAGACCCCCGGAAGCCAGGCTTCCGGGGGTCTTTCGTTAAGCGCCGCGCGGTTGGTCGATCAGAAGGTGTAGCCCAGCCCCAGGCGGAAGCTCCGGCCCGGCAGGGGCGCGAGGTCCTTCAGGAAGGAGGCGTGCTCGCGGGCCTCGGCGTCGTTCAGATTGTGACCCTCGACGAAGATCTTGAACCCGTCGGTGGGGCGAACCACCAGCGAGGCGTTGATCATCCGATAGCCGTCGGTCGGCAGTTCGCCCGTGGCGACCCGCTCCTGCTCGCCCACCTGGCGCAGCTCGAGCTTGCCGGTCCACCAGCCCGTCTCGAACACGCCGCGGGCCGTGGCCGACCAGGGCGGGATGCGGGCCGGCGCGCCCAGATCGGTGTCGCCGCGCACATAGTCGGCGACGCCTTCCAGGGTGAAGCTGCGGTCACCCGCTTCCCACAGACGATAGGCGACCTCGGCCTCGCCGCCCCAGAACTCGGCGTCGGTCTGCTGGTAGGCGAAGATCGGCAGTTCGCTCTCGGCATCCTCCGCACCCGTCGGGCGCAGATCGATGAAGCCCTCGTAGCGCACCGCGAAGGCGTGCAGGTCGGCGTCCCAGGGGCCGCCGTCATAGTGCAGGGTGGCGTCGACGGCGTAGGACACCTCGGAGTCCAGCCCGGCGTCGCCCACCTCGAAGGCGCGGGTGGCGATGTGGGGCCCTGCGGCGAACAGCTCGGCCTCGGTGGGCGCGCGCCCGGCCCGCGACAGGCTGACGCCGGCGAACCAGCCTTCGGCCGGGCGCACAAAGGCGCCGAGGCTGGCCGACACATTGTCGAACTCGGCCTTGACCGCGGCGGTCTCCAGGGTGCGGCGGTCGAAGCGCAGGCCGCCCTCCAGGCCCCAGCTCTCCCGGTCCAGGCGCTGCAGGGTGAAGACGCCGGCCTCATTGATCTCCACGGCCGGCACATAGGCCTCTTCGCCCAGGGCGTCGAAGTCCCGCGTCAGGGCCTGGACGCCCACCGCGCCCTGCCAGCCCTCGCGCTCGGCCTGAACCAGCTCCAGCCGGCCTTCCCAGCCCTCGGAGAGGAAGCGGGTGGCCGGTGCGCCATCCTCGATCTCCACATGTTCATAGTCCGCATAGCCGCCGGCGAAGCGGACCTTCTCAAACGGACCGAGCGCCAGGTCGAGGCCGCCACGCAGATCATAGCGGGTCTGCGTCAGGTCGATCCGCACGCCCTCTTCGGCGCCGGCTTCCTCGTCGTGATCCTCGTCTTCGTGGTCCTCATCATGCTCATGGTCTTCGTCGGCATGCTCATGGGCATGGCCGGGCACGCCATAGCGGGTGTCGGTCTGCTTGACCGCCACGCCGAGGAAGCCCCGGTCGCCAACATAGGAGACGCCGGCGCCATAGGACTCGAGGGTGACGGCGGTGTTCTCCACCACACTGTCCTGCTTGCCGGGATATTCCTCGCCCTCAGACGCCATCTGGCGGCGGGATTCGGGCAGGGTGGGAACGTCATAATCGTTGCTCTCGCGGCGCAGGGCGTCGAGGCTGAACACCCAGGGGCCGAGGCCGGCCTTGATCGCCCCCGAGGCCGTTTCGCCGCTGTCGACGCTGGAGAGCGCCCCCATGACTCGGCCCTCGATCCCCTCCACCGGGGTCTCGGCGATGCGGTCGTCGATCACATTGACCACCCCGCCGATGGCCGAACCGCCATAGGCCAGCGCGGCGGAGCCCCGCAGCACCTCGATCCGCTTGGCCTCCTGGGGATCGACCGCCACCTGATGGTCCGGCGACAGGGCGCTGGCGTCGACCATGCCCACCCCGTTGGTCAGGACCAGGACCCGGGGGCCGGCTAGGCCGCGGATCACCGGGCGGCTGGCGCCCGGGCCAAAGAAGCTGGAGCGCACGCCGGGCAGGTTGCTGAGCACCTCGCCAAGACCGGCGGCCGGCGCGGTGTCGAGATCATCGCGGTCGAGCACATCGACGCTGGTCGTGACCGAGTCGAGGGAGACCACATAGGGGGCCGCCGTGACCACGACCTCCGACACGCTGGTCGGTCGCCCCGCGGTCTGACCCAGGGCCGGGCCGGCCGCCGCCAGCAGGGCGGCGGAAGCGAGAAGGATGGATTTACGCATGTCGGCGCCCCGTTCTTGAAACCAAGCCGCAGCGTTATGAAATAACATAACGAGACGTCAAGCCTGTTGCGCCGAAAAAGAGAGATGTTTAGCTGGTCTGCATGGGAGCCGAGTGTCATCACGCCGAAAGCGCGCAGCCGGGCCTCGAAGGCGCCGCCCTGGCGAGCGCCGTCGCCGCCGCCCAGGCGCAGTGTGAACGCACGCGAGAACGGCTGACCCCGCCGCGCCGCCGCGTCCTTGAGCTGCTCCTGGAGTCCGATGGGCCGATGAAGGCCTATGACCTGATCGCCGCCTATGGCGCGGACGGCGAGCCGGCCAAGCCGCCCACCGTCTATCGCGCCCTTGAGTTTCTCGAACGCCTCGGCTTCGCCCACCGCATCGAGAGCCTGAACGCCTATGTGCCCTGCCGCATGGAAGGCGACGGCCACCGGGCGGCCTTTCTGATCTGCGAATGCTGCGGGGCGGCCCAGGAGTTCGAGCCCGACTTCTCGGCCCAGTTCGCCGCCGCCGAAACCGCCGGCTACGCCGTGCGCACGGTGACGCTCGAAGCCCGCGGCCTCTGCCCGGCGTGTAAGGTCGAAACCTCGGCCCAGGCCTAGTCGCGCCATCCTATCTGGCATGAAACCGTCAAGGCCCTAGACTGACGCCGCGACCGCCCCCTGGTCGCGCTCTGCTGTTTTCAGGCCCATGCTCCTCATCGCCATCGCCGCCGTCCTGCTCCTGCTGGTGCTCAACGGCCTCTTCGCCATGTCCGAACTGGCGGTCGTCTCAGCGCGCAAGGGCAAGCTGCAGGTTCGCGCCGATCGCGGCGACAAGGGCGCGGCCGCCGCCCTGCGTCTGGCCGAACAGCCGACCCGGTTCCTGTCGTCGGTGCAGGTGGGCATCACCCTGATCGGCATTCTGGCCGGGGCCTTTGGCCAGGCCACCATCGCCGGCGAACTGGACCTGCTGCTGGAGGGGGCCGGGCCCCTGGCGCCTTATTCCGAAGCCATTTCCACCGGCGTGGTCGTCGTCTGCCTGACCTATCTGTCGCTGATCGTCGGCGAGCTGGTGCCCAAGCGTCTGGCCCTGATCTTTCCCGAGGCCATGGCCGCCATGGCCGCCCGCCCCCTCACCTGGCTGGCCCTGGCCATGGGCCCGTTCATCACCCTGCTGACCGCGTCCACAGCCGGCGTCCTGCGCCTGATGGGCGTGCGCGACGCCCACGGCTCGCCGATGAGCCAGGAGGATGTGGAGATGGCCCTGGCCGAAGGCGCCCGGGCGGGCCTGATCGAACCGACCGAGCAACAGATCATGACCGAGGTCATGCGTCTGGGCGATCGTCCCGTGCGGGTGGCCATGACGCCCCGGCGGGACGTCTACTGGATCTCGCTGTCCGACAGCCATGCGAAGATTCGCGAGGAGATTCGCAATTGCCCCTATTCCCGCATCGTGGTCAGCCGCGGCCATGACGTCGATGATCCCTTGGGCGTGCTGCACAAGAAGGACGTGGCCGACCTTTTGATGGATGAGGCGGCCTTCGACCTGGAGCCCCTGGTTCACACCCCGCTGTTCATCCCCGACACCACCTCGATCCTGCGCGCCCTGGAGCACTTCAAGAAGACCACCACCCACATGGCCTTCGTGGTCGACGAGTTCGGCAATCTGGAAGGGGTGGTCACCCCCATCGACCTTCTGGAGATGATCGCCGGGGACTTCCCCGAAGCGCACGACGGGACGCCTGACCCGCTGATCGTCCGCCGCGCCGACGGCTCGTTCCTGGTGGACGGCCGGGCCGACCTGATGGACCTGGGCGACCGACTGGGGGAGACCTTCGAGGAGAATGAGGGCTTCCACACCGCCGCGGGCCTGGTGCTCCACCGTATGGGCCGCATCCCCCGGGAGGGCGACACCGCCACCATCCGTCGCTACCAGGTCGAGGTGGTGGATATGGACGAGCGCCGGATCGACAAGCTGCTCTTCACCCGGCTGGAGCCCGATGCTGAAGATCACTGACACCGTCGCCATCGAGGACGACGAGTTCACAGAGCGAATGGTCAAGGCCAGCGGACCCGGGGGACAGCACGTCAACAAGACGTCCAACGCCGTGGAGCTGCGCTTTGACGTGGGCAGGTCCAGTCTGGCCGACGACGTCAAGGCCAGGCTGAGGCGGCTGTCTGGCAGCCGCCTGTCGAATGACGACGTGCTGATCCTGTTTTCCCAAGGCTCGCGGTCCCTGGAGATGAACCGGCAGGAAGCCCGCGAGCGGCTGGCCGAGCTGATCCGTCAGGCGCTGCATCGCCCCAAGCCGCGGCGGCCGACCAAGCCCACCAAGGCGTCCAAGCTGCGCCGGCTGGACAGCAAGACCCGCCGCAGCGGCCTGAAATCCATGCGGGGAAGGCCTGGCAAGGACGATTGAGCGCCGGCCACAGGGTCGCTCAGTCCATCGCCCCCACATAGGGCAGGCCGCGGAGCTGGCCGGCCGCATCCATGCCATAGCCCACCAGGAAGCGCGGCGGGGCGGTCCAGGCGACGAAGTCGGGTTCGATGGCGCGGGGCGTCGGCCAGGGCTTGGTGGCGAAGACGCAGGTCAGCACCTCGGAGGCGCCGGAGTCGCGCACCAGGCGGGCGGCCTCGCTCAGCGAGAGGCCGGTGTCGATCACATCGTCGACGATCAGGGCGCGGCGGCCCTCCAGGGGGCGTTGCAGGTCGGCGCGCACCTCGCAACGGCCCAGGCTGGCGCGGGCGTCGCCATAGGAGGCCAGCCACAGGGCGTCGAAGCGCACATTTCGCCCAGCCCGCGCCAGGGCCCGGGTCAGGTCGGCGCAGAACCACAGGCCGCCGGTGAGCAGGCAGATAACCACCGTGTCGTCGTCGATCCGCGGGGCGATCTCGCCGGCCAGGGCCTCGACCCGGCGGGCCACCTCGGCCTCGTCCAGCAGGACCTCGGGCGAGCGTTCAGTGGCCATGGGCCTCGGCCTCGGGATCGTCGGCTGGCAGCGGCTTGGCGTCCAGAACCTCCCGCGCCTCAATGTCCGGGGCGGCGGCCTCGGCTGCGCCGCGCAGGTCGAGGGCTTCGGGCTCGGCGGGCGGTTCGGCCGCAGCGCGCAATTCGGCGAAGCTGACCTCCAGGTCGGCGGCCGTGCCCGGCGGGTCGATGATGGCGATGGCGAAGTGGCGGGTTTCGCCCGGCGGAATGTTCGGGTCCGCCGCCCGGGCGACCTTGGTCGCCACGGCTGCGCCGGACTTGTCCAGCAGGCGGATCTGCAGCGGCGGGGCGGTGATGGTGCGGTCTTCGATATTGCGGATCATGCCCGACACCGAGAGTGCGGCATGGCCATCGTGCAGGGCCGGCTCGAACTCCACCCCCTCGATGGCCAGGCCGACGCTGTTGACCGGCAGGCCGACGCTGGCGAAGGCGCCCGCCGCGCTGGGCCACAGGCGGACCACGTCCACCCGGAAGACCACGGCCACGGCGATCATCAGGGCCAGGGCGGCCGACATGCCGGCCCAGACCACACCGGTGGCCGCAGCCTCGCGCAGCCGGCGATTGTCATGCGCCTTGGCGCGGAAGGCCTTGGGCAGGGCCACGCCGCCCTCGGCCGCCGTCGCTGTCTTTTCGGGGTCGGCTTGATCGGTAGAGGTTGTGGGG
>Ga0208316_1001503_pt1 | contig 13694 bp, 17 predicted proteins | sample MalvireepMed_231_FD_184240 | JGI IMG/M metagenome (GOLD analysis project Ga0208316, IMG submission 184240) | Marine viral communities from the Global Malaspina Expedition - Malaspina viral metaG DeepMed_231 (SPAdes) (version 2) | ecosystem: Environmental > Aquatic > Marine > Oceanic | place... | reverse complement strand
GAGGGAAGATACGGATGGACTGGGTGCAAACCGCGAACGGATTGCAGCAAATAGCGGTTAACGGAGAAGAACTCGTTCCTGCTTTTTCAAGGACTCCACCCGTGCAGGCCGCGACGACCGGCAGGGTAGCCCCCACCGGAAGTCGTAAAGGCCACCGGCGTCGTGGAAGGCGCGGAAGGGGAAAGGGCAAATGACCTTAGCCCCGAGTATGCGCCGTCCGCCTGATGATGCGATTGGTCGTATCGCGCGAGAGCTAAAGCAATACGCACGCGGCAATGCTGCCGCAGGCGAGGCGCTTGGCAGCTTTGAGAGTCGTTTCGGCGACATCGAAGGTCATCTCAAAGCCCTCCAGTGGGAGCGGCACGATACGGCAGTCATGCTCAAGCCGGTCGTAGACCGGCAGTCAGGCGAGACGACGTACCGACCGTGTCTCCACAACATGGGTATAGGGCAGCTCGTCACCGCACTAGAGCGCGGACTCTTACCGCTGGCTCCTGGGGTCTATGAGGCCGCGGTTGAGACAGCGGATGAGCGCATGAATTCAGGTGAGAGGGCAGCGCGGGTGGAGTCGCAAGAAGGAGTTCCTTCTCGACCCTTCAAATGCGAGGAGTGTGGGCGGTCTATGAAGACCGAGCGCAGACTTCGCAAGCACACAGAGAATTACCACGGAGGTGGTAAATGAGTATCGGCGTAGACCGAATAAAAGACTTGAACACCGAAACCCTCGGGGCCAACAAGACGCTTGGGGTAGGCGATGCGTTTATCCAGCGAATTGACCCAGGTGGTTCCGCGCGCGACATCCTGCTGCCTGCTGAGGCTCAGGGTTTGCACGTTCTGATTAACAACACCGCCGACGCTTCCGAAGCCCTTACGGTTAAGGAAGATGGCGACAGCACCACTATCGTGTCCATTGCTCAAAATGAAGAAGCAGAGCTTTGGTGTGATGGCACGGAGTGGTTTGGCAACGTGACTGACAATACTTAGTCATAAAGGTTACGGGGGGTTGAAATGCCCCCCGGCCTATTACCAGACACACAGGCTCATCCCTCGACAGAGGGCGAACATGCGGGCCTTATAGGAGGGTGCAATGCCCCGAATAAATGGTCTGATTGACCCAATTACAGTAGTCGGAACTCGTGGCGATGATGACACGACAAGGCCGCAGCAGCTTAATCGTGTTACTGAAATCTTGACTGTGACTGACGACGACAGCCAGGACATGACTCTTGCAGCGGAAGATATTAAAAAGGGTATTAACGTCCACACCAGCGCGACTGGTGGCGGAACAGTTACTGTTGATACCGCAGCAAATATTATTTCTAAGATTCCTCTAACAGAGGACGGCCAAAGTATCGTCAGCTACTACATCAACGACGGCGACCAGACTGCAACTTTTGCGGTTGCAACTGGCACGACTATCGCTGATGTGGGTAACACAGTTCTAACAAACGAAGCAGCGGTGCTTCTCTGGCGACGCACAAGTGCCACCACAGTAGTGCTTTACATCGTAAGTAGTTAGCTTAGCTCTGGCCCTGGGGGTTTCGGCCCTTCCGGAGAAGTCGGCAACGAACCTATGCCGGAGCGTGTGAACGCTTCAGGAGCCGGAGGCTGCAAGGCTGAAGGCTCAGGCAGAAATACCTCAAAGGAGGACTTATGGCGAAAGGCGACAGTCTCTTTATCGTTCGGTCGGAGGAAGAGAGCGGCAGCCTGACTGCCGATGCCAACGTAGACCTCCAGTGCAAGGCAGATGCGATTGGCTGCATCCTGCTTCTCGACGTAGACACGCTTACCGGCTCGTCTCCAACACTGGACATCAAGGTACAGGGGCTTATTCCCAGTGCCGCCAAGGGGTCTGCGGTCTACGCGGACATTCCGGGCTGCTCGTTTCCGCAGCTAACGACCTCTAATGACGACACCCAGCACACCCTGACCATCTATCCGGGCGTTGCAGAAACCTCCAACATCTCCGTTTCGCAGACGCTTCCGCAGAAGATACGCATCGTGCTGGACGCTGGTGGCTCAAGCCCTGTTTGCCCGGTCACCATCGTCGGGTACTGGCAGTCGTAATGGCTAAGGGCATCCCGCTCGGCGATAACAAGAAGCACATCAAGGGCGACTCTCGCAACATCTACCGCGAGAAGCCGGACTTCTCGTGGGTAGAGGTGGAGGCACCCGGTGCCATCGAGGGCGAAGACGGTACTCCCATAGATGCCACCGTGATCGTGCCTGACACAAAATACGCCTACGGGGACGATGAGTCCGTTGCGCTGATGGCGGGTGACGTGGTGGCACGCAAGTCGCCAGACCCCGACGCAGGCGTTAAGGCATATGAGGCGTCGCGCAAGCAGCTAGCCCAGGACCAGCGGAAGCGGCGGATGCAGGCCCGCTACACCAAGATACGATCCCAGATACCAACTGCGGATGTCAGGTTCCTCCGACCGGGAAGGTGGGAACTTACATATATGTTCATAGACCCTGAGACCGGCCTCCACGCCATGAAGCGCAAGGAGCTAACCGACGAAGAGATGGGCGGTCTTTACGAGAATGTCGCACAGAACATGCCAGACGCGCGGCACGAAGACGGTACGGGGTGGTACGTGCCCGATAAGGCCCGGTGAATGGCTGTTATTGCGGCTTCTACTATCACAGTATCCTCGGCAGGTACTGCCGTGCAGTTCACGGCTACGCCAACTCCTGTTCGGCGGGTCAGGGTTCAGGCACCGCCGGGTAACTCGGGAGTTACCTATGTGGGTGTCTCAACGGTGTCGGCCTCGGTAGCCGGTATCGAGTTCCCTGCCGCTGGCGGGAACGAAGAGATCATCTTTGACAACGGGCGGCTCGGCGACCTGAGCGAGTTGTATGCGGATGCCGCCACCAACGGTGACAAGGTTCACTATTTCGCGGTGCTTGCCTGATGCCAACAACAACACTCAACGTCATGCTGCCGCAACTCGCGCGCTTCATCGGCGCGTACATCGGCTCATTCTCAACGACTACGAATATCAGCACTGATACAAGCGTCATCAGCACGGGGCTGCGCGATGCGGGCTTCACTGACAACGACTCCCTTAATGATGCGTTTATTCGCATAAACGGCACAAACAACTCGGACGTGCGGCGGATGGTCAGTGACTACACGGGCAGCACGGGGGCCATAGCTGTCACCGGCACCAGCCTGAGCGCCGAGTCAGGCTCGGTCACGTTTGAGCTTTACCGCTACGACGTAGACCAGCTTGTGGATGCCCTGAACGATGCTCGGGAGGAAGCCTTCCCAACGCTCTACCAGGAGATATTCGACCGCAAGATCACGCTGCGGGGCGAACAGCGGGACTACGCCCGGCCCACGTCCATACAGCCCGGATTCGTAACGTCGATATGGCAGGAGCCTCGCGTTACGGCAAAGGGCTTTGGCGACAACATGGCCGGTACGCTCGACTGCGACCTTGAGGAGAGCGGCACCGACGACTGGTCAGTATCTAATGGCACGCTAACGAAGGAAGCGGAGACAAGCAGCCCCGACAACTTCATGGTCTTCGACGGCCAGCGCTCAGGGAAGCTCATCCCGAGCGCCTCTGCGGTCTGCACGGCATACCTTACGGACCCGAACCCCACCAACTACGACGGGGAGGAGGTCAACGTCTCCCTGTGGGCGTACAGCAAGACGGCGTCACGGCTATCGGCGGCTATCAAGGTTGACTCCGGGTCAGCTACCACCGGTACTGCACACTCAGGGGGTGGATGGGAGCGCCTGACGACCTCGGCGACCATAGGAGACCCGTCCTCGTCTATCAGCTACGGCCCGTACATCACGTCGGGCACAGCGTTTGTTTGCTACTTCGATGAGGTCATTGCGGTTGCAGGCCCGTCGGAGCCACCTCGGACGACATCCGAGCTTGTGGGCACATGGGAGGAACGAGGCGACAACCTGTATGTGAGGGGCTGCGGCTCCGACCGGAACCTGCTGGTCATAGGGCAGGGGCTTCTATCTTCTGTCTCATCTGGCACCGACACGGTGGAGATCGCAGGGCAGCAACTCTCTCGCCTGTATGCATATGCGGCAGCCGGGTTCTTACAGGGTGACATCGACCAGATCGACGAGTCTGCCCTGAACGCTGCACAGCGTCGCTGGCGGCACTACTACGCAAGGGCGCTGGACGGCTACGGGGCTATGGCTCCTCCGGCCCAGTACAGGGTGGCTGTCTGATGCCGACGGCAGGCAAAGACGTAGACATAACGCTGTCGAATACCGACGGCTCTACGAACCTCGTCGGCATAAACCTGTGGCGGGACAATCCGGCGCTACCCGGCGGCTGGGCTGTCGAGCATGTCAATCCCGATGTCCCGGTCTTCAGGACCGATGAGGCTAACTACCAGCGGCAGTCACCGGATCTGGGGTCGGTTCATGATCAGATTAGCTGGCATATGGGGTTTGGTGAAGGTACCTGTCGCGGGGGTGGATGTACTCGCTACGGCTACACAGACGGCGCTCTCGCTATGTTTGAGAACGAGATTATGCCGTCATACCAGGAGGACGATGTAGACCTCATCGTCCGTAACGGGCGGTTTGAGTGGAACGCGACCACCGGCTGGACGGCAAGCGACACCACGATGGCTATTAGTTCCTCTGCCCATACCGGCAACTACGGCCTGCAAGTCACGGTAACCGCCAACAACGGCACCATCTCTCAGACGTACGGGGGTACGGTCTCCGTGCTGCGAAGCAGGAAGGTCACCCTGATTGCATACGCGCGGCGCACATCCGGCAGCGGGACGTGCAAGGCGCGCATCACCGACTCGGCAGGCAGCACTGATTCAAGCACAGTCTCCTCCAGTTCCTATGCCATCATGCAGGTTAGCCGTACTCTCAATGCAGGGGCCACGTCTCTTGCGTTCACACTCCTGTTCTCTGCGGACGACGATGTATGGGTGGTAGATGACATAGCCATCGTCCCGGAGGGTGGCGTGGTCGCCACGGGGAAGCTGCAGGAGTTTGCGGCCAATGCCTACATAGCCGTCGGTCGCGGCATCTACAAGTGGGACGAGTCCAACGACTACTGGCACGTCGTGTACATGGATGCCAGCTATTCCATCACCTCGCTTATCTCCTATGGCAGTACCCTGCTTGCAGGGCGCAACACCAACGATAACTATTTACGTTCAACCGATGGCACGACGTGGGCCGACCCGACCACGCCCACCGGTAACGCGTCGCAGGCCGAGTTCTTTGCGCGTGGTCTGAACGCCAATGGCGACTGGGCGCTCTTCAAGAGTCGCAGCAACCAGATTGCGCTTACCACTGACCCGTCCAATACGGCCAACTGGGGAGGCGAGATACAGGTCGGAGACCCCGACCGGGACATAAACAACCTGTTCTCGGCCAACGGCACGGTGTATGCGGGCCGTGAAGACGGCCTCATGGTGTACGACGAGGCGATTAACCGCTTCAGGGACATCGAGCCGGAGGGCAACTGGTTCCCCGAGGGGGACAACTACGCCACCGGCATGGCCCAGTCAGGCTCCCTGTACGCCTCTGGCGGCGAGCAGACCTTCTGGCGCATCACCGCGGCATCTCCTGCCCCGAGGCACGTCTTTGAAGACCTGAGCTATCTCTTCAAGGCTCCTGCCTTCAGAGGCTTTGGCGGGCGTGTGGCTGCAATGGCACAGGATCGCAACTCCCTCTGGGTGGCTCTTGCAGACGACCTGTCATCAACCACCGGGGAGTTCCCGTACAGCTTCCCTATCACCTTCCCGGTAGCGGGCATCTCAAACAAGGTCTACCTGATGGCTATCCGGCAGCAACAGGAAGAGGGGGGCGGGGCAGCCGTCACGGTAGCGCACACGGTGACGAGCATGACCGTGAGCGTGGTCAAGCAGATATCCCGCTACTCGGATGGCGAGAGGTCATCGATGTTCGTGGTGGGCCATGCTGCCAACACCGATATGTCTGGCGACGATACAGACGAGCCGCGTGTCATCAGGCTGAGAATGCCGATAGACAACGAGAACCCGCGACATAACTCGACCCGTGCCTTCAAGAATGGCGGGGAGTTCTTCACGCCGTGGATCGACTACAGCTTCCCAGACGTGTCGAAGGCGCAGATCAAGCTAACGATCAACAGCAAGAACTTCGATTCAAACGACTACGCCACCGTCTACTACAAGAAGGACGATGCCACCGACGACGACTCGTCAGGGTGGACGGTATGGGGCAGCGACGGTATCTTCAATGAGTCACCATCAGAGACCGTTGCAGCCGTGGTGTCTACGCTCGTCACCTTTACGCGCATCCGGTTCAAGATAGCCTTCACGGTGAGTAGCTCGACGGCAGACCCACCCGTGGTCACGGGCATAGTGCTGCACTCGATGTGGAACCCGACGGAGTTCAGGCGCTTCAGGGCCATCACGAGGCTTGCCGACAAGCGCCAGATGCAGCTAAGGCGGGTGCGCCGGAAGGCTCTGCGCTCTGCTGATATAACGAGCCTTAATAACCTGCGCCAGCAGCCCTTTGTCCAGATGACCGATCCCGACGGCACCGCGCACTATGTGAAGCTACGCTACACCGACACTATGATGGGCGGGCGCGTCTTTCCGACACGAAATACCAGCCTTTACCAGACAAGGGCGCTCGACCTGGAGATGACGGAGGTCCAGATAACCTAGATGGCAAACGAACTGAAGCACAAAGACGTAGGCACGGTACTCACCGAGGCCGAGTACGACCACATCGAGGCCCACCAGTTCGACTCGCAGGCCACTGGCGACATCGCATATGCCTCGTCGGCTGACCAGCTATCCCGTCTGGCGATCGGCTCAACCGGGGCGATTCTTACGGTAACCGGCGGCCTTCCTGTATGGGATACGTCGCCGACTTTCACCGGGGCTGTCACCGTAGGCGCTGATGATACTGGCTACGATGTGCAGTTCTTTGGCGACACCGCCAGCCGGTACTGGCTGTGGGACACATCAGCCGACGGGGTAGTGCAAAGAGGAACGCTCACCGTTGGCGTGGATGACACAGGCCACGACGTTAAGTTCTTCGGGGCCACAGCCGGTCAGTATCTACTGTGGGATGAATCAGCAGATGAGCTAGTGCTGGCAGGGGACTCCAAGCTGAGTTTCCACGACGCAGCCGGTGGCGAAAACATCATTGCCAGCGCAGACGGCCATCTGGAGGTCAACGCCGGTACAACGCTGGACATAACCGCTCCGACCGTAGACCTCAACAGCAGCACCGAGTTCAACATAGACACGGCAGCCTATGACCTCAATGCCAGTGGGACCGTCGCGGTAGACGGTGCTGTCATATCTCTGGACAGCACGACAAGTTTAAATATAGATAACTCTAATACCAGTAACGGGATAACGATTGGTACTGCAACGTCAGCAGTGCCAATAAGTATTGGTCACGCAACTTCTGAGACTACGGTAAATGACAACCTGACCGTTACTGGCGACCTGACCGTATCGGGGACTCAAACGGTTGTTGATACCGTCACGATGAATGCAGCGAATGCCGTCGTGTTTGAAGGGGCAACTGCTGATGCTTACGAGACAACGCTGACGATTGAAGACCCAACGGCAGACCGAACTGTTGTTATTCCTAACAACAGCGGAACCCTTCCATTGCTGGCTGCTGACAGTGACACAGCTATCACATCCACTCCAGCAGAACTTAATCTGATTGACGGCGGTACGGCTAGAGGGACTGATGCGGTTGCCAGCGGCGACGGCATCTTAATCAACGATGCCGGGACTATGAAGATGACTAATGTAGACACTGTGTCTACTTACTTCGCAAGTCATAACGTTGGCGGCACCAATATAGTTACGACAGGGGCGTTGGACACCGGCTCAATCACGAGCGGGTTCACCTCTATCGACGTTGGCGCAGGGGCGATTGCGGCAGGTTCCTTCGATGCCTCTGACGGCAATATCACGAACGTCGGCGACATCCAGCTTGACTCCATCACTGGTGACGGTGACACCAATACCAACATCACGTTCGCCGGTTCAGATGTAACCACCTTCACAACAGGTGGCGCCGAGCGTATGCGTATTAATAGTGCGGGTGACGTTCATATTGCCACCGGAACGGTGGGCGGTCTAATCGTCGGCCACACAGCTCGCATCGCAACCAACTTGAACCCCAACACGCAAATTCTGGGCGACGACGATAACGAATCCGACGGCAGCTTGCTCCTCGGAACGAGTTGGACGGCAGATGGGGGTGCGTCGGCTATCCATTTCGTTAAATCCGGCCACGGAACATGGGGCAGTTTTACAACCGTTGCTGATAACGAACTGCTTGGCCGTATTCGGTTTCTTGGCGATGACGCAACTGACTACGCCACAGCAGTCGTTGATATCGAGGCGTATGTGGACGATAGCTCGGTAGCCACGGGGCAAATCGGTGGTGAGCTTAGGCTGAAGACGGCCACCACCGGAGGTGTAATGACGAACGCCCTGCTGATAGACAGGCTCCAGCAGGTCCACGTAGATGCCGGGACAGGCTCGACTGGCTCTACGAGTGGCGCACTCATCGTCGACGGCGGCATCGGAGTCGCAGGGGACAGCTTCTTCGCGACTGATATAGATATTGGCTCTCAGCTTGCGGTTGGCAATACCGCTGTCGTAGCGAACACAAATATTGCTTCTGTCACAAATACTTCTGACGGCACCGATGTTACTGCGGGCTTCTTCCGGGTATTCGCTAATAGCCAGTCAACCGTAACGCCTTTACTGATCGCCGTTGACGCCGAGGCTGACAATGCAACTAGCAGCGGATACAACACTCACGGTGACTTTAGCTCGGGCGACGGCTTCATCGGTGTACGAAGCAAGGTGACGGTGACAGGCGGCGCGGGTTCGGAAGTGGGGGATGCCGCAGCATTCTACGTTAAAGCCGGAGCATTAGCGGGAGGCTCATGGGATGCTCAATATGGCCTCTACATAGAGAGTCTCACGGCGGCCACCCTCGACTATGCCATTTATATGGCAGGGACGCCACTGATTCATGCCGCTCTACCCGCTGCGTCTGCGGCCACGAATATCAGCCTCGATGGGAGCAATAACTTACAGCAGGATACCTCCTCGATTATCTTTAAGGAGGAAGTCCGAGACATGGTTGAATGGCGTTCAATCTTGACGGACCTACACCCGGCTGACTTCGTCTGGAAGAGCGGAGTTAACGTAGACGCAATGGTTGGACGAGACGATTTTGGTTTCATCGCACAGGAGACTGCGGCTGTTGACCGCAGGCTGGCAACCTACAAGGACGGAGAGCCTTGGTCGGTCCGATATATGCTCCTCACCGCACCACTTGTGGCTGGCTGGCAAGAGCATGACCAGAGGCTTGACGAGATAGAACGAAAGCTGAAGGACACAGGAGAGGTCTAATGGCAGCACAACATCTCGACGCGGCAATAGAACACCTGCTTGTGCATCACCGGCAGCAGAGCGTGGCGATTACGGCAGGAAACCAGACCCTCGACCGGCTGGCTGACCTGACCTCGGCTGCTAAGACGAGGACGACGGACGCGATGGTGGCAGAGTTCACCGCTCTGAGTTCAGGTAGTTGCTCGACCTGCGCTGGGTTGGTGTCCGACGGCGTAGCGGCAACAAGAACACCGGAATAGGAGTAGACAGGTGCCTGACCTCAACATCACCCCTGCCGACATCCAGACTGCCATGCAGTCGGACGAGAACGTATCTCTCAAGGTGCAGTTGGTGGCGGCTATGCGCCGCATCACCGAGCTGGAAGTAGAGCTAGCGAGGAACGGCGATGGCAGCCTCAAGGCAGAAGAGGAAGAAGTAGATGCCAAAGGTAGGAAAGAAGAAGTACCCGTACACGGAAAAGGGCAAAGCGGCGGCACGCCGAGCAGCTAAGAAGACCGGCAAGAAGGTGCGGAAGACGCGCTGAGACGGGGGGCGGTCGTCTAAGAAGCAGAACTAGCGTAAACTGCGCGCTTAAACGAGGAGGGTTCTATGCTTGAGAAAGAAGCCCCGCAGGCGACAGAGGAGCCTACAGAGGAGCCTACAGAGGAACCTACGGAGGAGGCTCTGGACGAGGAGGCTCCAGACGAGGAGGCTCTGGACTCGGGCAAGCTCGATGAGCGCAAGCGCCGCCTCGCGCGGCGTGCCGCCCGAACGGATAGGAGAGAGGAGGCTCCGGTCGTTGAGGAACAGCAGCCCCTAACCTCTGAGCAGTTTTCTGCAGCACTCACTACGCTCGTCACTCGCGCCAAGCAAGCCGGGTTGCGCCCGATACAAATGATGGCCTCGACCTATCTCGCGCAGGGTTTGTCTATGATTGACGGCCTTCTCGGCGCGCTTGATGAGAGCGACCAGAAGAAGAAGAAAGACCAATGAGTTGGCTAATCGGCTATACGCTTGCGAGCATGGTGACTGCGTTCATCGCCATCCGTATCTTCGACTATGTTGTCTCCGGGGCAACCGATAATCTCGCACGAGCCAGCGTCTTTGTTACTACCTGGACAGCGGTTACAGTACGGTCGGGGATGCGTGGCTTCTCTAAGTCGGCGCAACGACTACGGCAGAGCAACGCAGATGCGGAAAGCCTGCTAGGGCGTTCACTAAAGGATGATCGGAGTTCAATCACATGAACGAGTGGTTAATGGTCGGAATTGTCGTCGGTGGCACAGTTCTCCTCTTAGGCGGCGGCGGTTGGATTGCAAGCGTTCTCCGTAATAATAAGAAGGACGCTTCCTAAGTGTGAGCGCCCCGAACAGGGGCGCGCTCCAGCGGTTTGGCCGACGAATAAGACGGCATCTCCTCGGAGTCTTTCTCGCTTTCGGCATCGGTGCCAGTTCTACCTGGTACTTCCACGAGGAGATTTTCAGGTGGTTGCTCGCCCCCGGCGGGGAACGCCTCTCCCCCCACGGCGGACTACCCATCTTCACCGCCCCCACAGAGATGCTGGGGGCCACAATCCACCTTGCCACAAGGGGCGGCGCTGTCGCAGCACTCCCTGTGCTGGCGTTCAGCGTCTTCACTTTGTTGCGTCCGTTACTCCCTCCCCAGCACCGGCGATTCGCCGCCATTTTTCTGCCGGCGCTCTTTCTATGCTTTGCGGGCGGAGCGGCGTTCGCCTACTTCGTGATGCTGCCGGTGGGGCTGAAGTTTCTCCTCCACTTCGGCGAAGGTGTCGCTGTTCCGGTAATAACCATCACGGAATACATGAGCCTACTCATGGCGTTGATGTTCTGGCTCGGGGTGATTTTCAATCTGCCGCTTGCTATGTTCCTGCTCGCCAAAATGAGGGTCGTTTCGCTCACGCGCTTCCGCAGCTTCCGAAAGCTCGTTCCCGTGACGGCGTTCATTCTGAGCGCGCTCATCACGCCGACGTTCGACGTCATCAATCAGACGATGGTGGCCGTGCCCATCATCATGCTGTACGAGGTCGGGTTATTCCTCGCGTGGCTGGCACGGCCTGAGGAAGGGAGTCACAGGGTAATGACAAAGATAAGGTCTGTAATAGTCGGGCTTCTGCGACGGCTCGCTGTTCTCGTAGCCCTACCCGTGACGGTGCTTCTCGGGCTGATTTACATGGCCGCCCTGCTCGGCGTGTTCGTCTATGACGGCCACCTGTCTACCGAAATGCGTAGCAAGGGCAAGGGGCGGTTGGACAGGGCGTACAGGAAAGCCACAAAGATGATTGCACAAGTGGCGTTCCTGAGTGAGGGCAAGGTACTGGAGAATGAGTAGCGGCTACTCAGGCGTGGTCTTCGGTCTCACTCGCGGCCTGTCCCAGTAAGGCGACTGGCACTTCGGACACTTCACCGGTGCCTCAACGCGTGGAAGCCAGCGATGGTCGCAGCGCAGGCAGACGAGGTGCCGCTGGCTCATCATTCGCCGACCTCGTATCGTTCGAGAGCTTCCTGAACTGGCTTCACAATCTCCGATTCGGCTAGTTGCGGGATGGCTCGCAGGGTCGTCCGTACCAGTCTGTCGCACCTGTTTACTGCGTCGGCCACTTGCCGTTCGGTACTCAGGTACTGCGCGCTGTAGCCGAGGAAAGCTCCAGCGCGTTGAACATAGTCCTGTCCCAGCTCAAGTGGTGTCTGGGCCATGCTCACAGGCTCATGGCGTACGTTTTCCAGTGCGTTTTCCAGTGCGTCTTTTACAGGCAACCCGCTTCCTATGGCCTCTGTGATTTCAGGTAACTGGTCATGCAGGTCACGGGTGCGGCCTTCTGGGATGTCCCCAATTGGGGACACGTTGCCAGTGGCTTCTGTTAAAGCAGCCAAAAACCGCCCGTGATCTAGAAGCCGGTAGAGTTGCGAACGGCCCACATCGAACTCAGCCAGCGCGTACTGCCGCCACGACTTGTACTCTAGCGGCCTCCATGCCTCGCGGGTCCAGCACTCATAGAGCAACTGCCACGACTGCGCCAGGTTCTCCTTTGTACGGTCTGTGAGGGCGCGAGCCTCAGCTTCATCCGTTATAACCGCCAGTTGAGTCACGAATCGTTCTCCCGAAGTTTGCCCTTGCGTAGGCCGCGGCTGTACCACTCACCCAACACACGCCGACCATAGGTGGCCGCTGCGCCAAGGTTCACGAATGCTTCCGCCAGCCGGGCAGCCGTGAGGCGCAACTGGTCTGGAGTGTTGCGTGGCTCTGACATCTTCACGACCAGGCGTTTTGAATCAGCCGTAGGCCACTGTAGCCAGAAGAGGCTCATGGCGCTGAGTGGGAAGCGGTCGAACGCTGCATGTTGTTGGCCCCACGCGTCACGAAGGGTTTCCATCACCTTTCGGAGATGTAAGTTGCCACCGCGGCGATAGATGGTACGCAGCGTCCCAATGGCGAACGTGCCCTTGAGGCGTTTGATGGAGGCGACGTCGCCACTGGGGGATGCGCCATGTACACCATAGATGGTCACGCCAAGGCTCCGAGAGACAAAGTCGATATCGACCTCTTCCGGCACCTTCGCGAACAGGTTAGCCCTGAAGATTTCCGCCTGTGTGGGCTTGTAGCTCTCCGTATCGAGGTGTGTGAAAAGCCACGCCTCGGCTTCTCGGCTAAGGTCGCTCACCACGACGGCGTTGAACTTGATGCCAGGGCCGAACTTGGCCCGAATAGCACTGATGCGGTGGCCACCGTCGAGGATGGCATAACCGTCGTCGCGGCGCGACAGGATAGGTAGCCCAAAAAGCGGCCAGTTCCAGGCCGTCACCCAGGGTCGCCATCTGCTCTCTTTTGGCTCTCGGGCGTAGTCAAGGTCGAGTATGCAACGCCGGGCGTCAACCTCCTCAACCCTGCCCTGCTCGTGTGCAAGGCTCTTCGCGACCTCGCGGTCGCCATCGCTTACCGGGTCTGCCACCGTTACAGTCCTCCATTACTTGTGATGGAGGCACTATATCATGGCAGTATCCCTTCCTCTTCCCGTAGCCATGACTTAGGCTCGCCCCGGTCCTCGTCCACGGTTATCGTGAACGTGACGCGTGCGCCGTTTGCGTAGCCGACGTGGCCTCCCACATGGCCCGCGTACCGCTGGCAGGTGATGGTGCGAAGGGTGCCGTCGGCAAGGATGACCTGCACGCCGCAGGGTTCTAGCTCTGCCATTCTGTATCTACATAGATGGGCGTCTTCGGCCCGACGTATGCGCCCTCGGTATTGAAGCTAAGGCTCATTACCACTTTAGCCGTTCAGCCTTATAATCACGCCGAGCGTTA
>Ga0208316_1001499_pt1 | contig 13711 bp, 18 predicted proteins | sample MalvireepMed_231_FD_184240 | JGI IMG/M metagenome (GOLD analysis project Ga0208316, IMG submission 184240) | Marine viral communities from the Global Malaspina Expedition - Malaspina viral metaG DeepMed_231 (SPAdes) (version 2) | ecosystem: Environmental > Aquatic > Marine > Oceanic | place... | reverse complement strand
GTTCAAGTATTAACTGTACTTACGATATAACAGAAAACGGAGAACTAACAAACCCGAAGAACCTTTACAATATACCGAACGAAGTAAATAACTTTCAATATAAGAAGTTAGAAGAAATAGATAAACAACTAGACGATATGTATTGGTACGATCGTGAACTTTTTAAGTTGTACTATTACGAAGCAAATACATTAGATAGTTTAGCAAAGAAAACAGGAATAAGTAGAAACAGTTTGTTTACTACAATAGATAACGTAAGACAATTTCTTAAAGATAAATTAAATGAATAGGTTTTTTGTAAATAAAGAAGTCTATAAAGAACGGTTAGACATTTGTCGAGGTTGTGAAGAATATTTTAAACCTACAGGTAGTTGTAAATTGTGCGGTTGTTTTATGCGTATCAAGGCTTCTATGGGAATTATGGAGTGTGCAGACGATCCTAAAAAATGGTTAGCTACACAAATTTACGAAGCACCTAATGAAATACCTACACATCTTAAAGACGAAATAAAGGAAGTATGGAAACTAATAGACAACGGAAAAATAAAAGACGTAAAGAGTAAACAAAGACTAATAGAATTATACAACACAATACACGATACTACATACAGTGTAAATACAAATTGTAGTAGTTGTTTAAAAACAATGTATTTATTTATGCAAGACGTAATAACTAAGATATGAAGAAACGAAAACTAAACTCTAAGAACCCACGCTACAAAAAAGAAGAAGAAGTTAAAGAGTATAAAAGAGTATTAAAGAAAGTAGGTAAGAATTTTAAAATGTATTTTTTATGGGAAATAAAATAAAAGGAAAAAGTAAACACTATTACGAGTTCGATAGGAACTTAGACAATGCTAAACAAAGTAGTACATATCCTAAATGGGAAAATGTAACACCAACGAAAAAAGATGATAGAGTACCAGAATACTACAAAGGTAAGAACGGTTACGAAGCTAGGAAGGTATGCGACAACTTTGATTTACCCTATCACCTAGCAACAGCAGTAACTTATATATTAAGATCGTACCACAAACACGACAAACCAATAGAATGTTTAACTAAAGCTAAAGCACACTTAGAATTTGAAATAGAAAAATATGTCGAAAATAATTAAAGGTAAATTAATAGGTCGTACTAAAACGAGATACGTTAAACCTTCTATAGTAAACGACTACGAAAATATAGAAGACAAAGTAATAACACTACCAGAAATAATAACAGAAGACTACGGGTACGAAATGCACTTTGGAATACGTGAACTATCTACTACAAAAGAAAATGCATACGCAAACTCAAAGTGGACGCCACTATACAGAAAATGAAATACAAGAACATTAAGAACATACTAAGAAAACAAATAGACAACGGAGTAAAAACCTTTTGGATATTTGACGAAGAAAATAAAGAGTTTATACAGATATATAAAATGTATAGTAATCAACTAAGAATATACACACCATTACAACTATTAGAATACCTTTTATCGAAATGATAAACGCAATAATATTTGGACTAGGTTTTGTATTAGGAATGTATATACTAACACAAATAGAAAACAGACTATGAAGTTTATTTGTAACGAATGTAGTAAGACTACAGATATATATAAAGTAAAGTTTGCAGCAACGACAAACGGGTTAGTATGTAAAGACGCTATATGCTGTGACGAATATATGAAACAAGTAAGAACAGAGGAATACGAAGGTATACCAGAAATTCACCGAAACGAAATAAAACATAGTAGACAAGCAATAGAAGAAAAGTTTAATAATAAAATGAAAGGTGAATAGAACACACGCACAAAACAAATACTATTTTAAGTGTATAGTAATACCTTTAGGTAATTACTTGGGTTACCATAAGTTCGAAATGCACGAAATACTAAAAGATATGTTTATAGCAGATACAAGTAAAGAACTTAATACAAGTGAATTTAAAGACTATTGCGAACAGATAAGGGTATGGTCTATGTCGGAGTTTAATTTTACCTTAGAAGAACCCGAAACAAATAAATAAGACTTATTTATATTATATAATATGGAAAACGAACAGAAACGAACACAAGAGAATAAAAAGAAACTTGTAGAAGCTTTAGAAAAGTCTTTAGGAATAGTAACCGAAGCTTGCGATAAAGCACAACTAAGTAGAACACAGTTTTACAAATGGTATAAAGAAGACGAACACTTTAGAAAAGAAGTAGATAGTATAGAAGGTAAGTTTGTAGACTTTGCAGAAACACACTTAAAAGAACAGATAAAGAATAACAACACACAAGCTACAATATTTTATTTAAAGACACGAGGACGTAAAAGGGGTTACGGTGATAGTTTAGACTTAACAAGTAATAACGAACCTATTACAATTAACGTAAAGATAAACGGGGTTGAATATTGACGCTAAATTTACTAAAACACAAGGTCAAGCGTTAGAGTACCTATTTGATAATAATACTACAGAAGTTTTATACGGTGGTGCAGCAGGTGGTGGTAAAAGTTTTATAGGTTGTGCTTGGATTATATTACTTTGTATTAAATACCCTAAGACACGATACCTAATAGGACGAAGTAAATTAGACACACTAAAGAAAACGACATTAAACACTTTATTTGAAGTATGTAGTATATACGGTATTAAGTCAGGCGAACACTATTCTTTTAATGGTTCTACTAATATAATAACTTTCTTTAATGGTAGTGAAGTAATACTTAAAGACTTATTCTTATACCCTTCAGATCGTAACTTCGATAGTTTAGGTTCTTTAGAAATAACAGGTGCGTTTATAGACGAATGTAACCAGATAACAGAAAAGGCTAAAAACATAGTAGCAAGTAGAATACGTTATAAGTTAGACGAATACGGACTTATACCTAAAATGTTTTTAAGTTGTAACCCAGCTAAGAATTGGGTATATACAGAATACTACAGACCAGCTAAAACGAATACACTACCAAACTATAGAAAGTTTATACAAGCTTTAGTAGACGATAACGAATTTGTAAGTAAACACTATAAAGGACAATTAGAAAAACTAGACAGACTAAGTAAAGAACGTCTACTATTTGGGAATTGGGAATACGACGCTTCAGACGATAACCTAATAGAATACAATAGTATATTAAACCTATTTAGTCAGACAGGTTTAGAAGGAAGTAAATACATAACTTGTGACGTAGCAAGGTTCGGTACAGACAAATCAGTTGTTATGTTATGGAGTGGTTTAACAGTAACTAATATTAAGACTTTTGACACTAACACAATAACAGAACTTGCAGACTATATAAAGACACTACAACAAAAAGAAGGTGTTACAACGAATAACATACTAGCAGACGAAGACGGTTTAGGTGGAGGTCTAATTGATATACTAAGAATAAAAGGGTTTCAAAATAACAGTAGACCTTTAAAAAACGAAAACTACCAGAACCTTAAAACACAATGTTACTATAAGTTAGCAGACTTAGTTAATAAAGGACAAGTAGGAATAGTAAACGACAACATAACTACAAGGCAACATATTATAGAAGAACTAGAACAAGTACGATCTAAAGACCAAGACAAAGACAACAAGAATAAGATAGTAGACAAAGACACAGTTAAGGCTATTATAGGAAGGTCACCAGACTACGCAGACTGTTTAGCTATGCGTATGTATTACGAAATAGATAGTAATTTCGGTAAGTACTTCGTACAATAAACTAAAAACAACAAATTTATATTATATACTATGAAAGTAAAACTATTGAACGGTAAGAAGAAGTTAAGTTTTAATATACCAGAAAGTTTTGACGAATTAAACTTAGGAAGGTATCAAAGACTTATGGCAGTTCTTAAAAAAGATGAGGACGTACACGATATTGAAAAGGTTATAAGAATACTTAATTGTATTACGGATATACCAAAAAGGCAGTTGTACGGTTTGGATATGAAAAGTATAGGTAAGTTAGGTAAACACTTGACTACGTTTTTAGAAACAGTGCCTACAGACGAACTTAAACACTTTATAGAAATAGAAGGTGTAGAGTATGGTTTTCACCCGAAGTTAGTAGATATGACTTTAGGGGAATTTGTAGACTTAGAAACATATACAGAAAACTTAGAAGAAAATCTACATAATATTCTAAGTATCTTATACAGACCTGTTACAGCAAAGAGTGGCGAAAAGTATAGAATAGAAGACTACGAACCTAACGAAGAACGATCAGACCTATTTAAGAAACATCTAAAGGTTGAAGACTTTAACGGTGCTTCGGTTTTTTTTTACGATTTCGCAACTCAACTTTTAATCAATTCGAAGAAGTCTTTAATAGAGAAAATGAAGAAGACGGATTTAGTCAAGACGGACTAGCTAAAAAGTGGGGGTGGTACAACGCTATCTATATGTTAGCAAACGAAAACTTTTTAAACGTAGAACAAGTAGTAAAGAAACCAGCGTACGAATGTTTAACATTTATGAGTTATAAAAAAGACGTAAACCAAAAAATAGAAAATGAGTATAGACAGCATAAGATTTAAAAGTTACAATAACGTAATAGATACCTTAAAGTGTGTAGGAGAACAACACTTAAATATACATACTGTTACAAGTGGTGATTTATGGGAACTCGATTTAGAAAAGAATACACTATTTCCTTTGTTTCATATTAACCCCGTAAACGTAACGGTAGGACAAAACACAAGATCGTTTAACTTTCAGTTATTTGTAATGGACTTAGTAGAACCAGACGAAAGTAACGAACAAGAAGTATTAAGTGATTGTTTAGAAATAATGAATGATATAATAGCAATATATAAACAAGGTGAAATACTATACGCATACGACGCAGCAGCAGGTGAAGAACAAAGGTACTTTATAGACAACGACTTTACAATAGAACCTTTTACAGAACGATTTGATAACGCAGTAACAGGTTGGGTAATGTCTTTTGCAATAACAGTAGAAAACGAATTAAATAGTTGTAACATACCAATAGACAACACAACGATATGTTCAAAATAAGAATAGGTAAATATAAAATAGAAATAGGATTTTTTAAAATAACAATAAGAATATAACAATGGCAGACTTACAAATTACGATTACAGAAAGTGTAATAATTAACGGAACAAACAGAGGTTCTACAAACACACTAACAACTACAGGTATAAACCACACTTACGAACGAGTAGAAACTTGTACGCACTCACAAACTACAACTATTGTAGCTTTTGCGGCAAGTCCTCATTCATCTACAGGAGCTTTAGACAAAGACAACGCAAAGTATATTAGAATAACTAACTTAGACGATACTAACGAAGCAGAAATAGCTTTTGTAGGAAGTGCTACGTTATACCAAGTAAGGTTAAGAGCGGGTGCTACACACGTAATATATAACGGTGACGATATACTACTAGCAGAGGCAGACACTTCACCAAGTTTTGGAACTATGGAGGACTTAGCTAGCATACAAGTTAGACCTATAACTACTAACGATATTAAAGTAGAAGTATTTGTAGCTAGCGTATAATGGCGTTTGGTTTAAAATACGACAGTTTAGAAAACTACTTAAAATCTTACGGTAAATATATTGTAAGACAAGCTAGAGGTATCTTAAAAAAAAGAGGTAAGAATGTAACGGGTAAACTATCTAAGTCTTTAAGGTATAAGATCGTAGAAACTAAAGACGGTTACGACATACAATTTTTGGCTAGTAAATATGCAGCTTTTGTAAACAAAGGGGTTTCAGGTACAGAAGGACGTAGAACGTATATTGATAAAGACGGTAAAAGAAAAGTAAGTCCTTTTAAATTTAAGAAACAACCCCCTAGTTCAGTTATAGAAGGTTGGATAGGTAACAGAGGTATTAAAGGACGTGACCGTAAAGGTAGGTTTATAACTAGAAAGTCTTTAGCGTTTCTAATAGCTAGAGGTATTAAACGTAAAGGAATACCAGCAGCAAGTTTTTACACACAACCCTTAAGCTATAGTTTCAACAAATTTAAAAAGGATATGATGCAACATTTTAAAACAGATATATTAAACGAAATAAAAACATTTAAGAAATGAGTTTAGCTATAGAACAAAAACCAAGATATAGACTTATACCAGCAGGTAGTAATATAATTTACACACTATACGACGCAGTAACTATAAACCCTCAAAACAATAAGTTTAAAATAAAGTATACAGCAGATGTATATGTAAGTAACAAAACTGCAAATATAGTTTCTAGTGCTAATAGAGTAGGAGTATTTAAAGTAACACCGAACGGCGAAGGTTACGGAATATTTGACTTATCACCTATTTTACAGAACTATGTAACACCAGAATATACAGGTGGTACAGTACACAATACTAACAATACAAATAATTCGCAATACAACGGAGTAGACTATACAGAAAACACACCCCACACTATACACCAGATAGACGACTTTAGTACAAATAGAAATTGTGTTAGGTTTGTAGCAGTAAGGTTTAATATAGAAGCCGCAGATAGTGCTACAGGTAACGTAACAGAACAATACGGAAGTGATACTATTGCAGATACTGTTTTAATATATAATGGTGTTTTATACGATACGGATATTTTAAACTTAAATAGTACAGGAAACTTTGGGTTTAACTTAGACGAAGCAGGGTTTGTTATGAATAGTAATACAGACAAGTTTTTAACTAACGCACCGACTACACAATACATACGAGAAAATGACTACTTAACCTTATCTTATTTTAGTCAGTACGACTGGGACTTTGAAGTAGGTACAGCAGGACAACAATACCCTTCAGTAAAATATGTTAAGATACAATTCTACTATAACGGAAGTACAACAGGTTCTTTAATAACGAAAACAATACAAGCTTCGACAGGAGGACACGCAGGGTATATGAACGACAGCAACACTAAACTACAATTCGCAGGAATAGGTACAGGTAACTTAGTAGGAGCAGGTGAAACAATACCGACTAATTGGGACTACTACACAGTTATAGCTTACGACCAAACTAACAATCAAATAAGCGACACTTATAGTTTTTACAAACAAACAGAAGACTGTAAAGAATACGAAACGATACGTTTAACGTGGTTAAATAAGTTCGGTGTATGGGATTACTACAACTTTACTAAAAAGTCCGTTAGAACCTTTAATACACAACGAAAGTCTTATACACAAATAACGGGTACTTGGAATACAAGCAGATTTAGACCAGACGGACATACAGGCGGTAAAAAATACTTCGGTAGTAATACAAAAGAAATGATAGTATTAAATACAGACTACATAACAGAAGACGAGGCTATTTGGTTAGAAGAACTATTTATAAGTAGCGATGTTTATATATTAGAACAAAGATCTACAGACAACGCACAAGAAGGTTATATGAGAAAGTATATAAAACCTACAACTATAATAGATAAAAAACATACAAGGAAAACAAAAGCTAACGACAGACTAATACAATATACATTTAAAATAGAAGTAGATAAAACTAAGAAAAGTCAATTAATGTAATGAGCGTACAACTAATATTATACCCACAAAACTACGAAGGTCAATACAGTTCAATTAGCACACCTTTTTTTACAGAATACGTTAGTGACTATTCTTTTAACATAGGTACACTAGGTTCTGGTTTTAGTGGTTCTGCAGGAAATCAAGGAGCAGCAATAAGTAACTTAATACCTTTAAATATTTGGCAACAATATAACGTAACAGGGGGTTCATTTACAAGTGCTAACGCAGCTACTGTTACAAGTGGTAAGATAACTTTAGATAGTGCAAGTTCTACAAGTTTAACAGGTATATATCAACTTATAAGCAATCTACAAATAGGTTCTACATACGTTTTAAAAGTACAACGACTAGCAGGTACAACAGGTGTAGTTACTTTAGGACACAGTGGTACTTGGACTGTTTCAGGTACGACATACAACCCTTTACCATTTGTAATTTTACCGAACACTGTAGGAACACACACCTTTACATTTACAGCTACACACACAGAACAAGTATTTTTATTAAACTATGTAAATGACGACAATAGTAATTTAGAAATAGGCGAAGTATCTATAAAAGAAGACGTAGCTAGTGCACCAACAGTAGATGTATTTAAAGACGGTCAAGTTATTTGCGACCTTTATAACGAAAGTAATATACCTTTAAGTTTATCAGTAGACGACTTTAAAAACGTACACGAAAAGAAACAAAGTTTTAGTAAACCTTTTAGGCTACCAGCAACTAAAAGAAACAATAAGATATTTAGTAGTCTATTTGACGTAACAAAGTCTGTTAATGACGACATATTTAGTTTTAACCCTTATAAGAAAACAAAGTCTATTTTAAAAGAAGACGGTTACACAATCTTTGACGGTTACCTAACACTAATAGACGTAGTAGATAAACAAAACGAAATAAGTTATAATGTAAACTTATACGGTGAAACAATAACACTAGCAGACAAACTAAAAGACAAGAAATTTAAACATATTGACTTTACCGAACTTTCACACAATTACAATAAAACAAATATAAAACAAAGTTTTGAAAGTAACGACGGAGTAAGTTTAATTAGTAGTTTATCTACAGATAGTTTTGCATATAACGCAACTTTAGGAGTAGACAAGACAGACGTAATTAAATACCCGTTTATTAAATGGAACGGCGACAGTTACTTAGACGCAGGTAACGTAAAACTACAGACACTTGAAGACGCTTTTAGACCTTTTATAAATTGCAAGTATTTATTAGATCGGATAATTACAGAAGCAGGATTTACTTATAGTTCAGACTTTTTAAATAGTACAGATTTTACGAAACTATTTATGGACTTTAATTTTGGTGATAGTGTACCGAACCTAGCAACAGGTAGTATGCACGTACAAATAGACGCACCAACAGGAGCTTCTACAATTTACGCAGGTACAAGTTATACTACCATAATACCATTAACAACAGGTCAGCTCGGATCTAACGCACCCCCTTTACCACAATACAACACAACAACGGGTGTATATACAGCAGACGTAAACAATTTACAGTTTGGCGCATCTTATAATGTTACTATAGAAAATACAGACAGTTCTAGTCGTGACGTTACTTTTAGTTGGGTTACTTCTACAGGAACAGAATACGATTTAACTACAGTTACTTTAGCAGCAGGGACTACTAGTACAATTTCTGGTGGTTTTAGTGGTGCTTTACTAGCTTCAGGTGAAACTATACAACCACAATTTAAAGCTACTGCAGGTTCAGTAGTTAAGTTTACAGATTATACGGGTTTCTCTGTTATTTCGCAAACTAATTTAGTAAGTAATAACATACTTAATGTATTACGTGGTGACTTAGGACAATTTGAGTTTTTAAAAGGATTGTTTACTATGTTTAACTTATTAGTAATACAAGACAAACAAAACTCTAGTAATTTAATTATAGAACCTTATAAGTCAGTATTTATAGACGCAGCAAGTCAATACATAACACACAAGACTTTAGACTGGACTTCTAAAGTAGATATATCAGAAATTAAACTAAAACCTTTAAAACTAAAGAAAAAAGTATTTTTAGACTTTGTAGAAGACAGTAACGACTACCCTTTAGGAGTTTATAAAAACGCAACAGGTTACCAATACGGATCTGAAGAAATAGACGCAAGTATATTTACAGGTCTGTACGGTGAAACTAAAGTAGAAGCAAAACCTTTTAGTTCTACATTTGTTAAACCTATATTTGACGGATTTACTACAGAAATGACTGTACCCGTAATATATAAAGGTAACGAAGACGGAACATTTGAAAGTTACGACAACAAACCTAGAATACTTTATAATATAGGTAAGGTTACTATGTCTAACAATACATATTACATACCAGAACAAAATAGTTTGTCTAGTGAAAACCAATCTAGCTTTTTACAGTTTTCACACTTAACAGAAACACCAACAACAGCAAATACAAAAGACTATAATTTTAGAACAGGACAGTTAATAGGTTCAATAGGTAACACACCTATAGATAACTTATACAATACGTATTGGTCGCCGTATTACGATGAACTATACAACCCAGATACAAGACTTGTTAATATAAAGATACATTTAACACCGTCAGACATTGCAAACTTCGAGTTCTATTATACAATAAGAATAAAGAATAGAGAATATAGAGTAAATAAAATAGACTACAAACCTTACGAATTAAGTAGTGTAGAATTAATCTTAATACCTTAATGGAATTTAAAAAAGACTTTAAAATAAAACCTAAAGAAGTAAATTTAAACGGTTTAGTTACTTTTACAGACGGTACAAACGATGTAGTACCTAATCAGTTAGCTTGTGAAGCGTACGGTTATAAATACGACACACTAACAGGTACTTGTATATCTTTTATACCTACGTCGAAACTAGACGAACAACTAAAAGAACCTTCTAATACTATTAAAGGAGTAAGTAACACAACAGATAAAGGTACTTCAAGGTCTATAATAAACGGAACACTAAACACTGCAAAAGGGTTTAACGAAAACTGTTTAATAAGTGGAGAAAATAATACTATAAACAATGGTATAAATAACGCTACTGTAATAGGTTCTTATGGTAAAGCTTTACGACAAGGTGAGTTCGTACAAGGTGGCGGTGGTTCAAGTAAAGTAAATGAACCTCAAAGGTCAGTAATACAACTAACTTGTAATACTACAGACAATACCACTACTAATATGAAGGTATTAGACTTAGACGATGAGTATATAAACCTACAAAACAATAGTATTTTAGGACTAGAAATATTTTTAACAAGATTAGAAATAGGGGGTGCAAGTGGTACAGCAGGTTTATTTAGTTACAGACATATACAGGCAGTTATTAGAGTAGCAGACGATTATACAACTACAATAGTAACAAAGAAGAATATAAATATAGGAAAAGACGGAGTAAATGGTACAAGTAATGTAGTAGAAGTAGCAACAGGTACAGCGACAATAGCGGTTTCAGATCGTAACGGAGTAAACAATATTTGGAATGCTACGGTATATTTACACGAAACACAAACAAACATAACATTTTAAAAAATGAGTGAAAAAGTAGAGTTAGAATTAAAACTAAAAGGAGGAGACAAGGCTGTAAAGACTTTAGGACAGTTAGAACAAGAACTAGACCAAGCTAGACAAGCTATAAAAGAAGTTGAAGTAGGTAGTGACGCTTTTAATAAATTAGCAGACAAAATACAAAAAGCAGGTTCTGAAGTAAAGACTTTAGAAAAGAAAATGGAAGGTTTAGAACCTCAACAAAAGGCAGAGGCGTTTCTAAAGATGGGTGAAGGTATAGCCGGCGGTTTCGCAGTAGCACAAGGAGCTATGGCGTTAGCAGGTGTTGAAAGTGAAAACCTAGAAAAACTACAAGTTAAAGTACAATCTGCAATTGCAATAGCACAAGGTATACGTATGATGAGTGAAGCGGCTTTAATGCTTACTACTGCTAAAAGGGTTGCTTTAGAAAAACTAGCTTTAGTTAGAGATAAAGCAGGTATTGCAGTTACTTACGCTAGGTCTATAGCAACGGGTGTATGGGCTACAGCACAAGGAGTTTTAACGGGTGCGGTTAGTGCTACTACTGTAGCTTTAAAAGCTTTAAAATTCGCAATAGCAGCAACAGGAATAGGTGCTTTAGTAATTGCAATTATAGCTATAGGTAAAGCGGTTTACGATTGGAGTAAAGCTACAAAAGACCTAACAGCAGAACAAATAAAGTTAGCAGAAGCGACAATAAGACGAAACGAAAAGTTTTTAGAAGAAAGGGATTTACAAAAAGAACTAGCAAAAGCAGAAACAGACGCAGAAAAACGGTTAGTAATAAAAACTAAAAACTTAAACAAACAGTTAGACGGATTAAAAAAGACTATTGAACTACAAAAAGAAAATAAAGAAGCTTTAAAAAATACAGACGATTTAAGTAAAGAAGAAATAAAAACCTTAAAACTAAAACGGTCAGAATTAAGTAGGACAGCCGAAGAATACAAAAGACAAGTAACAAGAATAGACGGACTTATAGTAAAAATAGGTGAAGAAATAGCAGCAGAAGAAAAAGCAGCACAAAAAGAAAAAGAACGAGATGATGAACGAAAAAGAAGACGTGAAGAACGAAAAGCACAAAGAATACAAGAAGCAGAAGAACTAAGAACATTAGAACAAGAACTTGAATTACTAAGAATAGAAGACGATAACGAACGAGCAGCAGCACAAATAGAACAAGACAGACAAATACACTTAGAAAAAGTTGCAAACGCAGAAAACGCAAGAGAACAAATCTTATTGATAAATGAAAAGTACGATAATTTAGAGTTAGAAAGAATACAAACACAACAAGAAAAAGAGCAAGAAGAATACGATAGAGCTATAAAAGAACATTCAGATAGAGTTTGGCAAGAGCAGCAAGAAAACAGCGACAGAATTAAAGCGGCAAGAGATAAAGCAGTAGCAGAAGAAAAAGAACGACTACAAAAAATAGCAGACTTTAAAGACAGTCTAGGTTCACAAGGATTTGCTTTAGCTAAAAAGTTAGGAGGTAAAAACGAAAAACTACAAAAGAACTTAGCTATTGCAGAAACTGCATTTTTTACGGGTAAGTCTATTATGCGTGCAGTATCAGACATACCGGCGCCTTGGGGGCTTATACAAGCAGGTATACACGGTGCAATGGGTATAGCACAAATAGCAAATATTAAAAGTGAAAAAATAGGTGGTGCTAGTGGTGGAGGCGGTGGTGCAGATGTAACAGAACCTATGTTACCAGCAAGTACAGGTGCTTTTAGTTTAGGTGGTGCACAAGAACAACCAGCTGTTAAGGCGTTTGTTGTAGAAAGTGAAATTACGGATAGTCAAGCACAGATGGCAGACATAAATAGAAGAAGTACGATCTAAAAATCAAATAATAACAAATAACTTATATTATATAGTATATGAAAAAGAAAACAACTAAAATCACAGAATTAGTTATAGACGAAGAAAACGAAGCTTTAGCAATTGACGCAATTAGTTTAGTAACGTCACCAGCTATAGAAGTAGACTTTGTATTTTTTGGTAAAGAAAAGAATAACTTAACCTTTGCTAAAGTAGACGAAGAAAAAAGGGAGTTAATATCAGCCGCCCTCGTCCCTTGCAAACAGATATACAGATACGACGCTAATACAGACAGTGACTATTACGTCTGGTTTTCAAAAGATACTGTAAAGAAGGCAGCTTATAGTTACTTAAAACACAACAACCACCACAAAGCAACATACCAACACGAACAAAGAGTAGCGGGAGTTTTAACGGTAGAAAGTTGGATAAAAGAAGGTGACCAAGACAAGTCTAAACTTTACGGTTTTGATTTAAGCGACGGTACTTGGTTTGTTAAAATGAAAATAGAAAACGACGATCTTTGGAATAAGATAAAAGAAGGGGAGTTGCGCGGTTTAAGCATTGAAGGCTACTTCGTCAATCGGTTAGAACAAATGGGAAAACAATACACAGACGAAGACATAAGAAAAGCTTACGCAGAACTGAAAGAAGAAGGTAAAATCAAATAGAACTCAAACAATTATATTATATAGTATAAAACAAAATTAAAATGGAATTAAAAACACAAATCTTAAAAGCTTTAGGTCTTAACAAAGACGAAGCAACTAACTTAGAATTTCAGGCTAAACTTATCGATGGTACAATAATTGTAAGTTCTGCTGACGAATTAACAGCGGG
>Ga0208316_1001493_pt1 | contig 13730 bp, 18 predicted proteins | sample MalvireepMed_231_FD_184240 | JGI IMG/M metagenome (GOLD analysis project Ga0208316, IMG submission 184240) | Marine viral communities from the Global Malaspina Expedition - Malaspina viral metaG DeepMed_231 (SPAdes) (version 2) | ecosystem: Environmental > Aquatic > Marine > Oceanic | place... | reverse complement strand
ATCTATGTCGTACCCACTCCTTCTTCTACTTTATCAGGAGAGGTTCAAACAGTTTCTAGACCTTTACCTTTAGCTTCAGCTACAGGTACAAGTGCAACAACCCAGAATTATTTTAGTGATTATTGTTATGATGCTCTTTTTGCAGGATGTATGGCGGAAGCTACTATGTTTATGAAGGATTGGAATACACTTCCAGTATGGCAGACCCAATATCAGGGAGCAGTATTGGCATTACGTAATCAGGCTAGAAGGACTAGACAAGATGATATGGCAGTGGCTGCAAGTCCTGCTGGTGGTCCTGATACCATAACACCGGGAGCAAGTTAATGGTGAACAGGGCTAGTGTAAGGCAACAGATTATGAAGCCGGGATTGAAAAGAGGCGGTAGGGTTAAGAAGAAAAAGAAATTAGATATTAAGAAGGCGATTAAGAAACCGGGATCATTGCGTAAATCCCTTGGTATCAAGAAGGGAAAGACTATCCCTAAGTCAGTTTTAAAAAAAGCGGCTAAGGCTCCCGGTAAAAAGGGACAAAGAGCCAGATTTGCTTTGACATTGGAGAAATTACGTAAGAAGAAAAAGAAGAGGAGAACTTAAAATGGGTTTAGCAAGATTTACAGGAACGGGATCAATGAAAGAGATTACTGCTAAAGATATTAGGGCTGCTAATCGAGTATTAAAAAAAGGACGTAAATTTAAAAAACCAAAAAAAGGAGCTACCTCCTATGCTACTAGAAAACAATTTGTAGCTCCACCAAAAGGAAAAAAGAAACTAAAACAAGAAGAAAAAGATTTAAATTTAGTTTACGATTATGGTACTAAAGCACAAAAAGCCAAGTCTTTTGGAAGAGGAAAGAGAAAAACTGCTCCACTTCGTAATGTTAGAAAAGGAGGAGAGTTTTCTAGGAAACATGGAGGACAAGTTTTTGATGGTAATAAATTTGTCATGTCTTTTTATGAAGTAATGAAATAGGAGAACTTAAAATGGGATTAGGACCACATACATTATTGAAACGTCCACCTGATTTGGATGAGATACTTGGCAAGCCAACCGGACAGGGATTTGGTGCTGCCAGAAAAGGACCATCAGTAGTAGGTCCACCTCAAGATGTCGTTGTTGATGAGGATTATCCGCAAGGTAAGTCCTTTAAAATAGAAAAGTCTGATAAAGACAGTACTTATGGGGAAACTTAGTTATGTCAAAAGCTAAAGTTATAGTTAAAGTTGGGGATGACTTTTTTCAAATTGGACAAAATATATGGAAAATGTTTAAAGGCTCACCGGATGTTATTCGTTCCTCTGCTACGGCTGCAAAAAGGTCAAATACGACTGTAAAGAAGGGAACACAACAAAATATAAAAGATGCCCAGAAACAGACTACAGCGCAAAAGCTTAATCTAGCTGATCAAAAGAAGTTGGCAACGCAGAGAAAAGCTGCTGGAAAAAAGAAAGAAGATCTTAAAAAGGATAAAAAAGGAGATGAGGCTCCTGTTAAGAAGGAAACGATTTCTGAAGTAGGTTTGGGAGGTGTGAGGTCTAGAACAGTAACTCCTAAAGTAAAGGGGAAAGGTGGCTTTATACTAAATCCATTAACAGGAAAACCATTTACTAATAGAGCTAAATGGCTTGCAGCAGGAGGACTAGGTTCATGGGCAACATATATTGCAGCAACATCAGGAAAAGATAAAAAGAAAACAGGAGCAGCATCGGCTACTACAACACCTAAACCATCTGGGCCAGTTACTACTGCTCCTGCTCCTCCCAGCCAACTTTCAAGCAGTCCAAATGGTAAAAAACCTAAACCTCAACAATCAGGTCCATCTGATGGTCCTCCACAAAGACGGCCCATTAAAGCTAAAACTTTGGAACAAAGATTAAAAGCAAAGTTTATTAAAAGTCATGGAGGAATAGATTCTTTTAAGCCTACAACTAAAGTTGGTAAAGCTGTAAAAGGAGATATTTCAGCGAAAAGATCAGCGGATTCTTCATGGGAATCTGAATTATTTAAGATGAGAGAAGGATCTGAAGGTGGCCGTACCTATACTGATCAACAAAACTATGAGAAAATTATGGAAGAAAGAAAAGGAACTACTAAAAAGAAACGTGGTGGTGTAATTAAACGTAATAAAGGTGGGCCAATACGTGGAGTTGGAAAAGCTCTACGAGGATATGGTAGAGCTACTTATTCTAATAAAATGTATTAAGGGAGATTATTATGGCTGATGAACGTGGCTTTTGGGATAGAATATTAGAGGGGGTTGATCTGAGTGATTATGATCCTAGAGAGTGGTCAGGTGAAGATATCTGGAATACTATCTCTCCCTTTGCAATTAGTGAAACAGGTCGTGGTGAAGATGAAGCAGTAGCTGCAAGGAATGCAAGGTGGGCTGCGGCAAATCCTGCTGAAAGAGAGAAGATAAGACAAGAACAGCGAGAGGCAGGTGCCGCTGAAACATTGCGAAGAGCATCACTACCAACAGAAAAACCCTTTATGTCAGTATCTAGAACAGATGCGCCACGATCTAAAGCTACTCCTATGCCTACAAGAGAAGATATTATAAGTAGATTACTTGCTTCTGGACGTGGTCCTACTATAACACAGGGTGGAGGATCTCCTCAAACTAGGCCAACATCTAGAGTAGGAACCTCTAAAGCTTCTGCTATGCCTACAAGAGAAGATATTATAAGTAGATTACTTGCTCCTAAACGTGGAGAATATCCTCCTCGAACTACTGCAAGAACTCCTCCATCTATGGGATTGGAATTTGGGGATGTTAAAGGATTGTCTCCCAGTAATGTACGAACAACGGCTGCACGTAGAGAAGCTGCTACTCTTAAAAATAAAGTAATTGCTGATGCTGCTAGAAAAAAAAGGGCCGCAGAAGCTAGAAAAGTAAGTACTCTGTTAAAAGAAAGACAAGCAGCACCTAGTAAAGCAGACATTAGAGTTGCTAGAGAAGCAGAGACAAAGAGAAAGGCGGCTAAAGAAAAAGCTAGAGAAATTAGCCTTGAAAAATCTGCTAAAAAAATAGGCAAAGAATTTAGACAACCTAAAGTAACTCCAATAAGTAAACCTAAACCTAAAGTAGTTTCAGAAAAGAAACCTAAAGTAGTTTCAGAAAAGAAAGTAGCTAAAAAGAAGACCACTCCAATTCAGGCTGCTTTAGGAACGGGACGTAAAGCCCATACAGTTAAATCAGGACAAACTCTTTCTGGAATTGCCAAACAGCATGGCACAACGCTTAAAGCTTTGCTGGCAGCTAATCCTAAATTAAAGGGACGGCCTAATTTAATTAAGGTTGGAGAAAAGATTAAGATAAGAGGGCCATTAAAAAAGGCTTCATCTCCCTATAAAGGAATGACTAAAAAAGAGTGGGAGAAAATTACTACTGCTTCACAAAAACAAAGAGAGCAAAGAAGTGCCAGAAAAAAAGGTGGAATAGTTAAGAAAGCAGGAGGAGGGAAAATGAAACAGGTAGGATTACATACTGCTGAAATGCGTTCTGGTGGAAAAGATCTTCATCAACCCCAATCTAAAATTAAGAAGCGCATACATCAAGAAACTACATATGCCAAGAAGGGTGGTAAAGTAGGTAAGAAAAAACAAGGCTATAAAGCTCGTAAGGATGAATCGATTGCAATGAGAGTCAAGAAGAAACGGACTAAGAAACAACTCAAGGCAAGTCGAAATGAATCCTACGGTAAGTGGGGTAAGGGTAAAGGTAAAGGAAAGATAAATCGTTCTGGTGCTGCCTTGGTTGCTTCTTCATATGACTAAAGAAAAATTTAACGACTATACCAAGATAGATTATAGTTTTCTTAAACCTAGTCAAGAAGATTATAAAACTTTTTCAGAATACTGGGAAGCTATGACTAATCAACAAGATGGTTATTTGTATAAAAAATTTAAATATACCTATGGTAGTAAGTTGTAAAAGAAAAAGAAATGATAACCTGTAAGAATTGTGGATACGATTCTCATTGTGGTATACCGTTGATAAAAGATATTACAGGATATGCTGAAATAGAACAAATAGAGGTTTGTAAATATTGTCGTTGTGGAAAATGTACTATTCCAGATTGGTAAAGGAGAAAAAAATGTGTAATAATGAAGAATGTAGTAATTCACATTGTACCTGTGATCCTTGTATATGTAGAATAGAAAATCTATGTGAATGTTGTAATGATCATCAAGCAGTAGGACCATGAAAATCTTTAATTTCAAACATCCTAAAGATGTCAATCTAAATTATTTTAATCATTTAAAATTTTCATGGTGTGAGAGTATCAGAGCATTTGGAATATGTTTGGTAATGATTATACATGGGATTATTCCATATATCTTTGATAATACTTTTTCTAATTATATTAAAAAAGCTATGGGAAGAGTTGAAGAAGTGAGTAAATAATATGGCAGTATCTGGCACATATAATTTTAATCTGGATATAGATGAAGTCATTCAAGAAGCTATGGAAATGATTGGAGGAGAAGATACTCTGGGTCATGAACCAGCTTCTGCTAGACGTTCTATTAATCTTATGCTTAAAGATTGGCAGAATAGAGGGATACTTCTCTGGTCTACAAGTACAACGGCTGTAACAGTTGTTGCTTCTACAACTTCTTATGATCTTAGTAGTTCTACAATTAATGCTCTGGAAGTTGTAATTAATCGAGATAATACGGATATTCAACTTACCAGAATTACTCCTGAACAATATTTAATTATACCTGCTAAGACACAAACAGGAAGACCTTCTCAATATAGTATTAGAAGGGGAAGAGATAATCCTGTAATGTCTGTATGGCCTATACCAGAAAATTCTACAGATATATTAAAGATAGAAATAGTAAGTGACTTAGAGGATGTGAATAAATCTGCAATACAGAATGCAGATACACCTAAAAGATTTTTACCTGCTTTGACTTGTGGTTTATCTTATTATATGTCAATGAAAAGGCCATTAGTAGCACCAGAACGTATTGCAATGTTAAAAACAAATTATGAGGAAATATTGACAAGGGCAATGGAAGAAGATAGGGAACGAGCTAGTCTGTATCTATTACCTAGACTGACGTTTTATAATTAAGAGGAACTTCGTTCTATGGCTACTCATAAAAATGCATTAGCTCAATGTGATACTTGTGGATTTGTATATCCATATAGAGTTATGAGGATGAATAGCTATGGATTACTAGTATGCCCAGAAGATTTTGAAGGACAATATGATTTAAAAAATAATCCTCAGAATAAAGTACCTAATGTAAAAGATGATCCTGCTATTAGAAATCCACGGCCTGATACAGGAGGAAGAGGTATAACATGGGATGAAACAGCTACATGGATAACTGTTAATCCCACAACTCTGGTAGAAACAACACATACAACTAAGTATGATGATGCTAATAAAAGTTGGGATGGAATATGACAGATTTAACAGGAAAATTAATATCAGGTACTTATAAGCAACTATTATTAATTAATTCTAGTACGACTAATAGTGGAGTAACTTCTTCTATTACCAGTGTTCAGACAGGAGATGGTACAGGAACTGCTCTTAATGTGGGAACTGGTGGAGTTATAGTTTCTGGAAATATAGGAGCAACAGGAAATATTAGTGTAAGTGGAGGCTTGTTAGTAAAGAATAAGGTCTGTGCTTCTGCATATTATGGAGATGGTTCTAATATTACTGGAATTACAGCTACAATAGGCGGTAATATATCAGTTAGTAATGTTATAGTTGGTGGAACTTTATCTGTAGTAGGGGCCGCTGTTTATAAGTCTAGTGTTACAGTAAGCGGTGCTGTTAATCTGGGAAGTACATTAACTGTGGCAGGAGCTACAAGTCTGGCTTCTACATTAGATGTGGCTGGTAATGCTTCCATTGGAGGAACACTTACAGGTACTGGAAATGTAGTATTTGATGGTGATGTGTCTGTTAGTGGAGAATTAAATGTAAATGAGAATGTTTCAGTAGGAGGTACATTTGTAGCAACAGGTGCAGGGACTTTTAATTCTAAGACAGAATTTAATGATGCTGTTTCTATAAGTGGAAATTTGGATGTAGCTTCAGCAGCTTCTATAGGAAGTACTCTCAAGGTAACAGGGGTTGCAAGCTTTTTAACAGATGTGTCTATCAGTGGTAATACTAATGTTGTTGGAAATGTAACGGCTGCTTACTTTTATGGAGATGGTTCTAATCTAAGTAATGTAGAAGCAGAATTAGGTGTTACTACAAATATTTCTGTATCTGGTTTTATACATGCAGGAGGAAGTGTTTCTGTATCTGGTCCTTTCAATGTTATAGGAGCAGCTACATTTCAGGACAATGTCTCAGTAAGTGGTAATGTAAATATTACAGGAACAGCTACAATCGCTGGTGCTGCTTCAATAGGTGGTGCTGTAAGTATAGGTGGTGCTGTAAATCTATTAAGTACAGCTACAGTTTCTGGTGCTACAGGATTTTTAGGAACAGTCAGAGTAAGTGGAGCTACTTCTCTTGCTTCTACTCTAGATGTAGCTGGTAATACCTCTATTGGAGGGACAGCACAGATAACAGGTAATGCTAACTTTGATGGTGATGTTTCTGTTAGTGGAGATGTTTCCATAGGTACAAATTTATATGTTGGTGGAACTGTTACAATAGTAGGAAATACTACTATGACAGCCAATTTAGGTGTAGGTGGTACTTTTGGTGTTGTAGGAAATGTAAGTTTAGGAGCTAATGTAACTGTTAAAGGAGATGTACATGTTAGTAGTAAAGTATGTGCTTCTGCTTTTTATGGAGATGGAGCTAATTTAACAAATGTTCCTATAGATATTACTGGGAATATATCTGTTGGTAATGCAACTGTAGGTGGAAATCTCTTTGTAGGAGGTACAGTTACTGCTATTGGTGCTGCTTTATTTAATAGCACTGTAACTGTTTCAGGTAATGCTACATTTAAAACAGATGTATCTGTAAGTGGAAATACCAGACTTGGAGGTACAGTAACTATAGGAGGTGCAGTAAGTTTAGCTTCTACTTTAAGTGTAGGAGGGGCTGCTAATTTTGCTAGTACTGTTACTATAGTAGGAATAGGGACATTTAAAGATGATGTCTCTGTAAGTGGTAATACTAATTTATTAGGAACAGTCACTATTGGTGGTGCAGTTAGTTTAGCTTCTACATTGAGTGTAGGAGGAGCTACAAATTTAGCAAGCACTGTAACAGTTGTTGGTATTGGTACATTTAAGGATGATGTATCTGTAAGTGGTAATACTAATTTATTAGGTACAGTTACTGTTGGAGGTGCAGTAAGTCTTGCTTCTACTTTAAGTGTTGGAGGTGTAGCTAATTTTGCTGATACTGTTACTATTGGAGGAGCTGTTAGTATTGCAGGAGCTTTAAGTGTTGGTGGTGCTACTAATTTACTTAGTACAGCTACAGTTTCAGGTGCTGCTGGTTTTCTGGGAACAGTTAGAGTAAGTGGAGCTACTAGTTTAGAAGCTGCCGTAGTAATGAAAAGTACGGCTACTGTAAGCGGTGCTGCTGGATTTTTAACTACAGTACGAGTAAGTGGTAATACAACTATAGGAGGAACTTTAGATGTAGCAGGTAATGTATGTCTAGGAGGTAATGTAACTATTAAAGGAGATGTACATGTAAGTAGTAAAGTATGTGCCAGTGCCTTTTTTGGAAATGGGGCTAATATAACAGCGATTGGTGTTTTAGCTAATGATCAGGCTTGGACTGGCTCTCAAAGAGGAACACCGACAACCGACAACGATGGCTCATTTGATATGGATGCAGCAAATAATTTTAACTGGTCGCCCAGTGGCAGTGACACTTTGGAATTTACCAATGAGGAAAGTGGCCAAGGTGGGATGATTTATTTGTCAAACGGTTCAGGACATACGATTAGTTTAGGTAGTGAAATCGATGCAGATGAAGACTGTGCCAGTACTTTAAGTGAAGCTGGTCAGTACATAATTGGCTACTATTGTCGAGATGGCTCGAATGTTTGCGTCACATATTCGGCAGATCTGGTATAGGAGAATAAAATAATGATGAAGGCTGTGAAGTTAAACTCAGACAATACTGTTGCAGAAGAGTTTCTTATTCAGAAAGATATCAAATTGGACAGTGGGATTACCCATCCAAAACAAATTTTTGAGAAGTGGTCAGCGGAAGAACTCAACGAAATCGGCTATGCCCGATTAACAGAAGAAGGGCCAGTTCCCTCTGGAAAAACGAGTACTGGGATATCTGAGGAACTGGTCGATGGTGTAATGGTCCGCTCACATATACTTGAGGATATTCCATATGATTATGAACGTTCAAGGCAGCAGGAGTATCCGTTTATTAATGATCTAATTGTGGCTCTTTGGGAGAAGATTGTTGAGGATCGACCCGATTCTGCTACAGCCCTTGAGGTGGAAAGACAAGCTATCAAGGAGAAATACCGCAAATGAGTTTTCTCTTTTTTCCAACCTTCGTTTCTCGTGCATCAGCAGTAGCTTATGCTATCACATTAACTGATAGTCCAGTAACGGATACCAATGCGACAACCTACACATTTTCCAGTGTGAATTTGGGCGCTGCTGCCTCACCTCGAAAAATTGTAATAGCGTTTTCAGCCCGAATGCTAACCGGCGCATCCCCCGGTGCAACAAGTGCTACTGTTGGTGGTAATTCTTGTACACAGTCTGTTGCATCCCCCGGTAGTGCTGGGTCGGATGTTACAGAACAATGGTATGTGGACTTAGATACAGGAACATCAGCAGATATTGTTATTAATATGGGATCTTCAATGGATGCAGCAGGATTGACTGTTTGGAATATGCCGGGAGCAGCTACTGGTGGACCTAGTGATACATTAGCAGCTACGGGAGGTACTGGTTCTGATGCATCAGGAAATATTGATGTTCCAGCAGGTGGTGGTTTAATTTGCTTCGCAGATACAACTGGTGCTTCTAAAAGTTTTACTTGGACTAATGCTACTGAAAGAGTTGATAAGCATTATGATAGTCAGAATGCAATGTCGGGAACTTCTGATGTTTTTGAAGATGCTCAAAGTGGTCGAACAATCACAGTCGATCAGGGCTCAACTACTGTTCGGATGGTTTGTACATCATGGGCAGCAGCATAATGGATAAAATATGTTTAATCATGCATTATTAATGTCAGCAGCCCAAGCAACTGAAACAGTCTTTGAAGATTTAGATGGTGTTTTATTTAATGGTACTGATAATGTCTTATTAAAAACATCTGATCTTACAGGTAATGTTAATGGTAAAAAAGGAATTATTAGTTATTGGATTAAACTTCAAAGCCAAGATGACGATTTACTATATCCTTTTCAGAATCTTAATGGTACTGTTTTTACCATTAGAACAACAGATAATAGCATGAGAATGGGTCTTTATGGAGCAAGTAGTTATGCATGGGATGTAACAACTAGTTCAGATACTTTTACTTCATCATCTGATTGGGTACATTTTATGGCATCTTGGGACTTAGCTAATACGATAGGACATATATATGTGAATGGAACTTCTGATCAAGCAACAATCGATACTTCTCCACAAGATGAAACAATTGATTATACAAAATCTAGGTGGGGGATCGGAGCTTCTTCAACTCCCGGTAATTATTGTAATGCTGATTTTTGTCAGTTTTATGTTAATTTAGCTGAATATATAGATCTTTCAGATCAGTCTAATCGTGCATTATTTTATAATAATGGACCTGTAGATTTAGGTTCTGATGGATCAACACCAACAGGCAATGCTCCAATTATTTTTCAGAATATTGCTGCTGGTGCTGATATAAGTGGATTTATTACTAACAAAGGATCTGGTGGTGGGTTTACTCTTACTGGTACTCTATCTCGTTCCTCTACTAGACCAGAAGCCTCTTAATTGAATTGGAAAAATAATGTTTAAAAATGTTTTAACTATAAGTATTCTACTTAGTTTTTTTTCTTTACCTGTATATGCACAAGAGAAGGAAAGTCTGCTTACAATGGGAACAATGTTGGTAAGTACTCCAATTCATTGCGCTCCTTCTAATGAAGCTAAAAAAATATTTGAAATAAAAGATCTAGTATTCACAGGAATGATAGATAAAGATAATATTTTTAAAGTTTTTATTAATAAAGATAAAGCATGGACATCAATGTTGGAAAATTCAGCAGGATTGACTTGTATTTATTTTTCAGGAATGCCGGGATTTTTAAAGGCAGCTAACAAAGAAAAAAAAGAGTTAAAAAGTGATAAACTTGATTCTTTGATGGAGGGGAAAATTAAAAGGAATACAAAATGGAGCAAATAAATGGCTAGTACATATACAACAAACCTTCGTTTAACAAAACAAGGGGATGGTGATAATCCTAATACATGGGGAGAAGTGCTTAACAATGTAATAAGTCTTGTTGATCAGGCTGTTGCATCTTATACAACTGTCTCTATAGGATCTGCTGCCACTGTTACTCTTACTGAAAATCAGGGAAGTCAGGATCAGTCTCGTTCTGCTATACTAGAGTTTAAAGGAACAGTAGGAGGAGCTAATACATCTATTTTTGTCCTGATTCCTAATACTCCTAAAAGCTATGCAATCAGGAATGCAGTATCTGCTAACACAACTGCCAGTGATGCAGTTATATTAAGAGTAGCTGGTAATACAGGTGTTACTGTACCTGTAGGAGGAACTGGTTTTTTCCTTACCAATGGTACATCTGTATTTTCTCTGGATGCTGAAGGATTTGGTTTAGGAACAGCAGCTACAAAAAATGTAGGAGTATGTGCTACAAATCTTCCTGATACTTCTTTAGCCGATATCAGATATATACCAACTTCTGTATCAAGTACAATTGTAGCAGAAAAAACATTTACAGCTTCTGTTATTTTTACCAGTGCAGTTATAATGGAGAAGACACTTAGAGTTCAGGGAAATATATCTATCTCTGGTGCTGTTAAATCCTATATAACAACTCTTACAGACGCAGCTTCCATAGCAATAGACTTTGATGATGGAAATTTATTTCTAGTAACTTTGGGAGGTAATAGAACATTAGCTGCTCCCTCTAATGCTACAGCAGGACAGACAGGAAGTATCTATGTAGTACAAGATGGTACAGGAAGTAGGACATTAGGTTATAATGCTGTCTATCAATTTCCTTCTGGTTCTGTTCCTGTAGCTACAACTACCACAAGTGGTGTAGATTTAATAATATACAGTGCCAGAAGTGCAACTGTTATTGATGCAGTAATGTTGAAAGATTTTAAAAGATAAATTATGACAACATCTAAACTAGCAAAATTTGATTTTCAGCAAGGGTTTAATAGAGAAACTACCCAATATGCTGAAGAAGGTAAGTGGTACGATGGCAATCGTGTTAGGTTTCGTGCTGGCAAACCTGAAAATACAAGAGGATATGAGATAAAAGTATCCACTTCTTTTGATGGATCAGCTAGAGATTTAATAGCATGGAAAGATAATGACAATAAGAAAAGAGCTATCTTTGCCACACCTGATAAAGTATATGAACATGATGGAGATAGAATAACAGATATAACTCCTATCACAACTGCTGTTACTCTGACAAATTGTTTTGGTACAAGTGTAGGAACAACTAGAGTATGTTGTTCTGATGGCTCACATGGAAGGGCAGCAGGAGATTATGTTTATTTTACATCTGCCGCTGTTATTGGAAGTGATGTTACTTTACAAGGAAATGTTTATGCAGTTACTTCTATTGTAAATGCAAATACTTTTACAATATCTGTTTCAGAAAATGCAGGAGCTACTTCTACTCAAGCAGGATCTGCAACCTTTAATTATTATATTGCCACAGGAACTTCTGTAGCATCTCAAGGAGTAGGATATGGAGCTTCTGATTACAATGCGGCAGATCCTACATCAGTGGGTCTTAGCAAGATTACGGCTACTGCTGATAGTCCACTTGTTACTGTTTCTTGTGATGCTGCTCATGGTGGTGTGGCTAATGATTTTGTAGTATTTCAAAATACTTCCATAGATTCAGTTGCAGCTACAATAGGAGGTAACTTAAATCTAACTAAATCGGCAGCAGGTGGTCCTCAATTTACTATTGTTTCTATAAATAGTACACAAATTATTGTAAGTGCAGCAGCTAATGCAAGTGCCAGTGGAGATGTAACTTCAGGTATTAATATGACTGCTTTGATTTATACACAGACAGCAGGAGGAGGTTCTGGTAGAGCATGGGATGAAGAAGCTTCAGCAGATGCCACTGATTTGTCTCTAGATATAGCTCAATGGAGTTTAGATACTTGGGGAGAAAATATTCTTCTTAATCGAAGGGGAAGTAATATCTTTTACTTTGATGTAGATGCTTCTACGACTCCACTCAGAGCAACAACAGTAACAACTTCTCCGATTAGTGTTCACTCTGTGATTGTCTCTCCTAATGACAGACATGTAATTGCAATGGGAGCTAATGAATATAGTGCTACTGCTACAGTTAGTGGAACATTTAATCCTATGTTGGTTAGGTGGTCTGATCAGGATGACAGAACTAATTGGGTTCCTTCCGTAAGTTCTACGGCAGGTGAGGTAGTATTAACAGATGGAACAAGAGTTATAGGAGCAGTTAGATCCAAGAATGCTATTAATATCTGGACAGATAATTCTCTCTGGTTAATGGAGTTTGCCGGTCCTCCCTTTACATTTAAGTTTCAACAGGCAGGAACAAACTGTGGCATGATAGGACCACATGCAGGAATTGACTATAATGGTGTAACTTACTGGATGGGATTTGATAATTTCTATGCCAATACTGGACAGGTAGAGGTATTAAATTCTACAGTTAGACGATATGTTTTTGATAGATTAAATACAACTTATTATGATAAAGTTTATACAGGAATTAATTCAGAATTTAAGGAGATTATATGGCTGTATGTTTCTAATGGTGCTACTGAATGTGACAGTTATGTTATATATTCTCCTGATGAAGGGTATTGGGTATATGGGGATACCTTTTTTACTACCTTTAAAGATAGAGAAATTTTTGGTAATACAATAACAACAGGAGCTACTACTACAGGAAATTTTTTATATAATAATGAACCAGCAGGAGTATTTACAGGAGATGGTGAAACCTTAACTTCTTTTGTAGAGTCTGCTGACTTTGATATTGATGATGGTAATGCTATTATGTTTATGAATAGAATTATACCTGACTTTGATTTAACTACTGGTAAAATTAAATTACATATGGTTACTAAGGAATTTCCAGAAAGTACTGAGTCTATAACAAAAGAATTTGATATAACTAATACTACACAAAAGGTTGATTTTAGAGCTAGAGGAAGGCAAGCAAAGGTAAGGGTATCTTCTGCATCTAATAATGCTAGTTGGAAATGGGGATCAATTCGAGTAGCATTGCAGGGAGATGGAGGCAGATAATGGCAAGATATCCTACCTTACCAATGAATATAAGTAATGAAGATCTTACAACAATGTATAAAGAAGTTCAGAGATGGGGATCGGTATTGATAAATGAACTTGATAGTCGGGATCTGGAAATACAGAATAAACCAGCTTCTAATATATTTAGAGTTGTAACTATAACAAGCATTGGTAGGCCAATAAAAGGGGATATAGCCTACTCAGCTAGTACAGGTAAGTTTAAGGGATATGTAAGTCTTGGTTCAGAAACATCTTGGCAGGATTTAAATTAATGACAACAATGGCAGAACATTTTAA
>Ga0208316_1001484_pt1 | contig 13786 bp, 11 predicted proteins | sample MalvireepMed_231_FD_184240 | JGI IMG/M metagenome (GOLD analysis project Ga0208316, IMG submission 184240) | Marine viral communities from the Global Malaspina Expedition - Malaspina viral metaG DeepMed_231 (SPAdes) (version 2) | ecosystem: Environmental > Aquatic > Marine > Oceanic | place... | reverse complement strand
GCACAGACACGGCGGGCTCGGGCCGTGTGCCGGCCGCCTTCAACGGCCTGGTGGGTCTCAAGCCGACTAAGGGCAGCTGGAGCACCGCAGGGCTCGTGCCGGCCTGCCGGTCCCTGGATTGCATCACCGTCTTCACCGCGAGCGCCGCCGACGCGGCCCTGGTGGACTCCGTCGCCGCGGGCTTCGACGCCGCCGATCCCTATTCCCGCCAGCCCGGCCCGGCCGCGTCGGCGCTGGGCGCCGACTACCGCATGGGCGTGCCCCGCCTGGACCAGCTCAACTATCTGGGCGACGCGGCGTCGGAGCGGTTCTACGACGAGGCCCTCGCCCGGCTGGCGGCCACCGGCGCGACCCTGGTGGAGGTGGACATCGCACCCCTGTTGGAGGCCGCCCAGCTGCTCTATGCCGGCCCCTGGGTCGCCGAGCGGACCGCCGCCATCGAGGATCTGCTGCGGACGACGCCGGCCGCGGTCCATCCGGTGGTGCGGGCCATCGTCCAGACCGGCTTCGGCGTCTCGGGCCTGGAGACCTTCAAGGGTCTCTATGCCCTACAGGATCACGCCCGGGCGGCCCTGGCCCTGTGGGAGACCATCGACGTCCTGCTGTTGCCCACGGCGCCGACCATCTACCGGATCAGCGAGGTGCTGGCCGAGCCCTTCGCGCTCAACGCCAATCTCGGCCTCTACACCAATTTCGTGAACCTGCTCGACATGAGCGCCATCGCCGTGCCCGCCGGCTACCGGGACAATGGCACAGGCTTTGGCGTCACCCTGATCGGTCCGGCCTGGGCCGACACAGCCCTGCTCGACCTCGCCCGTCGCTATGAGGAGATCCGTCCCATGCCCGCCGCCCCCGAACTCGACACCACAGGCAAGCCCCAGACCGTTAGGCTCAGCGTCGTCGGCGCCCATCTGGCCGGCATGCCGCTGCACTGGCAGCTGACCTCCCGCAACGCCCGGCTGGTGGCCCGCACCCGCACGGCGCCGGCCTACAAGCTCTACGCCATGGCGCAGACCACGCCGCCCAAGCCGGCCCTGATCCATGTGGGCGAAGATGACGGCGCGGCCATCGAGGTGGAGGTCTATGAGCTGGACGTGGCGGGCTTTGGCGGGTTCACCGCTGAAGTGCCGGCGCCGCTGGCCATCGGCACGGTGAGTCTGGAGGACGGGACGACCGTCAAGGGTTTCGTCGCCGAACCCCGCGCCCTGGCCGGGGCGACCGACATCACCCATCTGGGCGGCTGGCGCGCCTACATCGCCAGCCTGGCCTGAGCCTCAATTCAGTCTCGCGCGCCTAGGGCCGCGATCTCCCGGGGGATCGCGGTCTTCTGCTTGTCGTCCAGCGGGAAGTCGTAGACCGCCGTCGAGCCATAGCGTTGCGGCGCGTGCGGATCATGGCGGCGTTTGTCCACGGCGATGACCCGGGTGCCCAGCTTGAAGGCCTCCTTGATGTCGTGGGTGACCATCAGGATGGTCAGACCATGCTCGCGCCATAGGCCGGTGATCAGTTCGTGCATGTCCAGCCGCACCCCAGGGTCCAGCGCGCCGAAGGGCTCGTCCAGCAACAGGATGCGTGGCTTGGTGATCAGGGCCTGGGCGATGGCCAGGCGCTGCTGCATGCCGCCGGACAGCGCCCGCGGGAAGGCCTTGAGCGCGGCGGAGAGGCCGACCTGCTCCAGGATCGCCACCGCCTCGGCCTTGGCCTTGCGACGGTCGGCGCCCATGAGGAGGCCCGTGAGCGGCGCCTGGTCGCAACGGGCGCCGAACATCACGTTCTGCAGCACGGTCATGTGCGGGAAGACCGAATAGCGCTGGAAGACCACGCCGCGGTCGGGGCCGGGCTCAGGCGGAATGGGCGCGCCGTCCAGCAGGATCTCGCCTCGGCTGGGCGCCTCCTGACCGAGCGCTAGGCGCAGGAAGGTGCTCTTGCCGGCGCCTGAAGGTCCCACGATGGAGACGAAGGCGCCGGGGGCCACGTCGAGGCTGACCTTTTCCAGCACCACATGGTCGCCGTACTCGACCCAGACATTGCGGAACGACAGGACCGGGGTCATCGGCGGCCTCCCGGCGCATGCGCCCACCGGAAGGCGGTGCGGCTCCAGGTCAGCAGGGCCAGATCGATGATCACCGCCAGCAGCGAGATCCAGGCGACGTAGGGCAAGATGATATCCATGGCCAGGTAACGACGAACCAGGAAGATGCGATAGCCGAGGCCTACATCCGAGGCGATGGCCTCAGCCGAGATCAGGAACACCCAGGCCGGGCCGAGCGAAAACCGCACGCTGTCGATCAGCCGCGGCATGGCCTGGGGCAGGGCGACCTGCAGGGCCACCAACCAGGTGGAGGCGCCTAGCGTCTGGGCCTTGACGATCTGTTCCTCAGGGATCGCGGCGACGTGCGAGGCGAGGTCGCGGACCATGAAGGGCGTGATGCCGACGAAGATCAGTACGATCTTGGCCGTCTCGCCCAGGCCAAAGACGATGAACAATATGGGCAGGACCGCGATGGGCGGGATGACGGATATCGTCGCCACCAGCGGGCCAAGGCCCGCCCGCGCATAGGGCAGAAGCCCGATCGACAGACCCAGGACCAGGGTGGTGGCGGCCGCGGCGCCGACGGCGATCCCCAGCCGGGTGAGGCTGGCCTTGGTGTCGGCCGCCAGGGGGATCTCGCCGGTGCGGGGATCCTTCTGCAGGGCCATGATCTCCATCGACTCCGCCATGGCGGCGGGGGTCGGCAGGATCTTGTCGCGGGGGTTCTCCGCGTGGCGGGCCTGGGAGGCCACCAGATAGAGCAGGATCAGGATGGCGATGGGCAAGAGGCCCAGAAGGAGGCGACCGCCGCCACGCGGCCTAGCGTTCAGCAATCGGCGCATGGGGCGGTCACCTCGATCAGGATACTCGAATACGCGGCGGTTTGAGGTTGGCGTGGCCTAGAGGGCCCCGTCCACCGCCATCTGGGTGTAGGTCGGATCGAAGCGCAGCATGACGTTCTCGGCGTTACCCAGGACCTGGTCCCCCGGGAAGCTGATGCCGATGTCGTCCACCGACCGGGCGCCCTGGCCAAACAGGCCGGCCTGGAAGCTGAACTGACGGACCTTGTCATTGGCCGCCACGATCTCCGGACCTGTCATGGCCGCCAGGGCCGCCTGGGGCGTGTAGTACATGTAGGTGGTCTCCAGCTGACCCTCATAGCCGGCGAGGTCGGTGCCCGAAATCTGGGCCATGGCCTCGCGGGCGGCCTGGCCCTCAGGGGTGTCGGCGCTCATCAGGGCCATGGTCTCGTACCAAATGCCGGCCAGGGCCTTGCCGAGGTTCGGATTGGCGGCCAGCACCTCGGTGGAGACGATCATCATGTCGAGGATCTCGCCGGGGATTTCCGTGGAGTCGAACACCTCCACCGCGCCCGGCTGCTTCTTGATCTCGGCCAGTTGCGGGTTCCAGGGCACGACGGCCGTGGTCTGCGGGGCGGTGAAGGCCGCGACCATGTCGGCGTCCGAGGTGTTGACCACCGAGACGTCGGTCATGGCCAGGCCCGCGCTCTCCAGCCCGCGGGCCAGCAGATAGTGCGAGACCGAGTTCTCCACGAGGTTGACCGAGCGGCCCTTGATGTCGGCCAGGCTCGAGCCGTTCTTCAGAATGATGCCGTCATTGCCGTTGGAATAGTCGCCGACGATCACCACGGTGGTGTCCTTGCCGGCGGCGGCCGGAATGGTCAGGGCGTCCATGTTGGTGGAGGTCACCCCGTCCAGGGTGCCGGCCGTGTACTGGTTCAGCGATTCCACATAGTCGTTCACCTGAACGAGCTTGATGTTGACGCCGTACTTGTCGGACCACTTCTTCACGATGCCGGCCTGCTCGGCATAGGGCCAGGGCATCCAGCCGGCATAGATGGTCCAGCCAATGGTGTACTCTTCGACCGCGTCCGGCGCCTTGGCCGTTTCCTCGGCGTTCTGGCCGCACGCCGCCAGCGCCAGGCTGCCGGCTGCGGCGATCGCCAAGGCGCGTAATCCGTTGACCCACTTCATTCGGACTCCCCTTCCATCCGTGGCCACGCCGCCTTGGCGCGTCCCCTTGAGTATTACATTCAGAAGAGTTCGTAATATTCCAAGGGCCTTGGGCCGGAGGGAATTTCTCGGCGGGCTGACGCCTGAATCACTGGCGCCGATTGCCTCGGGCGCCTCTTTCGCGTGCAACAGAAGCTGCAGGCCAAGGCAGGGCTTGCGTTGATTGCGGTATTACGAAATCGAAGAAACGTAATCACATTTAGGGAGCCTGGCGGCTGACCAGGACGGGGAATGACGGCCGACTTCGACAGCATTCCGGTGATCGACATCTCGGGCCTGGGCGCGCCGGACCTGGCCGCCCGCCGCGCCGTCGCCGAGCAGATGGGCGCAGCCGCCCGTGAGGTCGGCTTCCTCTATGTGTCCGGACACGGCCTGGATGAACGGCTTTTCGAACATGTCCTGGCGGCGGCCAAGGCCTTCTTCGCGCGGCCCATGGACGCCAAGATGGCCAGCTATATCGGCCGCTCCGAAAACCACAGCGGCTATGTGCCCGAGGGCGAGGAGGTGTTTCCCGGCGGGACCATCGACCGCAAGGAGGCCTATGACCTCAATCTCGACCTGCCGGGCGCCGCGGCCGAGGCGCCGATGCTGGGGGCCAATCTCTGGCCAGACCAGCCGGGCTTTCGGGAGGCCGCCAGCGCCTATTATGCGGCGGTCTCGGAACTGGCCCAGCGGCTGTTCCGCGGTTTCGCCCTGGCGCTGGACCTGCCCGAGGATCACTTCGAACCCCACCGGCGGCGACCGCCCAGCCAACTGCGGATGATCCACTATCCCTATGATCCCCCGGCCGAGGATCGCGAGGGCATCGGCGCCCACACCGACTATGAGTTCTTCACCATCCTGCGGGGCACCGCGCCGGGGCTGGAGGTGCGCAACGGCGCCGGCGATTGGATCGACGCGCCGCCGCGGCCGGGCTGTTTCGTGATCAATATCGGCGACATGCTGGAGGCCTGGACCAATGGGGTGTTCACCGCCACCAGCCACCGGGTGCGCAAGGTCGCCGAGGAGCGCTACAGCTTCCCCTTCTTCGCCACCTGCGACTTCGACACGGTGGTCGAACCTGATCCCCGCCTGGTCACCGCCGATCGCCCGGCGCGCTACGGCCGGCTGATCTCGGGCGAGCACCTGTTCGCCCAGACCGCGCGCACCTTCGCCTATCTGAAAGCCCGGCGGGCGCTGGGCGAACTGGTTCTGCCCGAAGACGCCTAGCGAGCAGCGAGGCGGAGATCGGCGGCTTGCTCATCCTCGACGCCGCCATGGGCGTGCAGGGGCGGCAGGAGCGAGGTGGTGGTCACCAGCTTCAACTGCTGGACGGCCCGGATGCCGCGCAGCCGGTCGCAGAGCTGCTGCAGCCGCTCGCCGGAGCCCTGGACCAGCAAGACCTCCAGGGACTGGTCGTCCTCCAGGAAGACGTGCTGGGAGGAGATCACCTCCTTGACGAACTCCCCCTGGACGCGGGCCAGGGCGTGGCGCACCCGGCCGCTGTCGGCGCGGTAGATCAGGGTGATGGTGCCGGCCCGCACCTCCTCGCCGCTGTCGCGATCCACATCGGCCACCTCGTGGCGGATCAGCTCGGCGATCAGTTGGGAGCGCCCCGGCAGACCCCGCTCGGCGACCATGTCGTCCACCTGGGCCAGCAGCGAGCCGGGCAGGCTCACCCCGATCCGGGCGAGCTGCGAGCCGGCGGCGATATTGGCGGCTTTTCGCGGGGTGTTGGACACAAGGCGAACCTGGCGGGCGGACGGGGCGCTCTTCATAGCGACGAACCGGCGACCGTGGCCAGGACGAACAAGCCCGGCAGCGCCCCATCAGGATCGTGGAGCTCCAGCAGCGTCCAGGGCTTGACGCCGCCGTCCAGAAGCAGGCCGGCCTCGGCGTCGAACAGCGGCGGCCGCGTCCAGAGGGGCCGGCCCTCAAGCCAGGGCAGGGTCGAATGGACCACCCGCCAATTCTCTCCGATGCGGCCATAGCAGATCGGCATATCCAGCAGGGCGACGGCCGCGTGCCGCTGGCCCGCGGCCAGGGCCGCCTCCACCAGGGCGGGCAGCGACTCCCCCTGCGGCAGGGGCGTCTGGCGGGCCCGCATCATCAGGAAGTGGTCGCCGGCGATCACCAGCAGGCCCTGACCCTCGCCGAGCCCGAAGGCGGCGCGTAGGCCCCGGCTCTCCGGCTCCAGCCGCCAGATCTCCTCGTATTGCGCGTGGATGCCGCCTTCGATCAGGACGTCGCCCTCGATCTTCCAGGTCCCCTCGTCGGGGACGGGACCCGGCGGCTGATAATCCAGGTCGCGACGCCAGGCGCACATCTCCGGCGTCACGGTCAGTCGCCCGGCGAAGCCCTGGGCCCTGGCCAGCTCGATCAGTTCGCCGTCGCTGAAGTCCGCGAAGCTGGCGGCGCCGGCCCTGCGGGGAATGTCGATCCTCAGCCGGATATCGCCGTACCAGCTGTCGGCCTGCACCCAGAAGACCCGGGTGGTGTCGTCGCAGTAGCCGCCCGGCGCGGTGATCTGCTCGCGCCGCCAGACGCCGGTGACTTCGGCAGGGACCTTGGCGGTCATGGGGTCAATCCTCCAGCGGGCGGGTGCGACCCATCAGGCGGGGCAGGTCGGCGACCTTGGACATCAGGGCGAAGGCCGAAAAGCCCAGGACCATGAAGATCACCGCAGCCACGCACATGGTGGGCTCGTAGCCCTGCCGCATATTGGCGAAGATCTTGATCGGCAGGGTCTGGACCGTGAAGCCGGCCACCATATAGGCGATCAGATATTCGTTGATGCTCAGCACAAAGACGAAAACGAAGGCGCAGAGGATGTACGGCGTCATGGCCGGCCGCACGACCATGCGGAAGGCGTCTGAATCCCGGGCGCCCATGGTGTAGGCGGCCTCCACCTGGGCCTGGTCGATGGTGCGGAAGCCGACCATCAGCAGGGAGAGCGGAATGCCCAGCAGGACGATGGCGTGGCTGAGCACCACATTCTCCAACCGCCCCACATGGCCGGTGACGCCCCAGAAGGCCGACAGCATCAGGGCGGCGACCACGCCGGGGATCAGGAACAGGGCGCCGCCGATCCCGGCCAGGAAGGCTGCGGCCTTGGCCTGATAGCGCCAGATCGCATAGGTGATCGGCAGGGCGACCAAGACGGCGGTCAGCGCCGCCAGGCCGGCGATGGTCAGCGACCGCTCCAGGGAGGCCATCCAGGCATGGTCGCCGAAAAATTCGCCATACCAGCGCAGGCTGAACGCGGTGGGCGGAAAGCTCATCCGCCGCGTGGCGTTGAACGACACTGACGCCACCACGATCAGGGGCGCAGCCAGGAAAAGGGCGAGGAGGGCCAGAAACCCCCTGCGCAGGATCGCTCCGGGATTCAGGCTCATGCCTCGGCCTCCCGGCGGCGGGACAGGAGCCGCGTGACGGCCAGCAGCGCCGCCATGAAGGCCACCACCGCCACGGCGTAGGCTGCGGCCAGCGGCAGGTTGCCGGCCCCCATGGCGGCGTTGTTGATGTGAATGGCGATGGTCCATTGCGGCGGCCGACCGAGCACCAGCGGCGTCAGATAGGCGCCGAAGGTGAAGATCACCACCAGCAGCACGCCGGTCAGGATCTGTCCGCGCATCATCGGCAGGACGACGCCTATGAAGGTGGAGACCCGCGAGGCGCCCATGGTGGCCGCGGCCTGCTCCACCTCCGGGTCCAGCTGCGACAGCGCCGGATAGAAGAACAGGATGACATAGGGCAGCAGCAGATAGACCAGGCAGGTCAGGACGGCGGGGAAGTTGGGATAGAGCGAGGCGCCCGGCGCCAGCAGACCCACCGCGCTCAGGGCGCCGGCCAGGGTCCCGCTGGTGGACAACAGCACCTGGAAGGCGAAGACGATCAGCACTTCGGAGAGCGACAGGGAGCCCAGCAGGAAGACAAGCCATGCCACCTGGGCGCGGCGGCGCATGCGGGTGATGAAATAGGCGGCGGGAAAGGCCAGGCTGACGCAGATCGCCGCCCCGGTCAGGGCCAGCAGCAGGGAGAAGCCCATGATCCTGGCGAACAGCGGCGTGGCCAGCTGCCGATACTGGGTGAGCTCGAACCCCGGCGACCACAGCCCCCCGACCTCCCGATGGGCCAGGCTGAGCTGGACCATGAGGAAGGCCGGCACGATGGCCATGATCAGGATGTAGAGGGCCGGGCCGGTGAGCAGGCCAGCGAGGATCCAGCGGGGTTTGGCCGGCAAATCGCCGGCCGGCGCCGTAAGCCCGATATCGGCCGCCGTCATCTCGCCAGCACCTGGCAGCTCTCGACGGGCAGGCGCACATGGGCGCGTTCGCCAAGGTCGGCCCCGATCCAGTCCCGGGGCGCGGCGACGCCGAGAATGTCCAGGCCCTCGCAGGCGACGCGGAACTCCACATAGGCGCCCATGTCGCGAACCTGGCTGACGATCCCGGCGACTTCATTGCAGCCGCCCCCGCCGGCCCGGGTGATCACCACGTCCTCCGGCCGGATGGCCAGGGTGGCCGACGCCCCGCCGACGCCGCAGGTGGCGCCGACCCGCAAGGGCGTGGCGCCATAGGTCACGGTCTGCCCATCCAGGATCTGCACGGGCAACAGGTTGCTGGCCCCGATGAAGTCGGCGACGAAGCGGTTGGCCGGGCGCTTATAGATCGACACCGGCGGGCCGTGCTGCTGGATCTGACCCTCGCCCATCACCACGATGGTGTCGGCCAGGGTCATGGCCTCGCGCTGGTCGTGGGTGACCAGGATGGTGGTGATCTTCAGCCGCTGCTGCAGGCTTCGCAGCTCGTGCTGCATCTCCTCGCGCAGCTTGGCGTCCAGGGCCGAGAAGGGCTCGTCCAGCAGGAAGACCGGCGGCTCCTGGGCCAGGGCCCGGGCGATGGCCACCCGCTGGCGCTGGCCGCCGGACAGCTGGCTGATGGCGCGGGTCTGCAAGCCCGGCAGGCGGACCAGCTCGAGCAGCTCGGCCACCCGTTCCTTGCGTCGCCGGGCGTCGACGCCCCTCAGGCGCAGGGCGAAGGCGATGTTCTCGCCCACGCTCAGATGCGGAAACAGGGCCAGGGACTGGAAGACCATGCCGAACTGCCGGCTATTGGCCGTCTGGGCCGTGATCTCCTTGCCGTTCAGCAGGATGGCGCCGGAGGTGGGCGTCTCCAGCCCGGCGATCATCCGCAGGACGGTGGTCTTGCCGCAGCCCGAGGGTCCCAGGAAGCAGACGAACGCCCCGTGCGGAATGGAGAGGCTGACATGGTCGGCGGCCAGCTGGTCGCCATAGGCCTTGGTGAGGTCGCGCAGCTCCAGTCCGAACATGACCGCCCCCTAGCTCGCCAGCATCTTGCTGAATTCCTGGACCATGAAGTCCATGTGGAGGCGGCGGGCCTCGATATTGGTGGTGATGGGCGTCGTCGGGCTGGTCACCTTGGCCCGGACCGCGTCGTCCAGGCTCAGCAGGTCGGCGCGGATCAGGGGCGGGGCGTTCATGCGCGAGGCGATCAGATTCTGCGCCTGCGGGGTCAGCATGAAGTTGATGAACTCATGGGCCTCGGCGGTCTTGGTCGAGGCCGAGGGCTGGCACCAGCTGCCGAAGTCGATCACCGGGCCTTCCTGGGGAAAGACCACCTCCAGGGGCGCGCCGCTCTGGATCAGGGTCTCGGCCACATCGGCGAAATAGACCCCGCCCTGAACCTCGCCGTTCTCCAGCGCGGTCTGCATGGTGCCCTCGCTCTCCCACCACAGGCGGGTATTGGGCTTGAGGCCGGCCATCTTCTCGACGCAGGCGCGGATGCCCTCTTCTGTGTTGAGCATCTCCGGGCCGTCGAAATAGGTCGCTGCGGTGACCTCGTACATCGGACCCGAGCCCGTGCCGGCCAGGCCCCAGGCGTTGCGGCGTCCCGGCGCCCAAAGCTCGGTCCAGCTGGTGGGGGTGGGGCTTATGGTCTGCGGATTGGTGACCATGGTGAAGAACCAGCCGATCGCGCCGACGGCGACGACGCCGTCGGGCGTGCGCGTCACATAGGAGTCCGGCAGGTTCGAGAGATTGGAGATCTGGGCGGCGTCATAGGCTCGCCAGAGACCGGCGGCATTGCCGCGCATGACATCGACCGGGGCGCTGATGCAGAGGTCCATGGGCGTCTGGCCGGCCTTGTTGGCCTCGATCAGCTGCAGCAGGAACTGCAGGCCGGCGGGCTGGGGCATGGACTCCACCCGGATGCCGGTGGCCTCGGTGAACAGGGGATAGATGTGCTGGCTCAGCGCCTGCTCGAAGTTCCCGCCATAGGTCGAGACCCGAAGGCTGCGGCCGCCGCCGCCGGCGGCGCCGGAGCAGCCGGCGGTCAGGGCCAGGCCCGCCGCGCCGGCGCCCAACAGCAGCTCTCGCCGCCCGATAAGTCCTTGGCCGGAGGGCGCTTTTCCGCCCCGTCGATCCGTCGAGCCCATGGTCGCCTCCGCACTGGCCGCCCTGCTGGGGCTGATCCGAGCCGATACCTCCGCCCCCCTCGTGGCAAGCGATGGCGCAGGTCGCCCGGGACGCGGTGGGAAATGCTTGGACGATGGGCGCCGGCCTTGGGCGCCCCGACTACGATTTGAACATTTCGTATTACTGGGCGGGGTTTCGGGCCTGATCCCCCGCCGGCCCCCGCGCGTCCCTCCGGATTCTCCGACAAGGTTGGTTAGGCGGCGCAGGCGCCGAGGCCTGTCCGCTCTGCCATGGAGCGTTCACGATGAGCACCGGCGATCAGACCCCAGCCGTCGGCGAGATGGGAGCCAAGCTTCTCGCCTTCTCCGAAATCCCCGTGATCGACATCGCCGCCCTGGCGGGCGGCGATCCCGCCGCCAAGGCCGCGACGGTGGCCGAGATCGGCCGGGCCTGCGAGACGGTGGGCTTTTTCTACATCAAGAACCATGGGGTGCCGCAGGCGCTGATCGACCGCACCTACGACCTGTCCAGGCAGTTCCACTATTCCCCCCGCGAGCTGCGGGAGCGGGTGCACATCCGCAACTCGCCGGGCACCCGGGGGTGGGTGCCGATCTCCGACGAGGATGACGACGGCGACCCCGAACTCTACCGGCTGGTGGAGCCGAGCCCTGAGCACGACTACCTGACCAAGCCCCGCCTGCATGCGGCCTTCGACGTGGCGATCGAGATCGACGACGAGGACCCCGACTTCAGGGCCGGCAACCTGATGCTGGTGCCCAACCAGTGGCCCGACTGGATCCCCGGCTTCCGCGACGAGGTGATGGCCTATTACGACGCCGTCCGGGGCGTTGGCGACCGGCTGTTCGAAGCCTTCGCCCTGCGCCTGGATCTGGATCCGGAATTCTTCCTGGAGCGGACGAAAAAAACGCCGTCTCAGCTGCGCCTGCTGCACTATCCGCCCAACGACCGGCCCATGGACAACGACCATCTGGGCATTGGCGCGCATTCGGACTTCGAGTGCTTCACCATCCTGCACACCGGCGGGCCGGGTCTGCAGGTGATGAACGCCGCCGACGAATGGGTCTCGGCCCCGCCGGTCGAGGGCGCCTTCATCGTCAATATCGGCGACCTGCTGGAGGGCTGGACCAATGGCCGGTTCAAGGCGACCCAGCATCGGGTGGTGAACACGGGCAAGGAGCGCTTCTCCATGCCGCTCTTCTTCGCCGTCGACTACGACGTGGTGGTCGAACCGCTGCCGCAGTTCGTGTCTGAGGAGAATCCCTCCCGCTATACCCGGATCGTCGCCGGCGACCATCTGGCCGGCTTCAGCGTCCATGGCGCCAAGCACCTGCGCAAGAAGATCGTCCGCGGCGAACTGAAGATCGACTTCCCGATCCACAAGGAGAACCCGTTCAAGCGCAAGGCGGTGAACGAGTATCAGGCCGAGACGGCGGCCGCCGAAGCCGAGGCCAAGTCCAAGGCGGCTGTCCGTTGAACGTCGCGACCCAGACCGGGGTCATCGCCCACCTGCCGCCTAGCCGGCGCTAGGAGGCGGGCGTCAGGGTCAGCACCGTCTCGGTCGCCCCCTCGATGGCCGGCCGGCTGTAGAGCAACGGCACATAATCGCCCTTCACCCACAGGGGAAAGAGGTCTCGATAGTGCGGGCTGGCCGGGTCCCCCGACTGGCCGGGCGTGTTGATCGCCACGCTGTTGTCCCAGGCGCCCACATCCAGGACCATGCGGAACGAGGCGCCCGACACCACCCGATAGTCACTGGCCCGCCAGCTGGCCGCCAGCGGGCTCAGCATGGTCCCGGCCATGGGGGCGGGTCCCACCGCCAGCCGCTCGGCGGCGTCCGCCGAGAGCCGCGGCGCCAGGGCGTGCTCGAAGCGCGCATGATGCAGGTCGCCCCAGGCCCAGGCTGCGGGATCGGGGCCGAGCTGTTCGCCGATCTCGTTCAGCGCCGCCGTCAGGCTGGCGGCCAGGATCGGCGCCCGGTCGGCAGGGGCGGCTGTGGTCAGGTAATCGCTGATGGCCGGCTGGTCGCCCTGGCCGATCAGGGCGTGGACGGCGGCGGGCGCGGTGGCGCGCACAGTGGCGCGGCCCAGATGCTTGAAGAGCCAGACCTCATAGAGGGCGGCCGCGGCGCTGTCGGCCTCGGTCCGGCCGTCCCAGTCCTGCAGGAGGGCGATGGCGGCGGCCAGGTCCGGCGCAGGCGCCGGGATGTCGCTCAGCAGGGGGATAAGGGTCGCGGCCGTGACGTTGGTCGGATCGGTCTGCAGCGCCATGGCCTCAGCCAGGGTCAGATCGCGGTCAGCCTCCAGCACCTGAGAGATACGGGCCATCCGCGCCGGGTTGCTCCATTCGAAGCTGATCTGGCGCTCGGCCGGGTAGTCGGCCGGCAGGTTGAACTGGTTGGCCGAAGCCAGCCAGCCGGTCTCGGGATTATAGCGGCTGGGCAGGTCGCTGGCGGCCATATAGCCGGCCCACTCATAGCGGCCGTCGCCGGGCACGGGCATAAGGCCATCCCAACCCCGGCGCACCGGCACGCGGCCCGCGGCGATCCAGCCGATATTGCCCGCCGTGTCGGCATAGACCTGGTTCTCGCTGGGCGTCCCGAACCGGCTCATGGCGCCGGAAAACTCATCCCAGTTCTGCGCGGTCATGTAGTCGGACGAACCGAAATAGGCCGAGGTCCCAGGATCGCTCCAGACGCTGCGCACGGCGTAGGCGCGCCGCTCGGCGGGGTCGGCGAACACCACCGGGCCATGACGGGTGAACTTCAGCTCGACCGTGCGCGGCGCCTGGCCTTTGACCTCCACCGTCTCAGTGACCACCGCCATCGTTTCCCAGCCGTCGCCGTAGCGATAGCGGTTCGGGGCCTGGGGATCTGTCTCATAGACGTAGAGATCTTCCTGGTCGGCCGGAAAGATGGTCAGGCCAAAGGCGATGGTCCCATTATGGCCGATGGAGACCCCGGGCAGGGCCGGTTCGCCCGCGCCGATGGCCGAAAAGCCGGGCGCCTCCATATGGACGATGTAGCGCAGGGACGGCACGCCGTGCGCCCGGTGCGGATCATTGGCCAGGATCGGCCGGCCCGTGGCGGTGCGAGATGGCGCGACCGTCCAGTTGTTGGAGCCGATGGCGTCGGCCGGGATGTCTTCGGCCTGGGCGACCACCTGGCCCGCGGCGAACTCCACGCCCTTGGTGGCCAGCCGGTAGTCGGCCAGGACGCCGGACGGGATCGCGCAGGGGTCCAGACCTTCGGGAACTGACAGCGGGTGGGCGGGCTCCAGCCTTCGGTTC
>Ga0208316_1001483_pt1 | contig 13790 bp, 26 predicted proteins | sample MalvireepMed_231_FD_184240 | JGI IMG/M metagenome (GOLD analysis project Ga0208316, IMG submission 184240) | Marine viral communities from the Global Malaspina Expedition - Malaspina viral metaG DeepMed_231 (SPAdes) (version 2) | ecosystem: Environmental > Aquatic > Marine > Oceanic | place... | reverse complement strand
CTGTCCGACAGGGGTATCCGTATAACCCGCCTCATCCAGCAGCACGCGGGCACAATGCGCGGAATAATCGTTCGCGCTGCCAACGATCACATAGGACAGATCGAGGCCTGCCGTTTCCGCCATGTCGATAGCGAGAGCGATGGCGGTGACATCGTCAATGTCGCTGTCCAGATCGGTCGTGATACCGATGGACTGGAACCCTGCTGTCTCGATAGGCACGCCGAACGCCGTCAGAGCATTATCCAGCGCGGTCGCACGCGGTTCGAATTCGACCACCTCATTACCCATCAGCGTGCTGTCGCTATTGGTATTGTAAATGGATGTAACAGGAGCGGCAGCGATTGTTATCGTGATCGGAGTCGAAAGCCCATCGTTTGGACTGTCGGGCAAATTTTGAATAATATCAAAATTATAAGTGCCTCCGACATCGATCTGGCCTGAGATGGTCGAACCTTCAAGGGTCAGACCGGCAGGTAGATTAGGAGATGACAGGATAGCTTCAGGATTGGATCCTGTGATCTCGACAGTGAATGGCACAGAATTTTCAAACTCGCTGAAAGCCAGTGAAACAGCCTGAAGAGGAGGCTCTTCAAACTTGTTCAGGACGTTAAGAGACAATGATGTCCGTCGAGCAATCCCATTATGGATTTCCTCGACTATAAACGGTTCAGAAGAACGACGTTCATAATTGAGAACAGCATCGAGAAGAACGACATCATTACCGTCTCGAATTCCAAGGAATTCTTCTGCGGAACCAATGATATGAAGTGTAGAACCGGGGGTCTTTCCTTCTATGGTTCCAGCAACGTCATTGATGCGAGCATCTTCATCGAGTTCGAACGTACCTGTCAGGACATTGAGAGGCGACGGTAGAGCAGCACCTGTCGTCCAAGCCTGAAGTGCAGCATCGGAATCGACTGAACGCTTTGCCATAATCCGAAGATAGACATCAGGCCAATGAGGTTCAGAACCAAAGTCACCAATATGAATGGTGTCGAGTTGGCCTTCAGTGGCAAATGAGGAAGCTGCTGCATTATTTATGGCAGTAGAACCATAAGCGAAAAAACGAGAACCGTTTTCATCGACGGTGAAAGCGAAGCGCTGATTATCTCCCGGCGTATAACCGAGGAAATTCTCATCTTCGCCCACAGGCGATCCGTTCTGCCGAAAGGTAGCACGCATGGAAGTGCCGAAAGCATCCTTGCCTGCTACGATCTTGGTCTGAGGATTGACACCGGATGCAAGTGTAACGAGCACGGGATAGGTGTCATCGATATCAGCAGGCATCTTGGCTTCGCCGTAGATAGTCCATTGTGAGCTTGGCTCAAGCTGGACACGAGCTTCCTGATATTCATCAGGAACAGTGCCCCAAGGACCGGAAGCACCTGCGGGATTGCTGCGATAGTAAGCACTATAGCGAGCAAAGAATTCCGCCATGCTGTTCGTGGTGAAACTGTCGATCTTGAAAAAGCTGCCAGCAGGATCGAAGACCATATCGAATCCGGGATAGAGATCCGGGATACTGGCAGGGACAGGCTTGAGTATACCGAATTGACGGATGAATTCCTCACCCGTTCGCATGTACTTATTCGTGGAAAGCTGGCCATCGTAATCGCCAGTGTCATCCCAGTAGGAATGATACTCGGCTTTTACCTCTTTGAGCCAAGCTGACATGGCTGCCACATAGGGACCGAAGCTGGGTTTCTTCATACCCCATTCGGCAATGGCAATGGCTTTGCCATGGGCATCAGCAAAAGACTTGAGCCAGTCCAGACCCAGAGGACGGGTCCGCATGAAATTGAATGCTTCGACCGGATCGAAGGGATCATGGATCCACCATTGAGCATCATCCTGATACCAGTAGAAGTCCATGCTCACGACATCAACATAATCATCGCCGGGATAGGTGCTTTCGACGGCTGCTACCGAACCCATTTCCTGAGGTGCAATATTAGGGCACCATTCGAAACGGAAACGAGGAGAGACAGAGCGAAAAATATCGACCATGCGTTGCCAAGTGGCAACGTATTTGGTTGCGTTGTTATAAGCAGCCCAAGGCTGCCATGAGCCATTATGTTCCCAACCAGTACGAACTTCGATGTTACCGGTCGGATGACGAGCAATGAGCGTATTGGCAATAGTGGTCCATGCGTTGTCGCAGGCACCAGCTATTGCTGCATCGAAGCGTTCACCGGGATTGTTACCAAGCGTCCACCAGAACATGGGAATGGACCAGCGAATTTCGCCGTCATAATTACCAAGCTGGGTTGGATCATTGGCGATATAACCGACAGAAGAACTGAAATCGGTTTCATCTGCTCGACCGGTATGAGCCGACATCGAATCGACATTACGACCGAGCCAGTTTTCAAAAGCAGCTACCTTTTCGAGAACCGTATTATAGGTTCCTCGGCCTGCATAAGCGCTATAGGGAATACGGCGAGAGATGGTTTCGCCGTTAGCTACTGTCTTAAACCATTCAGGATCTATCTCGGCACCGCCAAGATAAATTGAGGTGATTCGAGAAGTTCCAAGATAAAGTGGCAGCACTAAAGCCCCCTAAGCAAAATAGATGAGACAGGCCTAAATCTGGATTTTAATCAGCGACCATATAAAAGATATTGGGATCTGGGTGACGAAGTGCATCATACTGTGCTTGGGTCAGTACGACGAATCGGTGATCCTCGAATTTTTCAATGGAAGCAGTCCCTCTGGCAAGACGAACTGCGGCGGGAACGCTGATAGTGCCTTGTGCGCGTGGCATTCAGGAAGCTCCTAGATAAAAAAATTAGCGGCCCATCCCTACAGGGATAGACCGCTAAGTTCAATTATCTATATTTCAGACAGAAAATTTTAGCTCGGTTTTTAACTGAGAGCATAATCTGCCTGATCAATCTTCTTCCAAAGTGTGTTGTCGATTTGTTTGACGGGTATTTGATGGCCCGTAATCTGGGTGAGTAGATCACTCAGAAGACTGGATTTCGCAATCAGTGAGAGTTGAAGATTATACTGAGTGCGGAGATCCTCGACGTAATGAGGCAGACAGCGAAAACAATCCATATCCGCTGTCATTGTTAGTTCAGACAGGCTCGCTAGTTCCTGCCCCGGCATTCTCGTTAGAGCGCCTGCCTCAGGTTTCCCTGAGGATCGGACTATATCATACGCATTTCGGCGTCTTTGCGCTTCGACTGCCAATAGCTTGCAGCCTACTCTACTAGGTTCAGCGTATAGCTGCCGTTCGATAGTCTCTGAAGGTTCCTTAGAAGTATTCGTCGGACACACGAGTCCAATACTTCTTAGCCAAGATAGCTTTGATCTGAGTGCGGGATTTTCCGAACTCTTTTGCTAAGCCAGTGATGGTGTAATCATTAGAGACAATTCTTTCACAAATATCACATACCTCATTGTAGGTCAGTTGCTTATAGCTTCTGGGCCTTTTGTTTGAGGTGTTACAAGATCTATTTGATGGAATTAGATTAGTGATAGAATTGTCATTTCTCACGCCATTATCATGATCGACCTCATCTGGGAGGGTTCCGTGGTATAACCAGAATAAAAGCCTATGCTTCATTCTAAGCTTACCGTTGCACCAAACACGGGAATACCCGTCTTGGTTCAAAGAACCCACATCAGAGGCTGATCGAGATTTTTCCCCCTTCTTATCTCTAATCCAGACATTCAGTTGTCCGGTAGAGTAGTCCACCGATTTAAGTTGGTGGTCCCTAAAGTGGGTGAAATCTTTTATCTCTTGGCTCACATGAATTTCCTTAGCCTGCGTGTATCGATACATGTAGGCTTATCCAGTTATTCATGCAAGGCTTCCCTGCTGATTAGCATGAGCTTTCGCTTTTAGCTTTCCAGACAGTTCACAAAGTTTTACATCCACCATTGATGGATGCTCATCACGGTGAAAGGTTTTTCCGGCATGGAATCGACGAGAGCCAAGATAACATCTTGATCGACATGACCGGCATTACCCTGTTCGAGGTAATTCAGGATCTGAACCGAAAGATAGCCACTGCGTAGATAGTGATTCCACAAGGTGATCACCATTTTGTCATTGGCTCCCTCGGTATTCGTTCCGGTTCCGAGTGTCACCGTATCGAAGATGGCCTGTTTGAGACCGGGAGCATAACCGCAACGAGCGGTGATTTCCCGGACGATCATGCCATCAATCGAGTGAGTGACATTCGCTGCAAGCGAACGTCCCTGAGAGACTGGGAGATTTTCCTTATAGAAGACCTCGTAAGGCTTTCCAAGAAAGTGAACGTGTTCCCGAATGGTATCCATGATCTTGATATGGACATGGAAATTATCGGGTAACACCCAGTCGTTGGAATAGGCTTCATCATCCCAGAGGGCGAGGAATGCCTTGTTGAGTTCCCATGCTCCGGGTGCCATCTGCTCCATCGTCTTGTAGAAGATGTCGAGCAGAGCACCTTCACCGAAAGCAAGCTTCGGCTGGGCCGTGGAACCATAAAAAGCAGTCATGACCGCCTGCTTGACCATATCCTTGTCGAGTACGGCCTTGCCACCGGAACGGTTGAGCATTTCCTTGTAGACATTCTGATAGGCATCCTCACGGTCGCCTGTGTTGACGACATTGCAGATCGCAGCAGCATGGATATCACCCGTGAGACAGGCGAGGATCTGAAGACCCGACGACGTAGCATCGAGCGACACCATATAACCGATGGGTTTGCCCTCCTGTACGTCTTCCCATGCCTTGATGCCTGCATAGAAAAGGGCAGGCTCTTCAGCCTGCCCTATGAGAGAATGAAGCTGAGCCTCATTGCTATCGAACCAGTGTATTCGCTCGTGCCAAGTTTTCTTGTCCAGACCGAAGTTCGAAGCGATGTCGATCTTGAGCCATTCTCTGGGAGTGAATGTGCTTTTCTGTTTCATAACAGAATTCCTTATGCCGTTGGGAGTACAGGAGGATCGTAAAGCTCAAAGGGATTATCTTCGGCAAAATGACCGAGGGGGAGAAGTTCAATTTCGTCTTCTTCGGTTTGTTGTTTGATGACGAGAATCGAACGATATTCGCCTGTAGCAGTTTTTTTGCCACGCATCAGGCCGAGGTCACCATTGATTCCGGCTTGGATCATGGTTTCAAGCCATTGCTGATGATGAGCAGGAACTTTGCTCTGATCGATGTCAGTCATGTGAGAGTCCTTTCGTTTTGGATCAGGGTTTACGAATGCGTAATTGGTAAAGAGCTAATCCAAGAAGCACTGATGAGATGAAGACGAATATCCATCCGTCTGTCAGAACGGTTCGCATGGATCACCGATCTCCAGTTCAGTATCGATAATTCGACAAGTGTGGTAGATCTTGAATTCCTCTCCGAAGATCTCAAGGATCTCGTCGGAGACAGGCAATTCAGCCATGATCGAACGATCCTCATTATAAATGAGAATCATTGGATCAGTTCCATTTGTCATCAATGGACGTTGGAGCTTGAATGGCTCCCATTCGGTTGATTCATGGGTCATGGAATGATTTCCTTATCTGCTAGCTACAGCTTATGATGTCCCGGTAGTTCTGAGCTTCCTTGCGGGGTAAGGATTCGGCCCACTTAGTGATCACACGCATAACCTTCGCCTTCACATTTTTCAGGCGCCTTTCGGCAACATCAAAACGACTTGTTTCGGTGGCGACGATCATCCATGCTTGGTGCGTAAGGCACACTTCGTCGACATATTTAAGCCTCTCTATGCGAGCTTGTAGTTGATCGTGGGCAGTCATTAGACTGTCGACGTACCTTACGTTCCAGTCCCGACCAAAACCAATACGTTGATAGGTTTTGCGTTTAGGGTATGTGAAAGTGTCTCGGTCTGCTGTTAAGGCCCTGAGAGGCTCTACCAGATCCACATGGCATCTAATGTCGTGGTACATCATTATATGGTTTCCTTGTCAGCGAGCTCGATTACAGCCTAGCTATGTGATCTTCTAAGGCTTGCTGATGCGCTTCAAAATCCAGTCTGGGCCGGATAGAATTGCTACGAGCAAGGCTCGTAACAGCATCATACCAAGCACGATCGATTATCGTCCTCTCGCCAAAGAAGATGACCGAGATGGTTCTCGGATCATCTGTGAGTTTGGGGTGACAGCTCATGGAACGATCTCCTTGTCAGCTAATTCGATGCAGGCTTTATTCCAAGAATTTCCTTGATATTGAATATGGTAGCCCATGCAGTAGGTCCGTCCTCGCTTGTCGTATTTGTGGGTGAAGTAAAACGTGTTGCCCTGAGAGGTGAGCAGCTTGATCACATCATGGGCAGTACGGTCATATTTATTAAAGGCTTTCACACGCTTACGATAGTCAGCCTGTGTCTCGCCTTCCTTGGCTCGGTCGAGGTTTCGCCACTTATTCTTGACCATCGTGGCGGTATCTTGGTTCACTTCATAGCGGACGCTATTAACCAGATTGAGATGAGAAAGCACGATATCATCATCGTGATGGTTGTCCTTTAGAATAAGTGATCCTCGATTGAGAAGGTATCCCGAATCGAGGTTATTTCGAACCAGATTGGGTCGGACGACCATTGGAAGAGGATACTGGAACATTTCCAGTTCCTGCTTCACATCGTCGGTAATATCATAACGAATCACGAATTGCTCGGCAGTAGGATCCCAGTCCACGAGATCATGTTCTGCTGCCTTGAGCAGCATATCAGCACATGACTGGGAAGGAGAAGCTTCATCCAGAAAATGATGTCTCATTAGACCGATCATAGTGGCCATATTGGTTCGACGATGGAGAACCATCTGAACCAAGATAGAATATCCGAAACGCACGGGGATGGAACATAGCTCCATATAATGCGTAAAATCGAATTTACCGTTTTCTTCAAATTCCTTGGTAATACGTGGAATCAGTTGGTTCTTGGAGTAGAGCCTTTCCAACTCCATCTGGAGTGCGATCCTAAGAGGCTCGTCATGTCTTTTTCCGGGATCTTCGATTGAAGTTTTATACATGAGAGAGTCTCCTTAAATTTTAATGATTGGTGAGCCAGACAGTGTATCGGGACGATCCTGTCTTCTCATCGATCACACAATGAATCGTATGGGCTACACCTTCGAGGATGATTTTCTTGAATTCATCCATGATGGTATAGCCCACTCCGATCTGGGGTATGAACTCCAGTGTGCTTTCCCAATGTTGTGTTCGATCTTGAGAGACGAAATATACAGGAAAAACACCGATCTTTCTGAAATCACCCATCATGGGATAATCTCTTCGGAGATCTTGGTGATCTTGTGGAAAGTGAGAGACTTGGCTCGTGGTGAGAGACAGAGCCAGCGACGGAGAGAATCCCGGTCGGCAAAATCCTGTACGATTCGACCACTAGGGGATCGAGCTTCATAGGATATGATTTCAAGAGGTTTGCGCTTGTCGTTAATACTAACGACGTTGATCTGTGCCTCCATTTTTGATCTGGGCATCGTGGAATTTCCTTATCATTGAAATAATCCCCTCTGGGACTTGGGGACCATTCGGTGTGATTGAGTGTGCATGATCAGCTTCATCATTACTGATCGTTGCAGATACCATTCCATTACTCAGGATTTCGATTTCGAATACGAAACCTGCTTGGATGATATCATTGGCGAGAGTCTCGATCTCAGGACCGAGATCGATTTCAACAGGTTTTTTCCTTCCATCAGGAAGGATGTATTGGGTGAATTTAACTGCCATATCCAAGCTCCTTGAAAGCTTTGGCAACAAGATTGCCTACGGGTTCTTTCAAACGAGCATGTCCATAGACGTAAGCGATGCGATGGGGTTTGGCATTGGCTGGAAGTTTCCAACCTCCTCCAACACGTCCAATCGCGCCTTTGGGATAGGCACGACAACGATAGTCAGCTAGGCTTCCAGTGCCTGCGATATTGTCGATTACGACAGTTCCAAGATCTTTTTCTTTGCCTGTAATGGCAGAGAATAATTCTATTTTGACGACGATCATTCGAATGTCCCCCATATTGGTTTGTCCGGAAGCCATTTCTCCCATGCGGAATCGAAATAGCAATTATCCGGAGCATCAGCGAAAAGAGGAGCGATCTGGTACGGGAAGAACCCTGCCAGTCCACATCCGATCTGGGTGACTTGGAAATTGAGCTTGGGATGACCAATGGCATAGGCGATGAAGCCCTGCACATACTGAGCGACCCTCTGGATAGGGATCGTCTGGATCGTGTCATCCTTGGTAGGGATGGCGAAGCTCTGGCCCTCATGGCCATAGCTATGACCGTATTTGGCTCCATAATTGTTAAGAGCCGTCTTGGCTGCTCCTGCTCCATGGAGACCTGCTTCATTGGAAGCAAAGACAAAGATAGCACTTCGTCCTATGGTTCCGGGGATGATACGCATCCTCATCAGTGGATCCTCCAGACGAGTAGAAGGTTATAAATTCCCTTCTTTGGTTCGACGAGAGTTCGCCATTTCCAACCGAAAGCATTATCCCGATTCAACGAATAAATCCTTGAACGGAAACGCTTGATTTCGTCTTCTTTCATCTCGAAGAGACCGGCATTGGCGGCTGGAAGATCCATGATCTCCTGCATGAGAGCGAGATTGGTAACACGCTTGTTACCAGCCTGATTGGCTTGGTTCGTCTTACCATGGGTAGGCTTGATCTTGGTCGCCCATTTGGGAGGCATTCTCATAGGTTTTCTCCTGTTGGTCAGTCGAAATACATATCCGGTTCTTCGGCTATGATATGGACAGGGACAATTGCCATCTGGGAACGAAGGCGTGTTTCGATTTGCTGGATCCAACCAACGCCTATAGTGTAGCCGTCTTCTTGTTCTCCGAAGTGTTTTCCCTTGAGCCAAGCCGTAAGAGCACGCTTGGCACCACCTTCGGTATTGAAGAGTCTCGGACGGGCTTCTTTGGGATCTTTCGGATTCTCGAAAGTATATCCTCGTCTGCGCTGTCTTCCGTGTTTGTAAGGGAATTCAGCGAGGTAGTATTTAGTGGGCTTGTGGATGATAGCCCATTGAACGAAGAGGGTATTCTTCATCTTGTCCTCCATGAGAGTTTGGAGGGAAGCTCAGGGTTGAGAGCATACCCAAACCCGCCGCAGGCGGGTTAGGATATTTAACTTATTTTTCTTCGGTCTGTCTATCCAGCGTGGTCCCTTGGCCTGCGAGTGCTGCTTCCGCCTGAGCGATGGCTTCATCGTACAACTTTTGCCCGTCCGGGTGCATTTTCTGGCGACTACCAATGAACACTCGGGCGTGAGCAAGAGTTAGACGCGCCTCCTCCAGCGCATCACGCATGGCATTGCTTGCAGATAGTGAGGCGAGGATGGCTTTTAGGTCGCGGCGCACAACCCCGTGTTCGTGGGGCCAGACAATACCGTAAACGTCATCGAAACCAGCACTGTCCGCGATTTCCTGCAACCGCTTCGCAGGCCCATCGGGTGCTGCCATCTGTGCATCGGTCTGGGCGAGGCGGTGGGCTGCGATTATTTCCAGTCCTATCTCCTCGTGGTCCTCTTCGGCGTCCTTCCAGAAAGCTCTTTTCAGGCTCTTCCACAAATCTCTGTCAGCCTGTGTAACGGTTATCTTATCGGGCATATCTGTGATCCTTGTTCACACAATCACAGTGTTCGGGGTTTCCGCCACCTTGAGCGCAGCAATAGGCGTAGGGCTTGGGGTCGCGATGCTTGGTGCAAAAAGCCTCGTCGGTGGGGGCGCGGTTGTGGCAATTCACGATCAGGCATTCAGCCTGCGTCACGGTCTTATCGGTCATTGCGGGTGTCCTTGAGTGGGGTGGTTGCAGTACGGCCCGTCTCAAATCCGAGGACTAGAAGCGCACCAGCGAGGCGATCGCCAGTGAGTGCGGTTGCGATGCCCACGACCCAAACGATGAGGCGAATTGATGGCATCCGAACCTTCGCGGCCTTGGTCGGTTCGTTATCCACGGTATGCTCCTATAAAAGCAGCGATGTGCATGATGGTGAGGAACGCGAGGGTCATGGCGCTACCAATCCGAACAGCGCGCCAATGCCGATCAGACCAGTGGACGTTAAGACAACGACAGCCCATTGCTCCCGTAGTGCTTCACGAAGGCTCATGACGACTTCTCCCGAAACAGAACGGGACGCGAAGGCCACAAGTCGCCGCCGTCATGGACATACCAGCGACCATTAGGCCACTTGCCATCGTAATGACAATCGTGGATTCCAGTGCTGCCGAACTCGATCACCTCAAAGACAGAGCCGTCTTTTGGGCAGTATATTGCTTCGCGCCATCCGAGATCCTCGAAGCGCTGACTGACCCTGCCGAGCATTCGCAGCGCATCGCCAAGTTCAGGCATGAGGCGTTCGCGTTCAGCCTTCTCCGCTTCAATACTTGCCCAAATCTTGTCCGCTTCATCTTTGCGGATAGGACGGCGGGTGTCATCAGACATGCTGCCGCTCTCATTGCAGCTTGTCGGCCCACGAGCACCGCACTCGTTGCAGAAAACATAGCAGGATGAATAGTCTGCCCGCTCAACGAACGCATCGCTCTTTCCGCAAAACGGGCACGGCAGAAGTTCAGCCTGCGTAACGGTTATCTTATCCATGGCTGGTGTCCTTGATTTCAACGATTTGCATGATCCGCCCAAAAGGGATAAAATACCCGCTCGACTGCCTGCCGAACCATTGAACGTAGTCGGTTCCGTCAAAGCGACTGAGGTACGAAGTATCTATCCCAAGCTCGTTGCGTGGATTTCCAGATACGTATTCAGATTTAGCTAATGGAAGTTGGCGCAGATCATCAAGACCATACCCATTACTTCCAAGCATACGGCAAATCTCATAAGCATCTTCAGATGCAAGGGTGAGAGTTCTCATTGTCCGGCCTCCCCGATCTTGGTAATTGCGTAACCACGTTTCTTAAGCATCTGCCGAACGCCATCGGCATCGCCTTGGGTAATTCGTTGCATATCGAAGTATTCGAACATCGCCTCTGCCAGCACATCCGGTTCGGGATCGGGTAGGATGAGAGTCCGCAATCCTTCCTCTGCTTCATAGGCAAGGTTCGCCGTGGGTTCGTCGAAAACGAAACTACCCAACGCCTGTTCGATGAACGCTTGGCCGTACTTCGCAGTCTCGCTTACTTGGTCGATGTAGCGGCAAGCTTCTGTAGCGCCGATCATACCGCGCCGTTGTCTGTTCATCTCATCGAATGAAACATCAGCGTCACCAAAAACGAGATAGTGCCACCGCTCAATCGCGGCCTTGGTCGGTTCGTCAGTCATGAGAGTCTTCCTTTTTTATGATTGTAATTGAATTACCAATTCATCGATTGTTCTGCTCGATATCGCATTGTCTGTGATCTCCTGAGAGCCAAGAGGAACACTCCACCAGAGTCCGTTCCGATAGATGATGCTCATCTGTTTGGTTCCATCATTGAAGATGAAACGACCAGTGGCAGAGCTATCAATGAACAGGACCGATGAAATCTTCGTCACGGGGTTTATTCCTCAGATATGTATAACTGGCGAATCTTATGGTTTTTTCAAAATTGAAAAAATGAATTTTGTTTTTTCGTCTTCCATGTGAGAGTCCTTTTTTCTGGGAAATCATAAAAAAGGGCAGGATGATTCCTGCCCTTTTTATTTTCAGATTTTCCTAAAAATGATTTTCCTTTTCAGGTGGTCTCAAGGATCTCATGCTTGGAGATCATGACTTCGACAGGAGGCTTGGGAACAGCGGTGCGTGCTTCCTCACAGGCGAGAGCAGCAAAGTGAAGCTGCTTTGTCAGAGGAAGTTTTTCCCACTCCTCGTCAATGTCGAAGTTGTGGACATCACGGAGCTTCATGTTGGCGAAATCCTCGGCAGTTGCCTCAGGAATATCGCTGGTATCGTTCGTGCTTACATCGGTACGATTGGCCAGTTCAAGAAGCTTCTCGACCTCGGCAAGCTTGGTCTCGGCTTCCCAAGTGCGCAGGAGCAGTTCCATGAGCACATCACGGAGACCGTCCTTGTCCACGGGGACATCGATCTGGGTGTTCGGGCCGTACTTGTCTGCATCACCCTTGACGGTGATCAGATCAGGCTTGCCGTCTTCTTCACGCTTGGCGAGGTAGAATTTCATGGGATTGGTCCTTTTACCTAAAACTTGAGTGGGGTTCTCTTAACACCAGAAAAAACACACATTTTCAGTGATGTTTTGATGGTGTTGGAGATACCGTTTCAAGGGTCATTTTCATGGTCGTTTTCAAGGTGGTTAGCCTTGAGGGTCTATACAGCATAAAAGCGAATTTTACGCAATGATAGAATTAAGATTTTAACTTGGTGATTCGACATAAGTTGAAAATCATAGGTTGGTGACTATCAACATTCCTTGGCCCTGATTGGATCCGGGATTGGATCCTAAAGCTGGACAGTCTGAGGATAAAAAAAGAGCCTCCCTCTCGGATGAGAGGGAGGCTCGAAGTTGAGATGCGAGTTAACGCGAGTTGGATTATTCCGCTTCAGCCTTGGCCGCAGCGAACAGCGGTGCCTTGCGAGCGAACGGGTTGTCCTTGGCACTGATGGGTGCAGCGTCCTCACGGACACGACGGACCTGAAGTTCGAGCGAGGTGCCTTCGATGGGGAAGGTCTGTTCATCGCCGGGTTCCATGGCCGAGAAGGCCGAGACCAGTTCGTCACGCAGTTCGTTGCGTGCCGTGTTCATGGCGAGAAAGGCAGCCGAACCACGCTTGGTTTCAAGATCCTTGAGCGTATCCACGGGGATACCCTGAGCCAAGGAGATGAAGCGATTCTCGGTGCTGTTATCGTCCATGGTGACGGTAACGGAATAGCCGATGTTCAGCCAATACTTGGCAGCGGGCAGATCCTCGTTCGACGAGGGACTGGTGTTGGTCTGCGAAGCAACGCGAGTGAAATCGATAGCCATAACTAAATTTCCTTATATGTGAGAGTGTATGTGAGAGTCTAAGGTAAGAGGGGAAAATCCCCAAACTGGCCGCAGGCCAGTTATCATTTCCAGTCGTTGGGATGACTGGGATGATTCTGTTGAAGCTCCGTAAGGAGCTTATGAATGATGGTGTTTTGATGCTTCAGGAAATGACGGGTTTCACTGATAGCATCGAGTATGGCCCAAGTGATTATGACTAGAGCCAGAAGGATCAGTAAGACTGACAATATGAGCATCCACATTCTGTGTTCTCCTCTTGGTTCAGGAGATCGCCACGTTTGGAGAACATAGCGTCTCCGTGGAGCGTGTTGATGATGTTAATGGTCCAGAGAGCGTTATGCATTGGAATCTGCGCATTAGCGTAGTTCAATGCGTCTTGGAAGTTGAAGGCATAGGCTCGGTGGCAGGAGAGATTCGGATGCGAATCATAGCGGACATCGACGCAGAAGGGCGTTTCGAGGGATCCGCATAGAGTTGGGATAATTTGATTGGTGCAGGGGATCGAGAGATCTTCATTTGGAAGTATGAAGACTTGATCACCACTGGTGGAGGTGAGTTCCACGATTTCTTGGATTTCTTGGTGCATTAATTACCTCCCGTTGTACGGTGAGGGTATAAGAAATCCCTCTTTTTTCAAAGAGGGATTTCTGTTTTTTCAGATTAAGCAGGATCGCTTATCTGAAGTTGTTCTTCGATGGTAATGCCCTTGGCCTTGGCCAGTGCAGCAGCGATACGACGTTCGTGCTTGGTAAAGATTTTCTCAAGCTCGGGCGTCTTGCAGAATTCGATGATTTCAGCTTCACGCTGAGTGTCTTCCATGGCGAGTTCCATGGTCATCGCCATTTCGAAGGACGATTCACGCGCTGCATTAC
>Ga0208316_1001482_pt1 | contig 13799 bp, 23 predicted proteins | sample MalvireepMed_231_FD_184240 | JGI IMG/M metagenome (GOLD analysis project Ga0208316, IMG submission 184240) | Marine viral communities from the Global Malaspina Expedition - Malaspina viral metaG DeepMed_231 (SPAdes) (version 2) | ecosystem: Environmental > Aquatic > Marine > Oceanic | place... | reverse complement strand
CTTTTCTTTGTACCACCGAAGGTTACACGAGTCTGCCTTTCTTGTGAGATTGGCATACTTGGGTGCTGTTCCTTCAGAATATCGTGCTTAATAGCTTCGTCTTTCGCTTGATTTTGTTTGTCATAATATTCCTGACGAGCTTTAGCGATTTCCTCTGGTATCCTAGCCAGCACTAGGCCTCCTACTCCGATCACTCCTGCGTATTTGCCTTCCTTCATAATTGGATAATCTTCATCCGGATATTCATCAGCTCTTACAAGCTCGTATCCTGATCTTATCATAGCCGCCATATTCTTTGTATCATCAAAGCCCATGACTTCATGTCGGATCCATCTATGTCGGTAACCAGCCGGCGCATTCGGTGCATCGAGAGATGAGGGTGGAGTCCATACTACTTTTTTAGCTGTTTTAGCTTTAGTTTGACTCGCACGTGAAGTTTTTTTATCGTCTGTTTCCATATGCTTATGCTCCTTCCGTGATTTTTAATTGTTTTGCATAATCTTCTAGTGGCACACCTAATCTTTTAGCAATTGCTACCTGTGAGGGTGTGAGTTTGACAGTTTTTCTGCGTCCTGTTACAGCTGAACGTTTCGCTGATGCTACATTCTGAGCAGGTTTTGCTCTTTCTGTAGAAGTTCCTTCCATCTTATCAAATTTGTGTGGGAATTCAAGTCTTATTCTTTTATCCACCTCACTATAATATTCATTTGATTTAGGATCATAACCTTCTTCATCTACAAGCTTTTTATGTATATCAAAAGCCGTGTAAGTCATAGCAGAATCGTTGCCAAACCAAGTATTTTTAACTGCCCAGTCTTCTGCTTTAGGATCAGGAGTAATATTAGGCCTCGTTTGTTGAGGCGTAATTGTAACATCCTTCTCTTTAGGTTTTGAAGTTTCCGCTAGTTTTAGAGCATTCAATCTTGCAGCATCCATCGTTAAAGTTGCAATTTGCTCTTGTGCAGTAACCTGTCCTTCAACGTTTTGAGATTCAATAGCAGTTTTTAAAGCCTGTTTCGCAGCTTTCATATTAGTCTTAACTCTGCTTTCAAATTCAGAAACGTAAGATTTATCTAATTTAGAAAATTTACTTTCTAAATCTTCTTTATCTCTTTTTACTGATTGAGCGTAAACGACAGCTTCTTCTTTTTGTCGTTCTGCTTCACGCATTTTACGAGTTAGTTTAGCAATACGTTTTTGAACACCTTCACTATATTTTTCTAACTCTTCTTTTTTCTCTTCTTTTTTCTCTTCAACCTCTCCACCTTCTTTTTTTTCTTCGGGCTGGGCTACTTCCTCAACCTCTATCTTCTCTTCCTTGGGTGCTTCCGTTTTTTCCGGTTCACCTTTTTCATCTAAATTAATCTCAGTTGCTTTTTCATCAGCTTCACCTACATCAATCAGATCTCCTTTTTTTTCTTCTTGTGGCATAGTTCCTTTCCTATGTTAAATATGATGAAGAACAGCTTCAGGATCTTTAATTGTTCCTAAAACCTCATCATCGTTTAATAGTCGAACTTCTCCACCTTCTATTGGTAATCTTGAACCCGCATAACGAGCAAAGATAACCCAATCTCCTTTTTTGCACCAAGGTCCCGATGTAAATTTCTTCTCGGAATAACATAAGGGTCCCATTTTTAAAACATAGCCACAATTTGTAGCTATTCTTAATTTATCTAAAGTTTCTTGTGCAATTAAAATTCCACCTTTAGTTTTATCTTTGGGTGTAAAAGGTAAAACTAAAATTCTCCAACCTGATGGTTCGGGTAATTGATCAGTGTTTGTAATATTGTCGGGATGTAAAGGATCTTTTGAATTTTTTGATTCTTCTATATATTTGTCCTGTAAAGCAGGTTTATGCTTTGGAACTTCCTTTGAGGTCAACGACGTTTCCGCCTGTGTCATTTTGCTCCTTCGTTTTTAGCAGGTTAGAGATTTCCTGTAATGTTAATTGTACCGCGTGTGCTTGTCCTAATAAATACTTGTATTTTTCAAGATTGTCAACTGATGCACCCGTTAACATGGCATCACCAATCGTTTGTAAGTTTTCTTTTAATCGTCTTTGAATTTTATTAATTAAAACTAATTCATCCATTTAGGATTTGCTATTTAATAGCGGCTCCGCCGCCTGTTTTAGCTAAGCCCATAGACTTGACATGTTTATTTGTACTTCCACCATGTCTTAAAGCAATTCCTTTGCCTCTTTTAGCAATTCCGCCACCTCGAAGACCACTTATAATTCTTCTTTTTTCGTCTCTAAGATTTCTACGTCCTCTTCGAGTTCTTGCTCTTTCAGCATCGACTCTTCCTAGTTCTTCTAGTCTATTCATTCTTCTTGTATTTGCCATAATTATCCTCTTTTTCTAGCCATCTTTTTAAAAGTTTTTGCTAAGTTATATCTTTTAGATCCGGGAGGACAAGATTTACTACCAAATTTTTTACCGGTGCAAACTCCTTTAGTTCCTCTTCGTTTAATAGATGCTGTTGCTTCTTGAATCCATCTTCCTTTTTTAGCTTCAACACGACCACCAGAAGCATAAATGCTTCTTTTAGTCTTCATTGGAAAAGCTGCTGTAGAATCAAAAAATTCAGGTGTCATTATCTATTAATCTTTCCAGATTTTTTAGCTGCACTTCCCCATTTACCATAAGATTCATCAGCAGAAGCTTTCAGTTGTGCTGCACTTCTTGGCTTTCTGATTCTCATTGCAATAGATTCGTCTTTTCGATCTTTATATCCCTGTTTCTTAACAGAACCAGCTTCCCCATAAGGGAATCGAACATCAGATCGTACTCCATTTTGTCTCATATTTTTTTCCTTTAAGTATAATACTTAGTTTTTTTGCGTCTGTCACTCATTACTTTACCACATCCCCTTGCAATTGCAATACGGACAGGTCCACCTTTTTTATATTGCTTTTCCCACCGCTGCGCAATTTCGGGGTGGTTAGCATGTAAATATTTTCTTTGTTTTTCTGATTGAAACGGCATTATTTTTTCTTAGATGCGCCATTCCTAAAAATTTGAGTTCCCTTTATACCAAATACGCTCGCCACCACCAAAATCCACAAATTTGTAAACCATTTTGGCAGGTTCGAGAAATGCTCGAAGAAGATATTTATCTTGTCCATAGCGGATGGATCGTTCGACCACACCCCGTATGCGAGCACCAGAATGGGCAAAGTTAATATCGCCAAAACAATTTCGTCCTTATAATCATTTTGTCGGGCTTCTAAAAGTTTTCCCTGGTAAGTTTCCTCACCCCGAGCCATCTTAACTGCATGCATGTGTTGTGCATCAGCCATAGCCATTTTTGTCTCTTGACGCTTTTTATAGATATGGGAACCAGCGTTTAAAGCTAACTTAGCTAAACCGAACCAAGCCATTTTAGTACCAAGTTGCTTTAACTGGTTTTTTATCAGCTCTCATACGTTTTGTACCTTTAACAGTAATCGTTTGAGACTCAACAGGATTAGGTGCTTCTATTTTAACACCACCTGTTTGATATCCATCTTTTCCAACACCTAATTCTTTTGTAATCTTAGGTGCATCAACATATCCTGATCCTCTTTGCCAATCTTTACTCATAATTATCTCCTTATTATCTCCTTGTTCTATTTATACTTACTTTTTCTTAAAATTTCTACCAAAATCATGACGTTTACTTTTATCAGCCATTTGTTGCTTTTCTAAAGATACGCCGGCACGTAAATGAGCTAGTTCTTCATTCTGTTCTAGCTTTTCATCGTGTTGTTGATCACCCACCATCACCTTCATAGTGTCTAAACCAATTCTATCTTCATCATAGTCTTTTTTACGTTCATTATCCATCGCTCTTAAGTCTAATTCTCTTGCTTTTAACTTCATTAATGGATCTCCACCATAACCACCTGTAATTTCATTTTCTTCTTTAGCATAATCAGCTGTTAATTCAGCAATGAGTACCGCTTTTCTTGCTTCAATCTGATTGGTTAACTGTTGAATACGTTGTTGTGCCTGCATTGCCTGCGGATTTTGTTGCATCGCTCTTGGATTTTGCATCATCGGTCCCATTTGTTGTTGTAAAACTTGCAATTCCTGCAATTCTTTTACAAATTCCAATTGTACCTGTTCTTGTGCCATAAATGAAATGTGTTCTAAAATATTTTTTTGTATTGCTGCCATAACCTGTGGATTATTTTGCACCATGTTTAAACTCATAAAATGTAAATGGGCATCAATATGTGCTTTATGGTCCTGTCCACCAAAAGCCTGAAAAGGTTTATTCGACATTGCTACAATATGCTCTAATGCCGGATCCATTGGAATAGGTTTTAATGGCGCGGGTAAAATGGCATTAATATTTTTAACTCCAACCGCTTCATACATACTTCGATACGCCTGATAAAGATTATGAAGTTGTGGATTCGATTGTGCCAGTTGCAATTGCATCTGTGCCATTGAAATTCTTTGTGTTTGAGAAAAAATATTTGGATCTGCAACCGGTAAAATATCTACTCGGTCATCAAAATCAGAAACTTTAATTTCTTTTCTCGCATTCGGAACATCGTAAGGATAAACCGGTGGAAGATAAGTTTTAAAAACTTCTGCCAATAATTTAAATTCCTGTTTTAAGCCAACATAGAGTCTTTTATGAATAGCTGACATAACTCTTGAACCACGTTCTAACAATGCAACCGTCGTTCCCACAGCCGCCTGCTGATTCATATCGCCCACTTGATTGTCTGCGATGCTCGCGAATCGCTGACCGGCTTGAACAACAATTCCCATTAATTGTAACAATGTTGCTGAAGGTTCTTTATAAGGTAATTGCATAAATGCATCTCTGATATTTCCACCAGGTGCATCTACATCTCTGAATTCTCCAGGTTGTAAAGGCTGTGCATCATCACGAACTCTTATCCCTCTTGTTTTAAATCCTGCAGGTAAATTAGCTAACGTTCCAGCATCGAGTAATTGTCTTAATGCAGAAGTAGCTGTTCTAGATAATCCACCAATCATGTGGATTAAACCAAAACCATAAAAACCTAATCCCGGTAAAAATTTAAAGTGAACAAAATAATTTATTTTATTTCTTAAAGGATCATCCAGTTTATAATTTCTTCTAATTGATAAAACTTTAAAGTTTGCTTCATCGACGGTTATAACATAGGGTAATTTAATTCCTGTCGGTTCTCCGTCTTCTCCCTTATCTTCATAACCTTCCAGATCCAAATTGGTATGAACTTCTATAAGTGTATAAATATCGTCCTGTTTATCTTTACTAATTCCTTCCAGTTCATGTTCTTTTTTTTCTAATTCATTTTCTGTAATTGGCGGTTCTCCTAAATCAATATCTAGATAAAATCCTGAAACCTGCTGTTTACGTAAATCATTTTTAGACATTTTAATAACATGAACCACTGCTTCTGCATCTTCCAAAGAAGTTGCCGCATAAGGAACCACCAAGTCATCCGAAGGGATAAACTTAGAAACGGCTCTACCTAAAAGCTGGTCGTAATAAACCTTCTTGAATGTAGAGCCTGCGAGGGGTAAATAAAAAAGCATTTGATCGAACTCAGGTTCATATTCTTTCATCTGATCCATAAGTTGATAATTCATAAAATCTTTTACACGATGTGCCTGATCTTGTTTTGCTTCATTCACATCTCCTAAAATCTGTGCTCTGACTGGACCGTCAGCGGGTAATAATTCTTTATAGGCAGTTGCCTGGAATTGAGTTACGGCTTCTGCCAATACCGGGTGAGTAACACCTGAGGCATTTCTAAAAGGTTCAGTTCTTCTTTCATATTTAAATCCTAGAAGACCTAAACCATCTCGATAGCTATCTTCCCAATCCTTTCTTGAATTTCTGTAATCTCTATAATCGTCGGTAAGCTTAGAACCTAAACCATCTAAAACGTCATCACCTAAAAATTCTGCCAAATTGGCAAAGTGATCTTCTCCTCCTTGAGGTGCTGCTACAGCAGGATCAAAAGAGACTTCTGCGCCTCCTTCTTCATCCATTGCAATTTCAACAGGACCTTGATCTGTTTGTACTTCTTCTACGTTTTCTTGAATTGCTTCTTCAATTTCCACTTCTCCTGGAATATCAACGGTAGTTTTAGTATTAGGTAATGGTTTCTCTATTTTAGCCATTCGACTATTCTATACTCTCTTATTGATTGTTTCAACACCTGAAGGACTTTTACCCTTCTCTTTAGGTGTTGTCAAACTTCCTGCAGCAACGGGCATTGGATTTTCAGCTGCCCAAATTTTAAGATCTAATTGTGATACCACTTCATCGGTAGCCGTATTAACAAAAGCTCCAAGGATTGGATTGTATTTAATGTCCACTATTTTCTCCTAGCGAACATCGTAGCGAGGCCACCTTTTTTAAAAGAACCCATTTCTGCAACATCTGTCATAAATCCTTCATTTCGAGCTAGACCTGATTGCCAACCTCCTCTATCTCCTGCTATTTGATTAGCAGCAGCTTGCGCCCTAACTTGATTTAATAACGCTTCTTGTCTTTCAGCAGCTTCTTTTTCTTGTCTAATTCTTTCATTTTCTTGAATGTTATAAAACTGTTGTCTTTGAGCTTGCCAACTTCCAGGTTTAAATTCTCTGCCTGCTAATTTTTGATTTGTTTTTCTTACATAGTCTGCATAATTCCCAAAGAGAGATCTTGTATTAATTCCAAAAGGATCAACATTACCTCTGTTGGTATCTGGATCGCTGTAGCCCATCATCGATGTAATAAATTTTTGGTCGCCTGCGGGCAATTCATCAAACCGATCCATTTTATCCACCATGCCAGTCACAATTCCTGCGCCGGGAAGATCTCCTAAGAATCCTAGAGCCGAACCTGCCATTTGACCTAATTTAGATTCTCTAAGTTTATTTATTCCCGAATCAATAAAAGTTTTAAATTTTCCTGGCTGTTTAATTTCAGTATCATCAATATCATCAGGATTTACTGATGTTCTAAAATCTGAAATTTGTGTTCCTAAAGGACCACCACCTCCTCCACCACCTTGATCAATAATATTCGGTTGAACATTTACAATCGATTCAATTCCTGTATCTGTACTATCCAGACCTCTTGACGCTAAGAAAGCCATAACATCTTCTTTTGAATGCCCGGCACGAAGCCATGCATCATAAATGCTTTGGTCCTGTTCACTTAAGCCGCCGACTACAAAGCCAATTCTGCCGCCGTCCGCTTTTCTTCCCCTTGTAAATCTTTTATAGCCTTTATATTTCTTATCAGGATCATAATTGGGATCGGGCTTATCTGTAATTTTTCCTTCTTCTTTTAATCTCCGAATGATTCTTCCTCTTGGACTTGCCCAGCTTCCTTCCGCTTCAGGACTGGCATAACTTCCTTTTTCTTTAGCAAGTTCCTCTAAGACAATTTCTTTTTTAGATTTTTTACTTTTTGGTTTTTCTTCTACTTCAATTTCTTCTGTTACTTCATCATCACCCGCTTCTTTATTGAAAAGGGCCATAATTCCTTGCGCAGGTGCAAGTAGTGTTAAAATTTTAAAAGTTTCTTCTGGATTGATATCCATAAATTTTTGAACTTGTTTTGATATTTCCATTAACCCTAAACCTGCAATGGCGATCCCCGCTGCTTCAGCGAAAGGTAATAAATAAGGTACTGCTAATGCTGGCATAATTAATAATACTCCCGTTCAATTTGCGGCAGCTTCTGCTCTTTTTCATCTTCGGGATGCTGTATAAAGCCGCCCTGTCTGAATCGCATCACTGCCTGCGTCATGCTGTCGACTAAGTCGTCGTTATCCCCATACGGGAATGCAGCACATTCCTCTACCACCTCTTCTGCGAATTTTTCATCGGGCGCCCAGATCATCCCGCTCTCGAACAGCGGAGCGACGGCGTTAACCCTGGCATGTTTGTCATTTCCTTTGCTAGGTGTGTAATTTATAACAGGTATCCCCATCTTACGCAATTCATATGTGAGCGGCAATCCTGAAGCCTTTGCTTCCACGATCACCGTTTCGGGATTCCAATAGCGATACTGTTCCATCGCCTCCTTTTTTAATTCAGGAAATTCCAGCCTCTCTTTAAACGAATCGAGCAGGAGAAGATGGGCCGGCGAATCGGGATCGGGGTAAAAAACTCCCCAGGTGGTAATGGCTGAAAAGTCCGCACTTTCTTTTTTTAAAAAAGCCGTGTCGTAGGACTGAATGACATGGTACAGTTTTGGAATATAATCCTTATCCCAAACCTTCCACCATTCCCTTTTAATAATAGAACCTTCCTCCGCAGTAGGATTCTGCATCCATTGCGCGTTCCACTTTCCTAAAGAGAGCGAAGCTTTCACACCATCCAATTCATCCTTCTTCCAATACTCAGGCCATACCGGTTCTCCCGACGGCATGATTGCTGGAAATTCTATAACTTCCCACTGATCTGATTTAACTTCCTTCTGTGACTTTAAAAGCATTCCAGTTAAGTCTTTCATATTCCAACGCGTCATAACTAAAATAATTGCACCACCGGGCTGAAGCCTTTGACGTGGTCCTGAAGTGTACCACTCGTAAGCTCTTTCCAAAGCGGTTGCATTCAACGCGTCTTGCTCTGAGTGTGGGTCATCAATAATTAAGAGATCCGCTCCACGGCCCGTTATCGCCGAACCGGTACCTGCCGCATAATACTCTCCGCCCTGCGAGGTTTCCCATTTGCCGGCCGCCTTTGAATCTTCGCGGAGCGTGGTGCTAAAAATGTGCTGATACTCTGGCGAATCGATGAGCGTTTTTGCTTTACGTCCAAACCTAATTGCTAATTCAGTTGTGTGGGTTGTTTGTATAATTTTCAAATCCGGCTTACGTCCTACCATCCATGAGGGGAGTAGATAAGACGCAAATTCAGATTTAGTATGCCTCGGTGGCATATTAATAATTAATCTTTTAATTTTTCCATCTGCTATATCGTTAAATTTTTGTGCAATAATTTTATGATGGGGCCCCTCTATAAATTGAGGCCACATAGCCTTAACGAAGCTTAAAAAATCTTTTGAAAGAGTCGATTGTTCGCGCTTTTGAGTTAATTTAATGGCGTATTTTATAAACTCTTTTTTAGCATCAGGAGGTAATTTTGTAATATTTATATTATGTAAGTTCATAAATGGAACCAAAATGAATTTATCCCATGTCTATGTCTAAATCAAACTCTAAAGGTAAAAGTTTGGGACCCCTATTTTCAAAAAGGGGGTGTGGGGGGTCTTAAAACATTCGAATTCGACATTCGGTCTGGGTCCTACTTAAAAAGGGGAGGGTGGGCCCGTAGGACACAAGCAATTCAACCTCAAGATGTATGCATTTACTGCATACATCTCTCAGCTGCTTAACAAAGTTTAGTTGTTTATTTTGTAAGCGATATCGTGCATCATACCTTTTGCGTGACGCGCAACAAATTTCCAACGAGTTTCAGTGTTGGCCCATCTGCCCTCAATGAATAAGCCGAGGTGTTTATTAAAGATTTCTTTATACTCTTTAATAGTATGATCTTGAGATCCATAAAATCTATCCAAAATCAATTTACGAATAATAACTTCGTTAATTGTTTTGTCAGAAATTTCTGAAACTCCAATCGTCATTAATAAATGACCGATCTGATCAGCTTCAGTACGCATCTTTGGATCATCAAACTTTTGCGACTTTGCGCTCCAGTTTTGATGCTTCGTGTAGTTTACTATTAGTGGCATATTATTTCCTTTTGTTAAGTTAAAAATATACCGTATCACAGATAATCCCATAATGATATCACTTTATACGCGAATCGTTAATTAGTTTTACACTGTGACATTTATGCAACAGCTTATGGTTTTTTAAATGGAGGGTGGGCCCCAAGGTCACAAGCTAGTTTTTTAAGGGGAGGGTGGGCCCCAAGGTCACAAGCAGTGTGACATTATTGCAACAGTGTAGTGTGACATTGTTGCCACGATTCTCGAAGCGAGGTGCGACATTATGACACATGGGAATTTATATTATCTTCTTGATCCTTACAATGTAACTGATACAGTAAGTGTAATTAATAAGGAGAAATAAGAATGACTGACAATATAAAACTGCAAATGAAAAGAGTATTCGGCAATGATAGGATTTATCCTGCTTGTCCTGTTTCAAGTGCATTAATAAAGTTAAAAGAAAAAGCGATTACATTTAGCTTCAAAGATTTAAAAACTTTTAAGAGTTTAAATCTTGTAGTGACGTGGGTCCCTGATCAACCAAAAGAGGTGCAGTAATGAAAAAACAAATAGAGTTTTCTCTTGAAGAATTAAGAGAAATAAATTTTGTTGTGGGTTGTGTCTTACAAGATAAAAAAGATTTAAGACCTACAGCAGAGCAACATTTAAAAAATATCTTTAAGAAAACTTATGATGCTTTAAGATATAAACAAGAGCAACAAGACCGACTCGCTGAAGACAATGCAAACATTGAGCGAGTCGATGCACAAACAAGAGGAGTAAAATAATGTTTGAAATATTCGAAATATTTTGGACAGCTAAAATAGAACTGCGAGTAGTAATACTCGCAGTTCCAATTATTTTCGGCTTTTGGTATTGGCAAGAAAATAAAAGAAAACAAAAAGAAAAATACCAAGAAAGGTTAAATCAAATAAAATGAGTAATGAAACTTTAACATTTACGATTAATAAGAAAAAAATAAAAGCTGATCATCAATATGCTGATGATACGGGTAGAGCTTTTAAAGATCAAAAGGAAGGTGCTGACCAATTAAAAGCCTTCATAAGAGATCAAATAGTATTTCAAAATAAAAGTAATGGTTTTGTTCCTTACAATAATTTTGAAAGTTCTGTTACTTGGAAAGTAATAAACTAATAACCAACCCCGCTCCGGAATAACCGGAGCGGGTAGAAAGGAGAAAAGATGAAAGTAAAAAATTTAATTAAAAAATTAATTGAAACAAATTTAAATATAGACCAGCAAGTATTTATAGAACTATGGGAAGATACAGAAGATGGTTATAAATGTTTAAAAATTCCAATAAGTAATGTGGAAGAAAGTTTTGAAGATGGATGGGGATTAGAACCTAAACAAGGTAATACAGAAGATTTAATTTTGTTAGGAAAGGTTAAAAAAGCATTTATACATAAATGGGAAAAAAGAAAATGGTATCCTGTAAATGTTCCCAGTGGAATGGAAAGTTATTTTCCTATAAAGAAAAAAGTAAAATTAACTTTACCAAAAGAAACTGAAAAATAACCACCCAACCCCGAGCCGTCTTGGACGGCTCGGAGTTTTTCTTTTTTAAACCTATTTTTTTTTCTTTTTTAAGGGAGGGTGGGCCCCAAGCCCACAAGCAGATGCACGCGGCACGCGAATCGTTTTTATCTATTTTTTTTAGGGGAGGGTGGGCCCGAAGGTTACAAGCTGTAATATTTGGTAATATTATGTTACTTGTGGGATCTTATAGGATTTGATATTCTACTAGTATAACTGATGGTAACGCGCGTCATGCGCAGCTCAATGCGAGCCCATCGATTCCCTCGGGGTCAAGGCCCATTAAAGACCTCATGAAGGCAGTGGCGTCTCCGAGGGTAGGGATTTTAAAAAAAAATAAAAAAATAAAAAAGACCTCAAGCTCACAAGCTTATGTTTTTTTTTCTATGGGTGGGTGGGCCCCAAGGTCACAAGCTGCGACAATTTGTCGCATTGACACAAGATGTAGTGGTGCGACATTTTGTCGCATTGACACAAGATGTAGTATGTCCGAGATCCACCAAAACACAAGACGAATCGCGGGCCGGGCGCGCGGCCCGGGCGCGCGCTTAATTATTTTTTTTGTTTATTAAAATATTTTCTATGAGTTGCCAGTCATCAACGGCTAGCGGTTTAATTTCGCGCGGATCTAATAATAGGCCCTCAATACTTTTAGAGCTGTAAAGTTTTACAGCGCCACGCTGAGCGCGGCGGGCGTGTTCAACAAGTATATAATTACGGTTTGTTCTAAGAGTATGGAATAGTATTTGGTGCGGTGAAAATCTTATTTTATGACCCGTTTGTATTTTAAGTTCAACCATAAAAAAACCGCTTGAATTATGATAACCGAGTAAATCAGGCAGGCCAAAACTGGCCCAGCTTTCAAGGCGTGACCACAGTATATTAGGGGTATTTTTTTTGAGTTTTTGGTATAATTTTTGTTCGGGTTTCACCGTACAGTTGTATATACGGTAAAACCCTATTTAGTCAAATTAAGCTATTTTAACTGACTTCAAATCGGTTCTAATTTTAGCAATTACGCTATCTTTTAGATCCTGATTTTCTTTTTTTAATGCATCAATTTCGCGTTGTTGCATATATTGGCTTTTAAATTTAGCGCGTTTTTCTTTAATCTCAAAATAAGTAAAGACAGTCATAAAAACCGCTAAAAACCCTAAAATATAAATTAATATAGGGCCTATAACAGAAATAAATTGAGGTTCAGTCATATTTACTTAGACCCCTCAATTTGTTTCAAAGTATTAGGATTTAAAGCAAACGATAACATACTTGAACCGTCACTTAATGCTTTGTTCAAATCAACCTCTTGCGCCACTAAATTAGGATAACTCAAAGTCAATATTAAATTACTGACTTTATTATCAATATTTTCTAACTCTTGGCCCTCTTTAGTTGATTTTCGCAATTGCTTGCCTAATTCATCACGGCAAACATTTTGCAACTTCCTTAAAACGTCGTCATAATTGTCTTCGTGATAAATTGAACTGTCCCAATCATTAATTTTAGCATGCCGACTAAATTTATCAGCAACAATTTTACCGCTATCACTGACTGATTTTTCTAGTTCTTTTTGTTTTTGCTCTTTCTGTCTTTCAAAAAGTTCTAGGGCCTCACTCGTTTTTTTATGGACTTTGAGCGCCTCGTCCATTTTGAGGTCTTTTAAAAACAAACTAAATTTTTTATTAATTTGTTTATCAACTAGACCTTCAATCACTCTGTGAAGTTCTCGTTTACGCTCTTGAGAGTGTTGTTTTACCGTTTTTTCAAACCGTTTAATTTTACTGTCCGAAAAAACAACCGCTTTTTTTGTTGTCATATTTACCTCTTGTTAGTTATTATTTTTTTAAATTATTACACCTTGAAATTAAAGTCAATGGGATTATATATTATTTTCCGTTGTTAGTTGACCGCGTCTATATATAGTATAGGCGCGGTTTTAACCTACTACATCTAGAAGTTGTAAAAAAAATTAATTTAATGCTTGTATTTGTTAATTATAGGAATATATAAGAATATATGCTGTTAGAAAAAAAAGAATTATTAAAAATAGTTGAAAATGACCAGGATCTAAATTTAACAGAATTTAAAAAAATGAGAGTTAAGGATTTAAGAGATCATTTAAAAATTACACACAAAATAGACGGGCAATATAAAAACATGACGGGCAATTGTTTTAAATGTTTAAAACCTTTAATGCCTGATTATATTAAATACAAAAATTATTGCATGGATTGTTAATGAAATTATATAGATCTAAAAAATTACTAAATATAGACAATAATGCCAAAACAATTAAAGGCCAAAAATACAAAGTTATGACCGCAATATTATATTTAGCGCCCGCAAAATTAAGCGGTTTTAATACTTGCCCATTTTCCGATAATTGCGCCTTAACTTGTTTAAATACAGCGGGGCGGGGTCAAATGAATTCAGTTCAACAAGGGCGTATTAATAAAACATTATGGTATTTTAAAGACCGGGCAACCTTTAAGGCCCAATTAATAAAAGAAATTTATAGCCATGTAAAACGCTGTAAACGTTTAAATTAT